>Ga0265338_10006478_pt1 | contig 14906 bp, 36 predicted proteins | sample 42126metaG_FD_193579 | JGI IMG/M metagenome (GOLD analysis project Ga0265338, IMG submission 193579) | Rhizosphere microbial communities from Carex aquatilis grown in University of Washington, Seatle, WA, United States - 4-21-26 metaG | ecosystem: Host-associated > Plants > Roots > Rhizosphere... | reverse complement strand
GTTGGCCCATTCGACGTCCAAATGTTTGACAACCCCCTACCCCTCTAAGAAGGCCATCCATCGTGCCCGATGGTCACCGGAGCAGGCCGGCGTTTGCTCAGGCTCACCGCGGCCGCACTGTTAAGCCATAGGTCGGCGGCCTTCACACTGCCCTCAGCAAAGGATCGCTCGAGCCGTTGCTTTACGGTTGCGTGGTGCCAGCGACATGACGCTTGCCACATGCTGCGGTCCCAAAAGACGCGCTGAACGCCCTTGTGTGGAATCACATGGTCAACGAGGACGGCACGGACTTCACGCCCAAGAGCTCTGCATCCGATGCAGAAAGGGTGCTGCTTTAAGAAGGCCTTGGATTCCGATCGCCATCGCTCGGTGTATCCACGATCACTCGAGCTCAGTCTATTCTCGTATCGCATGTTCATAACCGACTGCGCGTTTGAGCGTGAGCCTCGTGCGAATGAACGTGATGACAGAGCGATTGCTCAATGGTCTCAACCCATTAAGCATGGCGTCACAGCATGATGTGCAGAGCGGTGTGCTCGGTATGTCGTCACCATCACGCATGGTCACCTGGACAGTGAACGACGCGGCGCGCTGACAGTTGAAGCAGAGCATCGGTGCACCAACGGGTATCTGACGCCTACGGTCAGAGCGCATGTCGTGCTCCGCTTGCGTTGCGGTGCCATGGGTAGACGGTTTCTGGAGAGTGCCGAATTGATGATGCCAATTCCTGCGCATGTCAAGCGGCTGGTCGGCGTCGCGCTTCGTGAACGGCTTGAGCCAATCGGTGAAGCGCTTCAATTGCGCGATAAAGTACACCGTCGGGATGACACGGAACCGAAGCCATAACGCTTTCCTTAACGCCGTAACCTTCGCCGCAAAGTTTCCTGATGATGTTCTTGTTGTCCATGTGAAGGAATGATTCGATGCGTTCCACTGCGCGAATGGCGTCGACTTGGGTTTGCGTGAATGGCGTAGAATTACTGCCGCCGCCAGGACCGCCGTCAGGTATGGAGCTAAATCCGTCGCGACCACGCTTTTCGAACAGCTGGCGATAGTGTTCGCCGGCAAGGAATAGCGGTTCACTGATTTTTTCCGCGTGATAGAGCGCATAAAGTGGGCTTTCACCGATATTGCGCAATCGAGTAGTGTCGCCGGCCGTTTTTTCGGCAAAACGCTCCGGTGTGAGGATTTGACCTGGACCTTGACGTTGCGGGCCATCGTAACTTGCTGAAATCGCAATTTTGGACGTGTCGCGGATCTTAGCCGATCTACGACGCCGACGATTGCGTTTTGCTGCCATGAGGCGGACCCGACTGATTCCCCTGCACTTTCTAGCTGATTTGCCGTCGAAAGCGCTATTGGCTCACGCTCCACGGTTCGAACGTGGGTTGGCGCATCCAAAGTGCGCAGTCCTACCAGCTAGACGAAGCGTGAGTGCAAGCATTCTGATCAGTTTGCGAAATATCGCAATTTTGGAATTAGCGCCGGTTGCCTATACGCCAAACCTGTATTTCGGGAAACGGTCGCAGCTCATGCTCAACGTGACCGCGTTCCCATTCGAGCGCGAGGTAACTGACGACGGTCGACCGATGTTTCCAATCGTCTGGGTCGAGGTTGAGGCGTTGGCATATCTCGATCGCGCAGAACCAAACCATCGGCGTGACGGCGAGCACATTGAGAATTTTCTCAGAACGCGCGCTCATGGTGCAACCAATCGTTAATGGCGGAGTTGACCTATTGCCGTGCTGCTACCCGCTAACACGGTCCCTAACTTGGCTCTGAGGCTTCGGTCTCAGGGCCATTTTCTTTGTTTAACTTACTGAGAAAGCGTAACTTTTTCTTACTTTTGCGGTCGTGCTCGTCCATCACGTTTGCAGCGCACGGCAAGCAATACTTTTTTCTCCCGAGTATTGGCGTCGGACACCTGGCGCATGTGTGGGGCTTTTGACGAGGTTTGAGCGGTGCTTCAGCCGGCATGACCGAACCCCATTCCGTGATAGCAGTCATCGCAAACGCGATCACACTGATCAAACGTAAACCCCGGAAACTCCTTAGCTAATTGCGCTTTTTCTTCTTCCTCGGTTAGCGTTTTGACGAATACGCCGTCACACGCTGCGCATTGGTATTCGTCAGGCAATAGACCGCCGTGAAATAGCCGTCTCACCCATCGGACGGCGTCGGCCAATCTTTGAAACATGATTTTCTCCCCACTTTGGTTCTCTGACGTTTCTGCTCGTCATACGCGTCCGCCGAGCATGGCTTGCAATAGACGTTCAGCATCGGAATGAGCGCAGGACAGCGCGCGCATTTGTGAAGCCTTTTGCGCTTGATCGCGCCGGTTTCGACGTCCGCGTGATGGTTTGCCGTTTTGGCGCTCAATTCATCTTCTCCGGCGGTATCCATATCTTGCGGCCGGCCATCGGTCCGCCGAGCTTGGATTTGTTGGCGGATTGCGAGTATGAGCCCGGCGCCAATCGCGGGACGCGGATGCTTTCCCCAAACCGGAGCAACCAGCGGGTTCGCCATTTGTCGACATCGGCCGGTCCGACCCTTTGGCCTTCTTGGAGCACCTGGCGCAATCGCGCGTCGGCCTGGAGCAATAGTGGGAGCGCGAGCTGGCGGACCTCCGTCAGCGCTTCAGCCTCCATCGGTATGTCCTCGCCGGCCATGTATTCGAGAACCTCGTGAATGCCGACCCATCCGCGGTCAGTGATGGCTTTGCCGGTCACGATCGACAGAACGTCGGGTGTCGGGAAGGCTCTCATTGCGTCACCTTTCCTCTATTGAAAGCTCAGCATTCGCGCCGTCGCCAAAGGCCCATAACCTGATTCTGGAAGTAGCGCGCTTTTCGGTAGGTATGAGCGCGCGCAGCCGCGACAGCTTATCGAAAAACTCCTCAAGCGGCACAATCGTCGGGCCAAGGCTGTCGGCGTCTAAGATCAATTCCTCACTCATGCTGCCTCCAAGTGAAATGGCGCGAAACAGCGCCGGCATGTGCGCGACGGCAAAGCCAATTCAATCAATTCGGCCGGCGGTGCGTCGAAGCGCAATGGATCTCCGTCGTTTCGCTGAATTGCCTCGAAAACGGCTTTCTTGGCGTCGCCAGCATAGGCGAACGGGCCCGAATAGCATCCGAACCACACGAATTGGCGATCACCCTGGAACAAAACGCGGAATGAGCAACCGCCGGGAAATGGCGTCGTGGCCTCCCGCACAAATCGCCCGATCCCGAGCTTAAACCAGCTGAGCGGTCCGTTCATCGGTATGCTTGATCCATTTCGAAGTGCGTCCATTGGATCATGTAGCCGGACCATGGTTTGCCGAGGTCATGCTCGTTTTCCCAAAACGTCCGCATTGCAGCAAAGTCCTTGAAGCCGTCGCGCACCGCGAAGGCGTTGAGGCGCGGGAGCTCGAGCATCGTGTCACTTCCCACCTGGACGCGATCGCAGTCGAAATCCAGCCATATCGGAACTATGCCGGCGCATGTGGCCGTTCCAATCTTGCGACAGTGTTTCGTGCGCATGCCGGTGAAGAGCTGAAGCGTTTCGCCCACTCTGGCGTGGCGCGCTCGATCCGCGCGAATGGTTTGCCGCTTTGTGCCGGCAATGATCGGGGCCGCGAATTCTTTCTTAAAGCTGTAGGCGACCACGCAGAAAACCCTCCTATTCTGACTCATACGTCAGCGGCGCAACCTGCGTCTTGACGATCTTGAGAGTCGGATTGCAGTGCGGGCAAAACACTGAGCACCGTTCGCCACACTCAAAGCACGGCGGCAAGATTGCTTCGATTGCTGCCGCAGCAAATATCTTCGCCCCCTGTTCGGTAAGATCGGCGTCCACATGCTCGAAGGTATCGGCAATGGCGCGGGCAACTCTTTCCAGCATGGTCATCCGATGCTCCTAGCTTTCCTTTGGGGGTTCGGGGATATTTGCGTAGTAGAACCCGCCGCAATGTTTTTCCTCACGGCTAAAGTTTGCGGGGACGACATCCATGCGAACGCCACCGTTCTTGTCCCAACACATTTTCCAAGTGCCCTCCCACTGTCGCGGGATGATCTTAGCGGCTATCCAATTTACCGACACCGAACCGATCCCTTTATGTAATTGTCTGTACCTTAAACTCGGCCCACTCCGCAGCACAGTCTTTCGTGCAGAAGTGTCCGCGCCCGTCCCAGCCATAGCCGCCAAACTGCGCCCGCAACTTGCTGTCGCACTTCACGCAAATCGGCCAGCCGTCTGCGCCGAGACTTGAGGTCTCCGGTATTCTGCATCCGGGTCCGCGCTTCGGCATCATCGGCTCCCCTCAAACGTCTGCCGGTACTGGCAAGATTGTTGTTTTCATCATCTCGGCCTTCGCAAACAGACTGTAGATTTGGTCCAGTTGCGCTCGCGCAGCAGCCGTCTCAGCATGGAGACGGCGCATCCTATCGTGGCCTCGCTGATACGCCTCATCTTGATACCGTCTACAATCGTCATACGCCTTGTTGGTCTCTGTCGCGATGATAGCGTTCAAGTGATTGATCAGCCCTTGCGTCGCGGCGTCCATCTCGTGGCTCCTCTTAAACGCTTGCCGGTGTCGGCAGAGTTACGCGCTCTCGCGCTTGCTTCCAGAAAATAAGCTGATCCACAAACTTGAAACACTCGATACCTTGAATGGCGATTACGTTCGGATGCCGAGACATTTGTTCCCCTATCCGAGGTGAGTGAAATCGCTTCACTTCGATGTAAAGGTCGAAGTCTGGTAAATAGAAGTCGAGGCCCAGACCAGCGTCCGCACGCTGATAATTGATGCCAGAACGTAGCAGCCACTTCTCGGTCGCAATTTCCATTGGATCGTCTGCGCCCTTCCAAGCCAAACTGGTCTCCCTACTTTCTTACAACCGTGTCGGCATATTTGTAGATCGGTCGTCCGTGCCTCATGTGAGCCCACACTTGGCCGGGGGCGCTGAATGGCTCGACTCGCCACCTCTCAAGATGGAAGTCAGCATGAAACTCTGTCTGACGCGGGTCGTGGTCGCGATCTATTTCCGCAATGAGTTTCTTCGCGGCAAGCCGCACTGCCAAGACTGCTGCCTTCGAGCTCGAACGCCTATGTGGACGCTCGGCAGTCGCGGATCGTCGATCAAATAGAGCGAAATCGTTCCGCGCGCCAAATCTTGATCGGTGAAAGCGATGCGGCCGATAGTCGGCGCTTCGTCGCCGAAAAGAGCTTTGGCAACGAGCTCGAGCGGGATATGGGCGATACCGACGCGCCGATATTCATGACCGTCGATGGTTTCGACTTTATTTGGGTTTTCTGCCATTTTTCGCCTCCGGTTTGGCCTTCTTGATCGGCTTGCGCTTCATGCGGCCGCATAGGTGATTCCACTCAGCAACGCCGCATGTCCGGCATGTCGGCGGGTTCATGTTCCCACCTTCGGGCCGTCTTTTCCGTTGTCCTCGATCCAGACAAATTCACCATCTTCGCCCGTCGGGAAATGCTTACCGCATGGCGTGCAGAATGTGCCGCTGTAGAAAAATGGATCACGCGCATAGGTCTCGCAAAGTGCGCGGCTCATTGAGGTCACGCGTCCGCAGGTGAGGTGCTTATAGCTCTGGCGCACTGGCCGTTTGAACCCTTTGGCACGTTCCGCCTCCGTGAGCACGATATAGGCCTTTTGCTGGCCGGACGCCGTGAGCTCGGTATGACTGCGGTCCGCCGGCACTGGCGATCCATCCGTCAGTTGGACGGCCGTTCGATCGACCGGCGGAGCTGTTGCGGCAGAATGAGCGAGCTTGGCGCGGTCCCAACGCATGAACGCCAGGCGACGGAGCTCGGATAATTCAGCGTGTCGCGCGGTGATGTTGTTTTCAGCGTCGCGGGCAAGGTGATAGGCGTGTTCCGCTTCCTCAAGCTCAGTTTTCGTGTCCGTCACGTTCGGCCTCCATATTCAGTTCCTTGAGAGCCCATTCCAAATCGTCGCGCGCGGCGTCAATCCAGACTTTCATGCGAGGCTTGTGGCCGTCTACCTGGCAACCGAATAGCAGGAGCATGGCGGCTGAGCGGATTAGATGGTGGGCGACGATTGATCCGGCTTTGCGGCCGTCATTCTCCGTCTGCAGGAGCGTCAAAAACTCATTCATTGCGGCGGCGCCGACCTCGCCAGTCTTGTCCATGTCGCGGAGCACCTGGAGCGTCTCTTCACGCGGGTGAAATGCGACGCCGGGCGCCGGGCGACGTGCGAGCAACACATCCGCGACCTCTTCAAGATTGAAATACCCGTCGAAGCAAACGCTTTCGAAACTCTCCCGGTCATTTTCGCAATAGCCGACGTCCTGCGCTTTGATCGCATCGTAAATCACCTTGGCGAGTTCAGTCCTCTCCGTCACGGTGAGCTCCTGGGATTGTGAAGTCAGTTTCGCGCTCGTCTGTGACCAGCCGGCCGGTGGCGGACGCCGCGGCCTGGATCGTTTTCAAGCAATCCTCATGATCCTTGCCGCCGAAGAGCATGAGCCTGAAATTGTGGCCGGCCTTCGTGAAGTCAAAATCGTGCGTCTTGCCGTCCTTCATGTGAACCCAGGCGGCGCGCGGAATACCGAGGACGAATAGCGGCACGTTGTCGGGACACAATCCGATTGCGAATACGATTTTCTTGTCTCTATCGGTCATTTTGGAATACCGGCCTTTCGTATCGCTTCAGCGAGCGCGACCATATTAAACGCGCCTTCGATCCAAGTCTTGCCGTCCTCGATCGGGACGATCCAATTCTTTTCGTCCTGGTCGCGCATCACCCTGACGATCAGTTTCGCCAGGGCAATATCGCGTTCGTCAATTGGTCCGCTCATCCGATCACGTGGTATCCGCGGCCGATCATGCAGTTGTAGACAATCATGCGCTGGCGGACCATTCCCGCGGCGCCGCCGCCCACACCTCCGTGAAGTCCCCCGAGCTCAGCACCGAAAGCCGCGCCGCGCGGGCCGGCGATGATCACGCCCAATATCCCGCCGATGATCGCGCCGGCGACAGCGCCAGTCATGGCTCGCTTCGTTGGATCCTCGACGCCGGCGAATTTGTTGCAATCCGCCGAGTCCTGCGCGTATTTCGCCGGGTCGACGCCCTTCGTGTCGATCACGGGCTGATCTTGCTGAGGCACAGATGCGCACCCCGCCAGTAACGATGCGGCCAGTATCGCCGCCACTATCTTGGTTTTCATGTCGCTCTCCTGTTTCCCGTCGTTCCGCGACGGCGCGGTTAAAGCAGTGTCGCTCCCGTCATCCGGTCCAATATCGGCGCCAGGAGTTTGTCGAACTCTCGCTCGAGCTCTTTGGCGCGCGGGACCAGGTTGCGGTCGCGTGTCTTGAAGAATTGCTTCTGGACGTCGCGCATCGCACGGCCGGCGGCGGCCAGGGAGCGCAGGTCATTCTCGAGGCTGGTCATGGTTTACGCTGCCTGAAAACGTCGTAATTGACAGCAATCAGTAATATCAGCATGACGCTCTGCCATACCGTGAAGTGCTCGCCTTCTGCGCGCGCCAAACCTATAGTGAGCATGAGCGCCACTACTATAGCGCCAAATCTTACGACATCATTCATACACAATCTCCATTCTGTCCAACGCAAACTTGATGCACTGCGCGCCGAAGCGTGACGGTGAAAGACCGGTATCGCGGCAAGCCTGATAGAATGGCTCGACAAGTTCGGGCGGCAGTTTGACCGATACGATCCGGTTCGGCTTCCGCACGCTCTCACGAATAATCTCTGGCCGAAATTTGTCGATCATCCCTGCACCTTTGCCTTGGCTGCGCGTTCAATCGTTCGCAAGAAGCCGTCGATGCCGTGTCCTCCGCTGAGAAAACCTGCAAGGTGTTCCAAGTCAGCGAACGTCACCACCACATCGCACCAGTCTTTCGCAGGAGCGGCGAGCGCGTTCAGGTAATCGATTTGCTCTTTCGTGAACGCGGGGATTTCGCGCGGGGGCTGGTCGAGCGGTTTTCCGTTGCCGCACTTCGCGCAGTTGACGTTGCCTCGGCGGTTCATACCCCCGCAGGCGCACATCCATAATACCCATTCATCCTGCGGACCCTTGTCGATGAGAACGCGGATCGCGTTGACGACGCCAGCGCACAGTGCGAGCGGGCCGGTCATGTAGTGCCGGAAAAGCTCTGGATTGCTGGCAGCCTTCACCGCTTCCTCCAACGCCTCGCGGCGGATGACGTCAGGGTGCTTGCTTGCAAACTGTGCTTCCTCCAACGCCTCGCGGCGCGCCTCAGCGAGCGCGGAGGCGAGGATATTCACCGTGTTGAGCGAGTTCTTTCCCAAGATACTCAGGTGGAGCTTATTGGCTCGTTCATGGAGGTCAGTCATCGTGTGCTCCCTGCAGATACGTTGGTAAACGTGAAGCCGGCGAATCCCTGAGGCGCGTCGACCTTGAATTCGTGCGCGGCGATGATGGTTTCAGCCATTTCGAACATTTCGTCGGTCTCGTGGCCGTCCTCGATCGCCTTCTGCACATCGTGAAGCTTGCCGGCGCAAATCTCCACGATGATGTTCTTGCCCTGCTTTCGCGACGTGCGCTCAATGATTTTCTTGAAGCGCTTGGCGTGCGCCTCCGCCTTCTTGATTTCGCCGGCGAGCGTCTTGCGCATCGTTGCCACTTCGCCCTTCAGCGTCTCGATCAAATAGACGGTTTCGACGTCAATATTCTGCATGGCCATGGTCGCAACGATTTTGTTGAGGATCTCGCTGATCACTTCGATCGCGCCGGCCGTCTTGTCCCGTTTGCTTTCGCGGACGATTCCCGTGTCGTCGTAGAGCTTGCGCCGCTTCGGGTCCTTCAGAACCTCATAGGCGCGGCGGACGGCTTCGTAGGCCTGGCGGCTTCCGCCGGCGACGTCAGGATGCGTGCGCGCGGCCGCCTTGCGGAATGCGGGATGCAGCGCCGCCGTCGTGACAGTGCGAGCCACGCCGAGAATTTCATAAAGGTCAGTGGGCGTCCGCGGGAGCGGTACGATCACAGCCGGTAATGTTTGTCGATGAAGTCGGGGTCCCCTCGGACTCGCCTTAGACATTGCGCATGAACTCCGGGAGCGCGTCATTGATCATTGCCTGCGCAAATTGGATCGTCGTGCACCGGCGCGCGGCGTCCAATGCACAGAGTAGTCGGATCGCCTGGAGTGCAGTGCCGGTCGGAACCGCGCGAACGCCATGACGCATTTCATCATTCTCCCAGGCGCGAATCGTCCGCTCGCCGTCAGAGAAGCCAATCGCGGATGCAAACTGTGACTGTGTGCAGTTGAGGAGCTCACGAACGCGGCGAAGGTCGTGCGACGTCGGATTTTCACGCGTCGCGCGGCGATAGGCTTCCGTCGTTATGTCCGCTCTGTTCACGATCAACTCCAATCGGTTCATGCCGCTTCCCACATCCCGCGGTCGACGCGGGTGAAAGGGCCTTGCTGAAGTACCTGGCGAATTTTCGCCCGGTAGTTTGGATTGCGCGCGGACTTCGGATGCGCCGCCAGGTGACGGTAGAGCTCGTCCAGCTTCACCGGGCCGCGCTTGTCCTTCAACCAGGTTGCGACTACCTCCCGCCAGGTCGGCTCGAGCGCGGCTATCACGACGCTGCGCGGCAGTTTCAGCGGCACGAATTGTCCGCGCAGCTTGGTCACCGCAAGGACGTCCATGTCGTCGGCGCCATAGGCGCAAAGCACTGACGGCGCGCCGGCGTTTGCTTGGGCGCGTTGACCGTTTGGCAGGTGGAAATTCAAACGTCCTTCGAGGAACAGAAGCCCGTGCGCGCGGCGCCAAACTGTCTCGAAAAACGTCTGCGTCTCCGTCCTGGCGAAGATCAACGCCGTCCCTTTGCCGTGGTCCGCCATGCGGCGCATGAAGGCCTCAAGGTCAGCGGATGAATAAGGCGGGTTGAGCCATACTCGGCCGAACCATGGTTGCCGCAATCCGTTGACGGCCTTTGTGAACGTCTCCCGCGCCGTCGGATATGGTTGGAGCTCAGGTGCGCAGGGGTCCAGGTCGAAAGACTCCGCGCCGCCGAGCGCATCGAGAACAAATGGCGGTGTCAGCCATTCAACCGTCGTCGCGCGCGCGGAGTGGTGACCGCCCATACCGTCGAAGAGTGAGCCGCTCATGGCTTCACCCTAACGGCGGCCATCAGCGCAACAGCGGCGCCATGTTCCGGTTGGCCCTCTTGAAGCGCCAGGGCGTTCAGACGTTTTAGGACGTCATCGGGGACATTCATGAGTAGCGCGGCCTTTCTGCCGGATAATGATCCGGCACTCGGTCATGGCAGACTTGCGCGTCATACATCCCGTCAGAGAGGACGCTATCAATCGGCCGGCGGCCTTTGTTCAAGGTCACGGCGAGCTTAGCGTTCAGCCGGCGCCGGAAGGCGCTTGCAAGCTCGCTATTCTTGAACGTCCGGATTTGCCGGACCAGCTGGCCGCAATCGTAGTACCAGCCGCCTTCCTCAGGTCCGCCGCATGCGCGGTCGACCAGGAAAACAGCCACGATGAAAACCTTCGGGAGGTTCGCCTTCTCGAGGTTGACGCTCTCGGCGTATTCCTCAGGCGTCCAGCCGGCGCGGAAACGGGCAAGCGCATAGTCCAGCGAATAGCCGTCGCGCTCCTCGTCGCCGTCCAGGTCGTGTCCGAGGATCTTTTCGACCTTGACGGTCCAGGCTTCCCAGGCGCGATCGCTATCGCTTTCAAACGTCTCGGAGCGCCAGAGGTCAAGGTGTGGGTTTTCACCATCTGACATGGAAAACTCCCTTCGCGATTTCAGCGCCGGCGCCAGTCACAAGCGGAAGAGCGATGCAGAATGCCAGCCAGCCGACGGCGGCGATCCAGTCTTTGAGCCTAGGGCGGGGGAGTTTGGTCATTTGCCCTCCGCGCGCGCCAAAGCGTCGCTGATTTCTTCAAGAAGCTCGTCAATGCCTTCCTGCATTTCATCGCCGGCAAAGCCGTTGATAAAATCCTGCGCGGCCGCCAGCGCTGAATAGAGCTCAGGTGCCGACGCCATGAGACGCGCATCCGCCTCGGCCTGATCCTGGCCGGCATAGCCGTTGTAAGCACCGCTCAGATTCATGAAGCAGAGCACGCGGGCGGAATCGCCGAAGCTAATGTAGGGAGTGAAGCCGCCTGCATCGCCAAAATGCCGGCGGCGGCAAAGCCATTTTTCAGAGGTGTCTGCGGATTTTTCAGTCATTCCAATTCTCCTTGGTAAGGCGGATCATGTGACCCAACGCGCAAACTCTAAGCGCGTGATTTTCTCTCTGCAATATCTTATTCGCTGTCGACGAATATTATTTTTCGACATAGTACGGCGCCCGCTCGTCATTCGACGCTTTCGGCGCTGCTCCGACGCCGGCTTGACGCCGAACCTCCGCCATCGCCTCAGCATAGGCTTGCTCCGCCGCCGGCGTTGAAGGCGGGAAGGGCGTCGGCACGGAGTAATTTTTCGGGACGAAGGAATTCCCGAACACGCGCGCGCGATAGTCCGCCCATGCCGCATGCTCGTTCGGGTTCAAACTCGAGTTGATCGTGATCCAGCCATCCATGAGCTCCGTGAGACTGACGAATTTAGGCTTTGCCATAGGCGGCCATCCTTGCGGCGTTCTGAGCCGCGGCTTCTTCGGGCGAGCGGAATGCCGCCTGGTAATCCGTTTTGCCGTTGCGCGTGTCCAGCCAGCGGTCGCCGTCCAGCCACTTCGCGGCCGTGCAGACGAAGCGAGGTTGGAGGAGCTCAGCGACCTCGGCGTAGGCGACGGCGCCGGCGAGGATCTCTTCAGCCGTTCCCCGGGTCAGGGCGGCGCGGTAGGAGCGTATCGCATCCCGTCTCGCGGTTTTGTTTGGGAAGGCCAAAAAGAAGGCTTCGAACTTTCCGATAAAATCGGAAGAATGACTTTGACCAAAACACGCTCCCGCGTCAGCGGGGACGTTATGGTTTAAGTGACGGTTTATCTTTGACGGTTTACTATTACCCTGCACCTCCTGCACCACCCCTGGTGCACCAGCTGCACCACCCCCCTGCACTTGGTGCACCACCCCTACGTTTTCACGTAAATTTAGCAAATAGACGTTTGGCAGCTGGACGCCGTCCGAAAACCGCTTTTCGATCGTCACGAGGCCACCCGAAACCAGGGTCTTGATGTGCTCGCGGACGGCGCGTTCTGAGAGCTCAGTGTGGTCGACAATGTGCCGAACTGACGGCCAGCACCGCCCCTCGTCGTTGGCATTGTCCGCCAGCTTGATCAGCACGAGCTTTGCACTCGGGGAGCCAGTCTTGACGCGGAGCGCCCAAGCGATCGCCGCGATACTCATGCCGCCCTGCCCTTTGGAGGCACGCCGGCGCCCGTGGGAGCCATCGGCATGGCCGCCTTGAGGATCTTGAGCGCATCGCCACGCCGGCCGTCCTCAATGGCTTCCTTGGCCGTTCTAATGGCCGTCTCGAGCCTCTCGATTTGGCCGCGGAACGCGAGACCGAGCGCTTCGCGCACTGCATCTGCACCTATCGCGGTCGGTTTTTTTGGCATGCGCGTCCCTGAGAGTTCTGCGGCCGGACCTAAGGCCAGGGACGGCACCCGGCCCGGCCCGCAGTTTAGGCCCGCTGGAGAGAGCGACCCGTCCAGCGACATTCAATTTGGTGAACTGATTCGTGGAAATTCAAAAGACGCTTAGAGCAACGTCCCGGATTTTTCTTTGCAGAAGCGGCGAACGTCGTCCTTGCGCGTCAACCGCGTGCGCGTGCCTGGCGCGATGAACCGCGTCGTGCAGATGCGAATGCCTTCCTTCGTGTAGATGAACCAGGCGTAGGCGGTCATGGTCGACCCGTCCGGATTGTAGGGACCGAGCTGCATCGGCACGCGCTCGCAAAACGGCGCGAGAATTTTCAGGGGATAGTTTCCGGTGTGCGTGTCAAAGCGCTCCGCTCCCTCAAGGAAGGCCAGGCGGCAGAGCACAGCGACACCGCGGCGCGCGACGCGCAGCCCGCGTTTGATGAATTCCTGCGCGGAATGGAAGGGTGGATTGGTGATCACCCAATCGGGCGTTTCGAAACGATCAGCCGGGAATGAGTTCTCGTTGAGAAAATCACCAATCAACGCGCCGCACCCGAAGTCGTGAATGTCGCTGGCCTGCACGATATTGAAATATTCAGTGAGGACGCGCGCCATGATGCCGTCGCCGCATGCCGGCTCCCAAACCGTCGTCGCGTAGGGGTCCATGATCTTCACAATTTCGGCGCCGGCGCGCGTCGCCCATGGCGGCGTTGCGAACCAATCCAGCTTTCGCCAGAGCGCGCGCTCCGGATCGTCCGCCTCAACCAGGCGCGGCGCGCGGTCTTCGCCCACGGACCGGTTCGGCTTCATTCGAAATCAAACTCGCCAATCGGTTCAAGGTCGGCGCGACGGCGGTGATTGTTGATGATGACCATCATGCCCTTGCGCGTCTCGCGCTCGCCATTGAGGCGGAAGGCGTCGCCCTGAAGGCGTTCGCATGTCTGATTTTTGGTCCTGAAATAGTTGACCACATCCAGCTTCGCCGTCTTGGGAATGGCAGCTCCGGCGACTTTCAGCACGGGCGCCGCGGATGCGGAGTTGCGAGCGGCCTGGCGAGCGACCTTGCCGTCCAGCTCGTCCCAAATCTTCACGGGAAGCACGATGATCACCTGGTCCGGCATGAGCTTAGAACCGTCCGGGAGCGCTGTTTCTACCTCGCAGGGTGTCGATTCACGCTCGAGGCGCTCAATGCCGGCAGGAAGCGGCATGACGATCCCGGCGCCGCCCTTGTCATAGCCGCGGAGTTCGAATTTGCCTTTCGGGTTTTTCTTGAGCATGACCCGGCCGAGGTTGTCGCCGGTGCCGGCAAAGGCGTCCAGCGTCTTCGGTTCGCCAAGCTCCACGAAAAACGTCTCCGAGAACGAGAGCTTCAGCTGAGCGATATCACCCTTGATGATATTGATCAGCGCCTTGCAGCGCGGCGTGGTTTTGACGATAGGTGAAAGCTCTTCCCAGGACATGACTACCTCTGTTCGCGACTCAGAATTCTACTGTGCCAGTCCGTCCTCGGGATAGCCGTCCGTTTCAGCATTTCGAACGCCTCATCCAATTCTTTTTGGCAGGCATTCATTTCATTGAGCGCGTCCGTCTCGAGATGGGCGGCGGCACGCGCGGCTGTCTGTGCCTCCAGGAGCTTCTGGCGCGCATCGTTGAAGTTTTTTTGCAGAGTGCCGAGGTCGACGGCACGGTTGTCGACGATCGTTTGACCTTCACTTGCTTTGATTTGCACGGCGTTTTCCCTTGTTGGCCGGACGCTTCAAGAATGCCGGCATGGTCGCGGCGGTGAATAAGGGCGTCCGGGTGTGCGCATTGGACGGTTCCAATACGGACATGAGGAAGTCACCGATCACGAGACTATCGCCGGCGTGATCGTCCGGCACATGCCAGCCTCGCGTGCGACAGCCAATCTTGACGGCGTTTTTGATCTTGGTCGTGTTCTTGCGCGGTATGCCGCCGAAGGCGTCGCGCGCCTCACGTTCATCGCAGCAAATGCAGCGCAGGCGCCGGCGAAACGCGAGCTCCTCCGCCTTCCCGATGAACGCGAAAATGGGCCCGACGGTCTCGCATGTGTCATATCGGGCGATGAAGAGCGTCGCATAGCCGATGACTTCCGGTTTCCAGCGTCCAATCAACGTGGATAGGACCTGATCGAAGCCGGCGACGGCTTCCCCGAGCCTCTCCGGCGACCCTGGGATTTGATAGGATTCGGCTCTCGGCGGCTCGCCAGTGACGAAGAGCCCAAAGCCGGATCGCATCCCAGGGTCGACCGTGAGGAGCCGCATTACGCCGCGGCCTGACTTTCGACCTTGCGGTTGGCATAGGCGCCGAACGGCGTGTCCATGCCAAACGCGTCGCGCAGC
>Ga0265338_10006477_pt1 | contig 14909 bp, 15 predicted proteins | sample 42126metaG_FD_193579 | JGI IMG/M metagenome (GOLD analysis project Ga0265338, IMG submission 193579) | Rhizosphere microbial communities from Carex aquatilis grown in University of Washington, Seatle, WA, United States - 4-21-26 metaG | ecosystem: Host-associated > Plants > Roots > Rhizosphere... | reverse complement strand
CTATTCGCGAATCAATATCAGGCTTCCGCAGGCGGATGTGTGCACAAGTGAGCAAGGGTTGGAGGCCGAGTTCGCATGAGCGGAAATCCGGTTCCAGAGGCGCCTATCCGCCCCATCGCCATCCTGGGAGGCACCGGCCCCGCCGGGATGGGGCTTGCACTGCGCTGGGCGCGCGCCGGAGAAACAATCATCATCGGTTCCCGGGACGCAAAGCGCGCGCAGCAAGCGGCCGCAGAAATTCAGCAGAAACTGGGCGGACAGGCGAATGTTTCCGGAATGGAAAACAGCGAGGCTTGCGCTGCCGCAGATATTTTGATGCTGACCGTTCCGTTCGAAGGTCAGGCGATACTCCTCAAACAACTCAAGCCCGCGATCAGCGAGGGGAGCATCCTGATCGATGCCACGGTTCCGCTGGCGGCCAGCGTGGGCGGACGTGCCTCCCGCACGCTTGGGGTCTGGCAAGGCTCGGCCGCCTTGCAGGCCGCCGAACTCGTGCCTGAGGAAGTGAGTGTGGTGGCAGCGTTCCACAATATTTCGGCCGATCTGCTCGCTGGCGAGGCTCCGCTGGACTGCGACGTGATTGTCTGCAGCGACGATCCGGACGCGGCGCAACTCACCCGCGAACTGGCGGCGAAAATTCCCGGCGTCCGGGCTATTCATGGCGGCAAGCTGGAAAACTCCCGCATCGTCGAGCAGATCACCGCCCTGCTCATTGGCTTGAATATTCGCCACAAGGGGCACAGCGGCATCCGCATCACAGGCCTTCCACCCCAGGCTTACCGATAGAAATCCGCCGAGCACAGAACAATTCCCGGCCGTTGCGGAACTTTTCTATCGCCAACCAACTTCCTATTGCCAACCAATAGAGCCTTGAGGTATGTTCCTATTGCGTCTAAATAGGAGATCCAAGTGGGCGAAAACGACGTTTGGCAGGGCACTCTGGCGCTCATGGTTTTGAAAACGCTCGGGTCCATGGGACCGCTCCACGGATACGGCATCGCGCGCCGCATCGAGCAAATCAGCGGAGACCAGTTGATTGTGCAATACGGGACCCTGTATCCCGCGCTGCTGCGGCTCGAACAAGAGGGATATATCGTCTCCGAATGGGGCGTATCCGATAACAACCGGCGCGCCCGCTTCTACAAGCTCACGCGGGCGGGACGCAAGCAAATCGAGAAAGAATCTGAACGATGGGAGAAGGCGGCCGCGGTTCTGGCGCGCTTCGTCGCCCCGGGCGAGGAGCCCTTATGAGAAAACTTCGGGCCTGGCTGATACGGTTGTGGGGATTCTCTAAGCGTGATCTTCACGACCGGGAGTTTGACGAGGAGATTGAAACTCATCTTCAAATGCACATCGAGGACAATCTGCGGTCGGGCATGACGGCGGAAGAAGCTCGCCGCCAAGCGATCCTGAAGTTGGGCGGAGTCGAAACGACGCGACAAGCCTACCGGGAAGAAAGCACTCTGCCCTACGGTGAGACGCTATGGCAGGATCTGCGCTATACGATCCGGCAATTGCTGAAGAATCCAGGCTTCGCAGCCACTGCCATCCTGGTGCTTACGCTTGGGATCGGCTCTACGGTTACGATCTTCGCCTTTGTGGATGCCGCCCTTATCAAACCGCTGCCGTATCGGGAGCCCTCGCGTCTGGTCGTCATCTTCGGAAGCATTCCGCTCGGGCCCAAGTTTCATCTATCGTTTCCTGACTACTACGATTTCAAGAAGCTCAACAAGGTCTTCAGTTCATTCGAGGTATACGACAACAACGGGTTCATGATCAGCACTCCCACTGGAGCGCAACTGGCATCTGGAGCGAAAGTGAGCGCCGGATTCTTTCGCACGTTGGGCGTGACTCCCATGATGGGGCGCGACTTCCTGCCCGGCGAAGACACGCCTTCCGCGCCACGAACGGTCATCCTGAGTTATGAGGCATGGCAGAGGCGTTACGGGGGACGCGCTGATGTTCTGGGGCAGACGGTGACGCTCGGAGGCGCTCCCAACACGATTGTCGGAGTTCTGCCCAAAGACTTCAGTTTCGCCCCCGCTGCGCCTGCAGACTTCTGGGCTGCCGAGCATGACGAGAGCCCATGCCGCGGCTGCCACTGGCTGTTTGGCCTGGGGCGTCTCAAAGACGGAGTGTCTATTGAAAGCGCCGCGGCAGACATGACGTCGATTGCGCTGCAGCTGGAGAAACAATATCCCGATTCGAATCGAGGGAATGGCGCGGCTCTGTTTCTTCTGAGCGACGTGATTGTTGGAGATATCCGTCCGATCATGCTGGTACTGCTGGGCGGGGCGGGACTGCTCCTGGTCATCGCATGTGTGAACGTGGCAAGCCTGCTTTTGGTGCGGACGCAGAGCCGCAAGCGGGAGATTGCGGTGCGCGGCGCGCTGGGCGCGTCCCGGGGACGGCTCCTCCGACAATTCGTGACCGAGGGATTGGTTCTAGCAGCAATCGCAAGTGGCTTCGGCCTGTTCGCAGCAGATGGCGCGATGCAACTTCTCACCCGGTTGATCCCTGAGGATGCGCTGGCGGGCATGCCGTATCTGCAGGGACTCGGGGTGAGCTGGCATGTGCTGATCTTTGGGTTGGCGGTCTCGCTGTTTACCGGCTTGCTGTTCTCCTTGACTCCGACGCTCAGCTTGTCTCTGGCCGAGATGCGCGCGGGATTGGTGGAAGGCGGCCGCAGTGCCGCCGGAACCCTGTGGCGCCGATTGGGAGCCAGGCTGGTAGTGGTCGAGCTCGCTACTGCGGTGGTTTTGCTGGTCGGGGCAGGGCTGCTCGCCAAGAGTTTCTACCGGCTGCTCCAGGTCGATCCGGGCTTGCAACCAGACAACCTGGCCGCGCTGCTCCTGTCACCTGCGCAAGAGAAGTACTCGAAAGATCCGCAGAAGGTTGCCCTCGAGCGAGAGTTGCTGCAGCGCGTCTGCGCCTTGCCGGGCGTGGCTTCCGCCAGCATCGCCAACCAACTGCCCGTCGGTGACGGCGATACCACGACTACCTTCCGCATCGTGGGCCGGCCTTCTCATGGGGAACATAACGAGGTCGCGTATCGCCAGGTTTCTGCGGACTACTTTCACACGCTGCAAGTGCGATTGTTGGAGGGCCGCTATTTTACTTCGGCAGAGGACGCGACCAAGCCTCCGGTAGTGCTCATCAATCGCGCGCTCGCCCGCCAGTACTTTCCGGGAGAAGATCCCGTCGGCAAACGCATCAATTTCAGCAATGGAAAGCCGGAAGAGGAAATGCAAATTATCGGAATGATCGATGACATCCGCGAGGGGCCGCTGGATGTGGAGGCTCGGGCTGCGATGTATGTTCCTTTCGAGCAACACACTCCGTGGTCGGAATTCTCCATCGTGGCGCGCACCTCGGTGGACGCCGAGTCGCTGCTACCGATGCTGGCGGCCAGCATTCATCAGATGGATCCCGGCATTGCGACCTATGGCGCGACCACCATGAACCAGCGCATTCACGATTCGCCAGCCGCCTACCTGCATCGGGCTTCGGCATGGCTGGTGGGGAGTTTTGCGGCACTGGCGCTCGTGCTGAGCGTGGTGGGGTTGTACGGTGTGATTGCCTACTCTGTCAGCCAGCGGACGCGGGAAATCGGGGTGCGGATTGCCCTGGGCGCCCAACGGAGCACGGTCTATCGACTGATTCTGAAGGAGGCGGCTTGGCTGATTGCCTTCGGAATTGTCGCTGGGCTGGCAGGATCGGTGGCGGCAGCCACCGCGATGCGCAAGTTACTGTTTGGCACGGAGGCTTGGGATGCATTCACCCTGGTGGCCGTGGCAGGGGTGCTCAGCACTGCGGCACTGGCGGCTAGCTACCTGCCCGCACGCCGGGCCGCGTTGGTCAGCCCGGTGGAAAGCCTGCGTGCGGAATAGAGCAGGTGGGGTTGCTTCACCGAAAGATATGCTCCTAGGGCGCCAGCGTAACCTTCAATGCATAGGCATACTTTCCCGGAGCGGAGCGGCATCTTGACCTCACGGCCGCTGTCGGTCTGGCGCCACTCGAGTTTCTCGCCGCTGCCCAGTAGTTCCACGTTCTTGATGTGCGACCCGCTCAACGGTCGCGCCGCGCCCAACGAGTGAATCACCGAGTGTCCATTCTCCGGCCGTGCCGACGACAGGCTAAAGAATGTTGTTAACCAAACTGCCCCTCATCCGTTGTAGGGATAGGAGATTTGGAATCTCCGTCCAGACAAGGGGATATCGACATGCGCAAGTATCGGTGGTTTGCCGGAATCGTCTACCCAGCCGTCATGATTCTTGGGTTGTATGCCAGTAGTGCAGTCGCGCAATCGCGGCCATCTTCGGGCCGGGAAAGTTCCGCCGACTTGCCGCTCGCCAGCGAGAAGGATCTGGCGGCCATGCAGGACGAACTGATCAAGTTGTTGCGCATGAGCCCGACGCTGACGACGGTTGTGGCTCGCGATCCGTCGCTGCTGTCGAATCAGGAATACGTGAGCCGCAACAATCCGCAATTGGCGCGATATCTGCAGGAGCATCCGGAGATAGGGCGTAATCCTGACTTCTATTTGTTCACCAAGCTAGAGCGAACGAACGGGGACTCCGGTGAAGCTCTGGAGCGTAAGGTATGGCCGGACATCCCTCGGGAACAGCGGGATTCTCCGGTATTTCAGCGGCTGATGAATGATGGAGTCCCGTTCATGGTTTTCCTGTGCATTCTGAGCGCACTGCTTTGGTTGACGCATGTGTTGCTGGAAAATCGGCGGTGGGGGCGCATCTTCAAGCTGCAAACGGACGTGCATGGCAAGCTGATGGACCGGTTCGGAACCTCGCCCGAGTTGCTCACTTATATGAATACGGAGGTCGGCAAACGCTTCCTGGAAGCCGCGCCGATTACGGTTGGTCTCGATCGGACCCATCCAGTTCCGAGCCCGGTGGCTCGCGTGCTTACGCCTCTGCAGATTGGAGTGGTGATGAGTCTGCTGGGGGCAGGCCTGCTTTTCCTGCGGCACAGCCTGCCGGAGGAAGCGGCGCCGTTGCTGGTGGCGGGGATTGTTCTGTTGATGCCGGGTCTTGGGTTTATCATCTCGGCGGGGATCACATGGTTCCTGGCGAAGCATCTTGGCCTGATGCCGCAGAATAACGAAAACCGCAACTAGAACCACTCGCTGGCTCCCTTGAAAAACCAAGAGCGAGTGCGGCTGCCGGGTGATGCAGCCATGAGGACAACCGATACGACGGGCGAATACGTCATTTCGAGAGTTGAGACCGGCGAGGAATCGCAGGCCGCCAAACAGCCCATGGACAGCGATGCCTTCACCGGCTTCTACCAGCGATCTTCGCGTCCGCTGTGGGCGTACATGGCGCGGGTCTCGGGGGATCCGGCTCTGGCGGACGACCTGATGCAGGAAAGCTATCTTCGCTTCCTGTGTGCGTCGCGGTCGGACGAGGGCGAGGTGGCGCATCGGCGTTACCTGTTCCAGATTGCGACCAACCTGCTGCGGGATCATTGGAGGCGTCCACGGCCAACGCCGATCGATGATGTTCCGGAAGCGGTCTTCGCCTTGAGTGACCATTCGTCACACACACACTCGCAGATGGCACTGGGCCCGGCGCTGTTGCGAATGCGCCCGCGGGACCGGCAACTGCTCTGGCTGGCCCACGCTGAAGGTTATTCGCATCGGGAGATTGCAGAAATTACCGGGCTGGCGAGCGCGAGTGTTCGACTGTTGCTGTTTCGCGCGCGGCGGAAGATTGCCAAGCTGCTGCGGCAGCAAGGCTCGGGAGATGGGACACGGTCATGACAATCCGTTGCGCACAGGCGACAGAAATTTCAGAAGCCCTGAAGGATGGGCGGTGGCCTCAGGGCTGCGATCCGGAACTGCGCACACATGTGGATGCTTGCCGCAGTTGCAGGGATCTGGTTCTGGTGACGCAGATTTTCCAGGAAGCTCGCAATAAATCGGGCCCAACGGAGCGTTTCGACTCTCCGGGACTGCTCTGGTGGCGAGCCCAGTTGCGGCGGAGGAATGCGGCGGTGGAGCGCGTCAGCAAGCCGATTACGGTGGCACAAAGGTTTGCCGTGCTGGTCAATCTCCTCGTGGTGGCAGGCTTCGTGGCATCGCAATTCGGAAGCAGCAACTGGCTGCCCAAGTGGGCTGGCCTCTCGCGGTCGCGCGCTTTTCATCTGGAGACGTTCAGGTCTCTCGCTGCCGTGAATCTCGACTGGAGCCTGGTGTTGGTGATCCCCACCCTGGGAGCCCTGGCGCTGTTGAGTGGAGTGGTGTTGTATCTCGCTTCAGACCGGCATTGAGATACACGACTGTTATCTTCCCCGATTTTTCAGCGCGGTCCCAAGTCAGCATGAACAGCGCACCAGATGCAAATCCTTGCAGCTTGCGCGGAGGATTTTCTTGGTGTATGTTTTCGCGCCAAGGCTGGAATGATCCCCCCGCCAAGCCCTACTTCAGGAGAGGTAAGAAATGCAGAGCAGAAAACTGATCGTTCCCCTTCTATTGCTTCTGACGCTCGGACTTGCGCAGTTCGGGTTTAGCCAGGTTCTCCAATCACATACGCCGAAGCGGACGCTCGGCTATGTCAATCCGGTCACCGGCGCCTTCGAGCCTCTGCGGCAAGTAACGGTCCCGGATGCATTGACTCCCGTAACTCCAACCACCGGCACGTTGACCTTCCGTTTCAAGATCACGGTGAAGGCCACGATTCCGGCGAATTCCGTAATTACCTGCAATGCCAATGCGAGTGTTTTCGAAGTCTCAAGCGGTGGGGTGTTCGAGGAAGAAGCGTCGGCCCTGGCGACAGGAAGCGGAGCATCGTGGACCTGCACCGCGGTAATTCACTACTCATGGCTTCTGTCGACTCCCGGCACCGACCAGGTATCGTTCAGCACGACGACGGGCCTGGAGTACGGATTCCAGGTCACGGCTACGAACGGCTCGCAAACCCTGGTTGTACCAGTTGCGTCACGCATCAGCAGCCAGCCGCTCTCAACCATTGCTGTCCCCGCGACAGGGGCAAGCACCACCGAAAACATCAGCGTAACGCTGTAGTCCTCTTCCTTCCGATCTCGCCCGGTGGCGGCAGCTTCGCTGTCGCCGCTTGGGCGGAATCGGGCAAGTCCACCTTCTCTATTCCCAAAGCACTTTCCTTTAGCTGGTGCCGCGTCCTAGCGGTCCGTCACCGGAGCTGTCATTTCGTCCGCCGGTTCTCCGCCAGTCATGGCCTGCGCATAAATCAGCTGCCGAGCCTCCACGCGAATCTTCGGCAACTGTACGCTGAACCACCACGCGCCCATAACCGAAGCGAATCCGCCGATCGAAACCGTTAAGGGAGCGCCGAGCCGGTCTGACAAGGCACCGCCCAACAGCGCGCCAATCGGCGCCATGCCCATGAACATCATGGAATACACGGCCATCGCCCGCCCGCGGAGCGCGTCGGGCACCATGACTTGAATCAGCGTGTTGGAGGATGCCATCTGCAGCATGATGAAATATCCGACCGGCAACAAGAGGAGTACGGACAGCCAGAACGACTTCGAAAACGCAAAGAGCATGAGGCTTATGCCAAAGCCCGCACAACACACCGAGACCCATCGCCCCAGTCCCTTGACTCCCGATCGCACGGCAAGAGTCAGAGCGCCCAGTAGCGCGCCCACTCCGGCAGCGCCCATCAGGATGCCGAGCCGGACCGCTCCGAGATCATGCGAATGGATCAACGACGCAAACTCCTGGCCGCCGCCGTGCAGAATCTTGTCCGCAAAGATTGGCATGAGCACGACGTAGGGCATGCCGGTCACGCTCACCAGTCCCAGCAAGATCATAAGAGTGCGAATCGGTGCGGTCCGGCTGACGAACTGGAATCCTTCCATGATGTGCTCCCATGGCGACGTGTTCGCGGAGACACGCGCAGGGGCATGCACATTCATCATTAGCAGACCTGCAATCACGGCGATGTAGCTCACGCCATTGACGAAAAAGCACCAGCCTTCACCCAGTCGCGCAACGAGAATGCCTGCCACGGCCGGTCCGACTACGCGGGCGCCGTTGAACATCGACGAGTTGAGCGCGATCGCGTTCATCAAGTCGTCCTTGCCGACCATGTCCACCAGAAAGGACTGGCGCCCGGGGATGTCAAACGCGTTCACTACGCCCAACAGGGCCGCCAACACGAAGACTTCCCTCACTGTCACCCGGTTCGTGAGCGTGAGGGCCGCCAGCACAAACGCCAGCAACATCGATGCAACTTGTGTGGCAATGACGACGTGCTTGCGGTTGCTACGGTCGGCCACGATCCCGCCGATGGGAGCGAACAAGAACACAGGAATCTGGCTGGCAAATCCGACTGCGCCGAGCTTTAACCCCGAACCGGTCAAGCGATAGACCAGCCAGGATTGCGCCACGGTCTGCATCCACGTGCCGATCAGTGAAATAAGTTGTCCGCTGAAGAAGAGCTGGAAGTTGCGATGGCGCAGAGCGCGCCCGGCCGCCTGCCAGCGCGGCATTACGCTCGCAGCCGCTGGCGCGCTGCCCGATGGTGCATTTTCTGGATTGGGATGGTTCGACTCAGCCACGTTCAATTGTTTGATGATGCCGCGCCGTCCTTGGCATCACTATATCCTGAGCGCTCAATCGGCCCACTTTTCCACAGCCACGGTCATTTTCAAAGGCATCTTTTGCGGGCTCGATGGAGTCCAAGTACAGCCGTATGACCAATTTGGGAATGATCGCGCGCTGTAACTAACTTGCAACTTCTCATCCTGACTGCCGTGAGCTAGAGTAGGCGGGTCTGTTTGGCGGCGATTCGGCAAAGGAAGTGACCTACTATGACCACTCTTCCAGTTCGAGTTGAACGCCGTGTTGGGCAACGGTTCCTCTTCCTTCTTCCGCTCTCCCTCCATCAGGGTGCCACCTCCATCGAAGGTGTTGGCTTTACGCAGGATCTCAGCTCGCGCGGAGTGTTTTTCTTTACCGATGCTCCGCTTCAAGAAGGCGGCGAAATCGAGATCACGCTGAAGATGCCCTCAGAGATCACGCTGGGTGAGAGCATGCGTGTGCGCTGCCGTGGTCGCATTCTGCGCGTGGTGAAGCCCATCACATCTTCGCCAGAATCATTGAGCCCAACTCGCGCCGAAACCAAGATTGGAGCAGCAGTTCGCCTCGAAGGCTACGAATACCTTCCCGAATCCGCGGACACAGCTCCGGCATTCGCCCGGGTCTCGACACTTCATCCTCAGCGCAACGAAGACCGACCGATGTCCCAATCGTCGGTGCGTCCAGTTCTAGGCTGATTTTGTTGCCGCCCGGCACTTCCGCCTTCCCAACCTCACCCAGTTTGGCTTACAATGTTTTGCAACGGAGGCAGACTGCCTCGAAGTTCTGCTATCGTTTGTGCACGCCCCCCAGTTGTCCAGTATTTCGCGAAGTTTAAATTTCACGCGCGCCGTGGTGCCGCATTTTGTCGCGGTCCGTTACCTAGGTCACTTGGCGGAGAGTACGTTCTCTTTCTAACATGCAGACACCGAGAGAAATCAGCGAGAACCGCGCTATGCATGGGATCGCCGTCGCCCTCCTGACCGAGGACCGGGAACACTTATCCGCGCTGCAAACCCGTCTGGAAGAAACGCACCTGGGACGTGCGGTGTTCACGCACGTAGGATTTCCGGTTGGCCCCACGGATGCCCTCCTGCGCCAACTGCAGGATTCGCGCGCTGAAGTGGTGATCATCGATATTCCCTCACAGGATTCCCAGCGCGCTATCCACGCCATTGAACTGATTCGCGCCACCACGCAGCAGATTGCCATCTTCGCCAACGGCGAGATGACGCAGCCGGCTAACATCGTCTCCAGCATGCGCGCCGGTGCAGGGGAATACCTCGATCATTCCGCAGGTTCCGACGCACTTCTGGAGGCGCTTACCCGGTACAGTTCCGCTCGTACCCGGACTCCCAGCGGCGGCGGCAAGGCCAAGGTTTTCACTTTTCTCAGCGCCAAGGGAGGGGCAGGCTGCACCACCGCTGCCGTCAACACCGCGGTAGCGCTGCAGCAGTCTCACGGGGATGTGGTTCTCGTCGATTTTGCGCCGATCGGTCACGCCTCTCTTCATCTCAATTTGCGCCCGCAGTTCGGCGTGCTCGACGCGCTGCAGAACCTGCACCGAATGGATGTCTCGCTCCTGGATGGGTTGATGACACCGACCAAGGCCGGACTTCATCTGCTGGCCGGACCCCAGCAGCCGTATCCTACGGAGCCCACACCCGGCGAACTGGCACGCCTGTTTGACCTGCTGGTAAATCACTACCGCTTCGTCGTGGTCGACGCCTCGAGCCGGCTCGATCCTACGACGCGCCTGCTGTCCGATCTTTCCAATGCCGTGTTGGTGGTGGCACAGACTGACGTAGTGACGCTGTGGAGCGCGGGCCGCATTCACGCCTTCCTGGAAGAAGGGACGGGTCGCGACCGGCTGCGCATCGTTCTGAATCGTTATAAGAAGATTCCCGGCTTCACCGATGAAGATGTTGAGCAGGTCACGAGCTGCAAGGTTCTGTGGAAGATCCCCAATGCGTTCCACTCTGTGTCGCCGTCTATCGACAACGGGACACCGGTGGTCATGCAGGAGGGCCCCGAGATCAGCCGCTCGTTCCGCGCTCTGGCAGAAACTTTGGCCGAAGCGTCCTCCAACTCCGACGGCAGTCCCGATCTAGTTTACGGTCAGGAGGGCGCCCGCAAGAAAGCTCCGAATCGCCTCAATCTGTCGGCTGTAAGGGCTGGACAGTAAGCACCGTACGCAGCAGCCAGTTTGCTGGCTTTCCGTACGTACTTCCCGTACTCACTTCCGCTCCACCGCGGCAGGCGACGCTTCCTCGGGGAACATCTTGAGCGTCACTTCCTGGGAGTGCGATGTTACTTTCTTGTTCACATCGCTCGCGTTCTCGGTCAATGTGCCTTTGAGGACGAAGTAAGCCTCATCGCCCGGGTTCTTTCCTTCGCCGCGCTCGACCGTCCCCTTAAAGTCGAATGCCACACCATGGACAATTTCCGTGGTGAAGTTCAGCTTGTTTCCTTCAAGCTTGCCCGTCTTGAAGAACTGATCGAGAAACGCTCCCTTATCGCTTTCGCCATCTCCGAATCGCGAAACGAAACCTGTGATGTGACCTTCATCCTCGACCGTCACCTGCACGAACTCGCCGTCCTTCCGGAAGCTGTACATGCCTGAATACGCCTGCGCGCTGGCGTCTTTTGCCGGAGCAGGCTGCTGAGCCGGCTTGGGCTCCTGTGCGCGTGGCGCCGCCGGCGCACTTAGCAGTCCCGCCCCAAGCACCAGCGCAACCACACCATTGAGTTTCTTCATGAGCGACTCACCACCCCGGTCAATCGTACTCCCCGCACGCCGCACCACCAAACTCCGCGAAACGAAAAAAGCTCCAGCCGCAGCTGGAGCCTCTGATCTTGAACCCAACTCCTTCACTTCTTCGTCGCCTTCCCCTCCATGAACGGCATCCAGTTGGTGCCATCGATCGACACATCGAACTTCATGCTGTAGCTGGTGGGAGACAGGATTTTCATCGTCATCTTCTGACTGATTTCTTGTCCGCCGTAGTTCGCTGTGCTCGTCCACGTCCAGGTATCTCCGGTGACGGTGCCCTTCGACACTTCGCGCCGTCCCTGGCTGTTGTAGGCATCGTAGGTGTACGTATTCTGGTCGGTGTCGTACCCCATGACAGCGGTTCCCGTGCCGTCGCCACCCACTTCCGGGGGCATCTTGAAAGTTGCATGGGAAATCAGGAAGAAGTTACCGGTCATCCACTCCGTACTGTCGGTGGAAGTGAACTTTCCGCCCGCGCCCCAAGGGCCCTGCGCGATGGTTCCCTCGGTCGTCCAGTTGCCCACAAAGTAGTCGAGCTTCTTCACTTCCGCCCCCGGCTTCGGTGGCGTCATCTGCGCCCAGGCAGAACCGGCGAACAGGAGCAGAGCCGTTGCTAGAATTGTCGTTCGATTCACGTTGTGTACTCCTTCGGTTGAAAGTCGTTCGTCAGGATACTACGAGAGGCTGCTTGCCGCCGGCCAGTGCGATTCGTCAGCTACCGCTCATGACAATTGTCACCCCAGCCGGGTCACTTCGCCTTGGTCGCCTTGCCGTCCATGACGGTCGCCCACTTGGTTCCGTCTTGCGACATCTCAAACATGAAGGTGTAGGAAGTTGGCGAAGTCAGTTTCATAGTGAACCGGCCCTTCATGGTGGAGCCGCCCATCTTTTCGTCATTGGTCCACGTCCAGGTATCTCCGTCTACAGAGCCTTTGGAGTCGTCGAATTCTCCCCAACTGTTGAACTCGCGATAGGTATAGGCCTTGTCCTCGGTGGAATATCCCATGATCGAGATTCCCGTCCCGTTGCCCATTGCACTCTTGAAGTCGGTATGGCAAACGAGGAAGAAGTTGCCATCCATCCACTCGCACTTTTCGTTTTCCGTCATTTTGCCACCCGGGCCCATCGGGCCCGGCTTCAAGTCACCTTCCAGCATCCAGGAACCGGCAAATGCGTCGAGCTTCTTGAGTTCGGCGCCCGGCTTCGGCGCTTCCATCTGAGCCAACGATGCCACGGCCAATAGGATCCATGCCGCTGAAACCATCGCTATCGTCTTCATGGTTTGCCTCTTCATGCTTGCCTCGTGGAATCTTGATTCTTGAATCTTGATGCTTGATTGTCGACTGAAGCGCGAGACCGAATGCGGCGACATGGTAGACCCGCCACGAAACACCCGTCAACCGCTTCATGTGTGTCTTCCTTCAATATTCAATCATCCTCACTAACAAATCATCGATTAACAATTTGTTTCTACCAGTCGCCCCAGTGCGACGCCGTCATCTGCTGAAACTTCATCTTCCACGCGTCGCCTTGCTTGACCCAAACTGTGCTGAAATGCTGGTATCGCGGGGGAGGCCCCTGATCTTCCGCCGGAGGAACGCGCAGCACGACATCGTAGGTCACAATCGCAACACCCTCACCGGCCACTACCACTTTCATGTCGTAAGCCAGGACATCCTGGCCCCCGCCGCCCCACTGGTCGATCATGTCCTGCCGGTTGGATAGCTGCCCATCATAGGCCACAAAAGAAAAGTCATCGGTGAGCGTGCGCTTGAAGAATGCGACGTCCCCCTTCTTCGCGGCGTCAATAAAACTCTTCTCCGAAGCAGCCAAAGTCTGCTCCAAGGGACTCAACGCCTTGGCCGGCTCGTTCGCGGCCTGCGCACTCGCACTACGAGCCAGGCACGACAACACCAGGCAAGCCATCAGGAAACTCTTCATCAGCCCTCCCGTCATCAGTCCTCCCGTCATCAGTTCTCGCCTCATCAGTCCTCCCGTCGCCAAAGGTTATTCAATCGACCATCGGCTTAACACCCGGCAACCCGTCGATACTCAGTCGATTCTTTTGTTGCCGGTAAATCTTCAAGCCTTCGGTCCCTCGCTTGCGACACCAGGCCGGCAGTTCCGTCCGCGCCGCCTCATAACGGAGCAGAGGCACGCCGTAGCCGCACGAGTCGCTGATGCGCGTGACTTCGACCATGATGATCGCACGGGTGCCTTCGTAGACGGGAAAGTGCTCCTGCAGCGCCGCGAACTCTGCTTCGCAGGTTTCGACGACCCGTCCGTGCCCGTGCAACCGCAAGATCTTCGGCGCACCCTCGAAGGCACAGAACATGATTGCGATCCTGCGGTTTTCTCTCAAGTGCGCAATCGTTTCAACGCCACTCCCGAAAATGTCGAGATACGCGACCTTCTTCGGTCCCAGGATTCGAAGGGTATCCAGGCCCTTGGGCGAGAGGTTCACGTGGCCGCTGGCGGCGAGGGGCGCCGTTGCCACAAAAAACACGCTCTGCGCCTGAATAAAGTTGCTGAGGCTTTCGTCGATCTCCGGATAAGCTTTCGCCACAGCTAGCCTTGAATCCTCCGCACCAGTTCTGCCCGCGGCACCGACACCTGCTCTCCGGTCGCGAGATTCTTCAACGTAAACACGTCCGCCGTCACTTCATTCTCGCCCACAATCAGGATGTACTTCGCCCCCGCCCTGGTCGCCGCCTCAAACGATTTCTTCAGCTTAAAGGCATCGTCTCCGAGTTCGATCACAAGGTCGTGCCGACGTAACTCGTGCGCGAGTTTGGCCGCCTCGCCATTCATTCCCGCCATGGGAGCCACATAGGCGTCGGGTTTGCGCAGGACGCCTTCGGCTGTCTCCTTCAGGGACATCACCAGCCGGTCTTCGCCGATGGCGAAGCCAATCCCCGGAGCCGCCGGCCCGCCTAACATCTCGGACAATCCGTCGTAGCGCCCGCCGCCGAGGATCGCGTTCTGCGCGCCCAGCGCTCCGTGCGTAAATTCGAATGCGGTGCGCGTGTAGTAATCGAGCCCGCGCACCAGCCGGTCGTTGACATGAAACTCGACCTCAACCGATCGCAGGATTTCCTGCACGGCATCAAAATGTTTGCGTGATTCCCCGCCCAGAAACTGGCTGATGCGAGGCAGAGTGTCGATGATCGGCTGATCTGCGGGTACCTTGCAGTCAAAAACACGCAGCGGATTGGTCACCGCTCGGCGCTGGCAATCGCCACACATCTTGTCCTTGACCGGGTCAAGCGCAGCTCGCAGCGCCTCGTTGAACTGGCCGCGGTCCGCGGGAGTGCCCACAGAGTTCAACTCCAGATTCCAATCTGTGATGCCGAGCCGGTCGAGGAGAGTAGCCAACATCTCAAGCACTTCGGCATCGCGCGCGGGAGACTCGCTGCCCGCGGATGCTGGCCCGATCACCTCGGCGCCGATCTGATAGAACTGGCGGTAGCGTCCCTTTGCCGGACGCTCACGACGAAATTGCGGCCCAATGTAGTAAAGCTTGTTAAGTCCTCGGTCCCACAGATGGTTCTCAAT
>Ga0265338_10006476_pt1 | contig 14911 bp, 12 predicted proteins | sample 42126metaG_FD_193579 | JGI IMG/M metagenome (GOLD analysis project Ga0265338, IMG submission 193579) | Rhizosphere microbial communities from Carex aquatilis grown in University of Washington, Seatle, WA, United States - 4-21-26 metaG | ecosystem: Host-associated > Plants > Roots > Rhizosphere... | reverse complement strand
CAAGTAACGCCAGCACTGCCAGACGTCCCATGCGAGAGCATTTCATAAAAAACCTCCAGGGTCTTACGACCGGGGCCGCAACCACTCAACGGCCTCTTGAAACCGCAACGAGCCTCTGGCGGTTTCCTATACGCGTATGCGCACTTCAATTGCGCATTCGGTCCTGAATGACCCACCGGAAAATAGAGGGTCCGGCTCGTCACTCCGGTTGGCTGCGCCCTAAAAGACGCAACCAAACATCCCCAATATGAACCCTCCCCGCGCGAATAGGTTGTACTCTCTCGCCAACCCCAACGAGTCAGATACGTTATGTCATCAAAACGAGCTTTTCTCCGCGCCCCCACAATCCGCATCGCTCCCTAAAATCAGGCTTTCTCTGGCGCCCTTGTTCCCTGATTCCCGTCACTCCTTCACTTCCTATTCACTATTCCGCGCTCCCTGCTTCTATAAAATCTCTCCATGCAGCCGATTCGAGTCTTTACTCGCTCCCTCAGCGTCGCTCTCATTGCCTTGGTTCTCTGCCTGTTTGCCCGCGTTCCCGCCTCCGCGCAGGCCTTTACCGGCAATCCCAAGCTGATCGTCATCGTGGTCATCGACCAGTTCCGCGGCGACTACCTGAATCGCGACGCAGCCAAGTTCAATGGCCGCGGCTTCAACCTCTTCATGAAAGAGGGAGCGTGGTTCACTGACTGCTATTACGACTACGCCAACACCAAGACCGCGCCTGGCCACTCAACCATCGGCACCGGCGCGTACACTGACGGCCATGGCATCGAATCAAACGAGTGGTGGGATCCCGCCCGCAGTTATGACCACCAGGTGAGCTCGGTGCAGGATGAGCGCTACCAACTCGTCGATCTGCCTCACGATTCCATTCCTGCATACCAGCGCGGCGCGCCCGATACCGCGCCCAAATTCGTCATCGGCGCGTCGCCCGTGAATCTGCGCGCCACCACCTTAGGCGACGAGCTGCGTCTGGCCACGCAGGGCCGCGCGCGCGTCTACGGAGTCTCGCTCAAAGATCGCGCCGCCATTCTTCCCGCCGGGCAGTCAGCCAACGGCGCATTCTGGATCGACACCATGAGCGGCCAGTTCACCACCTCCACTTACTACATGCAGCATCTGCCCGAGTGGACCAAAGCATTCAATTCCGGCGGCCGCATTCGGCAGGCCGAGCGCGAGGCCAACGTCGACACTTCCACCACCGAGTTCTACGAGCTCGTCGGCCGCACTCCAGCCGCAAACAGCTACGAGCTAGACTTCACCAAGGCGCTCATTGAAGGCGAAAAACTCGGCCAGCACGGCGTCACCGACCTCGTAGTCGTTTCACTCTCGGCCAACGACATCCAGGGCCACCAGTTCGGACCGGACTCCGAATTCGAAGAGCAGATGATCATGGGCCTCGACCACGATCTTGACAGTTTCTTCACCTGGCTCGATACCTCTATCGGCCTCAAGAACGTGTGGCTCGCGCTCACCGCCGATCACGGCATCGCTCCCATCCCCGGCGACGCTGCCAAGCTGGGGATCCACGGCGCAGCCGTCAACATGGAAAAGGTCTACGACAAACTGAATGCGGAACTGAACCAGCGCTTCAGCAAGGCCGGCGAAAAACAAACCTGGCTCATGCCCAATCCCGACCTGCCCTACGTCATCCTCGATCAGCGCGCCTTCAAGAAAGCCGGCATCGATGAGAAAACTGCGGAAGACGCCGTAGCAGCACTGTTGCCCGGAGCCGTAGCCAGCCAGGACCCTAACCCGCTGCCGTTCGTCAAAGACATTCCACCCACCGTTGTCCAGCCTTCCGATCATCGCCTCGATCCCGCACCGCACGTGCAGTATGTCTACACAAAACTCCAACTAGCCAGCGGCCAACTTCCGCCCAGCGAATGGGGCACCATGCTGGCGCACAGCTACGCCGATCACGGCAACTGGTTTGTGATGATGGTGCTCGATGCCTACCAGCTAGCCGGCGTCAGCCCGCTAGCCGGCACCAATCACTTCACTCCATGGAACTACGACCGTCACGTCCCGCTGGCTTTCTACGGCGCACCCTTCAAGCCCGGTGTCTACCATCAACTCGTCGAGCCCGTCGATATCGCCGTCACATTCTCTTCGCTGGCCGGCGTTAATAGGCCGTCAGCGGCAGTAGGCCACGTGCTGACACAAGCCTTAAAGCCCGGCATCAACGGCGGACAATAACGTGTATGCTCCACGCGAACTTAACCACACAAAAATGGGTGCCCCACCCTCGGCGCGTCTTTGTTCTTGCGCCTAGGGTGGGATTACGCGAACCTCACGCCCGCGCACGCCAATTAAAATAGATGAGAGTTCTTGGCACTCCCGAAAGGCGCACGCCCAAGTGAAACCCGACATGAGAGTTTCGTTGGCCGGTATTGAACTGGTAAACCCGGTCATCGCCGCCAGCGGCACATTCGGCTACGGCATTGAATTCGAAGAGATCGTTTCGCTCGATCGCCTGGGCGGATTCGTCACCAAAGGCATCTCGCTTGAACCCATGGCCGGCAACGCGGCGCCCCGCCTTATCCAAACCGCCGCCGGAATGCTGAACGCCATCGGCCTGCAAAACGTCGGCGTGGTCGATTACATCCAAAAGAAACTTCCGCCGATGAAGCGTTATCCCGGCTGCAAAGTCATCGTCAACATCTTCGGATACACGGTCGGCGACTACATTGAGGTCATAGCGCGCCTCAATGACGCTGAAGGCATTACCGCCTACGAGCTCAACGTCTCCTGCCCCAACGTCCACGCCGGTGGAATGACCTTCGGCACCGACGCCGGATCGCTTGAGTACCTCGTCCATCGCGCGAAGGCCGTCGCAAAACGCCCCCTCATCGTCAAGCTCTCGCCCAACGTCACATCGGTCGCGCACATGGCGCAGATAGCCGCCAACGCAGGCGCCGATGCGGTCAGCCTGGTCAACACCTTCCTCGGCATGGCAATCGACCCTGAGACCCGTCACCCGCGACTCAGCAACGTCACCGGCGGCCTCTCCGGCCCCGCCATCAAGCCCATCGCATTGCGCATGGTCTATGAGACTGCCAAGTCCGTCAAAATCCCTATCATCGGCATGGGCGGCATCATCACCGCTGAAGATGCGGTCGAATTCCTGCTCGCCGGCGCAACCGCCATACAAGTGGGCACCGCAAACTACGCCGATCCACGCGCCGCCGAGCGCCTTGCCAAAGGCCTCGAATCCTGGTGCAAAAGTCACTCAGTTGAAAAGGTTTCAAGCCTCACCGGGGCATTAGAAATTCCTCACGCCTGAATCCCTGAATCACAAAAAACTGAGCCTGACCCTGCATGTGTGATGCGGCGCACAGCGAGTCGTGTTTCTGAATGGGTATTTTCCAAAGTGTTCAGTCAGACGTGTGATTAGGCTCACTCGCAACGGAATTTCATAGCGAGAATAAGCAATCCAGATCACATCGTCCGCTCCGAAGTTTCAGCCAGCGAGGTACGCATGGGTCAGTCCATTTGGCAATCAATGCAGCAAAAAGGATACAGCCGCAGAGACTTTCTGCGCTTCTGCGCCACGGCCGCCACGGTAGCCGGGTTAGGTAAAACCGGGGCCGCTCAAGTGGCCGCGGCTTTCGAGAAAAAAGATAAGCCGGCCGTCGTCTGGATGCACTTTCAAGAGTGCACCTGCTGCAGCGAGTCGTTCATCCGCGCGTCGCACCCCATCGTGGCCGATGCGCTGCTTGACGTGCTCTCGCTCAACTACACTGAGACGCTCATGGCCGCTTCCGGCTTCCAGGCCGAAAAGAGCTTGAACGACACACTCGCCAACAACAAGGGCAAGTACATCGTCCTGGTTGAAGGCGCAGTGCCCACCAAAGACGGCGGCGTCTACTGCATGGTTGGCGGCAAAACCGCTGAGCAGATTCTGCAAACCGTCGCCAAAGACGCGGCCGCCATCGTTGCCTGGGGCAGCTGCGCTTCAAACGGATGCGTGCAGGCTGCCAAGCCCAATCCCACCGGCGCAACGCCAATCTACAAGCTGGTCGATAAGCCGGTCATCAACGTTCCTGGCTGCCCGCCCATTGCCGACGTGATGATGGCCATTGTCACCAACCTGCTGGTGTTGGGCGAGATTCCAGCGCTCGATTCGCTTGGCCGCCCCAAGGAGTTTTACGGCCGCCGCGTGCACGACACCTGCTATCGCCGCGCCAACTACGACGCCGGACTCTTTGTCGAGTCGTGGGACGACGAGAACGCGCGCAAAGGTTATTGCCTTTACAAGATGGGTTGCAAAGGGCCGGTAACTTACAACGCCTGCTCGGTAGTGCGTTGGAATGAAGGCACCAGTTACCCCATCCAGTCGGGACACGGTTGCATCGGTTGCAGCGAAGAGGGCTTCTGGGACAACGGTCCGCTCTACCAGCACCTCAGCTCAGTATCGGGATTCGGCATTGAGAGCACGGCCGACACCATCGGCACCACGGTTGGCATTGCAACGGTAGCCGGAGTCGCGGCCCATGCCATCGTCACCAATATTCGCAAGCGCGCGGTGATCGCTGAAGTCCACACCGAAGATCAGAAGGAGTCGTAAACAGTTATGGCAGCAACACGCATTGTCGTCGATCCCGTAACTCGCATTGAAGGCCATCTGCGCGTTGAAGCGGTGGTGGAAAACGGCGTCATCACCGACGCTTTCAGCTCCGGAACTATGATTCGCGGTCTCGAAAAAATCCTGATCGGCCGCGATCCCCGCGACGCCTGGGCCATTACCGAACGTGTTTGTGGAGTGTGCACAACGGTTCACGCCCTGGCCAGTGTCCGCTCTGTCGAAGATGCTCTCGGCATCGCGGTTCCACCCACTGCCGAACTCATCCGCAACATCATGTTGACCACCCAATACGTGCAAGATCACGTGGTGCACTTCTACCATCTGCACGCTCTCGATTGGGTCGACATCGTCAACGCTCTCAAGGCCGACCCCAAAAAGGCCGCCGAACTGGCGCAGTCGTTCTCTTCGTATGACAAAAACACGCCGGGGCACTTCACCGATGTCCAGAACAAGATCAAGGCCTTCGCGGCCTCCGGTCTGGGCATCTTCAACAACGGCTACTGGGGCCATCCGGCTTACAAGCTGCCGCCTGAAGTCAACCTCATCGCCGTCGCGCACTACCTCGACGCCCTCGAGTGGCAAAAGGAAATAGTCAAGATTCACGCCATCTTCGGCGGCAAGAATCCGCACCCAAACTATCTTGTAGGCGGCGTACCCTGTTCCATCGATGTCAACGAAGTTGCCGCCATCAACAGCGAGCGGCTCAATCTGGTCGCATACCAGATTGCCAAGGCCGACGAATTCGTCAACCAGGTCTACATTCCCGACCTGCTCGCCGTGGCCAGTTTCTACAAAGATTGGGCCAGCTACGGCGGCGGCCTGCACAACTACCTCTCCTACGGCGAATTTCCCACCAAGGGCTACAACCATCCCGAGTCGTTCAAGTACGCCCGCGGCGCTGTGCTCAACCGCGACCTCTCCACCGTCTACCCGGTCAACACCAAAGACTCGCAGGAGATCAAGGAGTACATTGCGCACTCCTGGTATGACTACGACGGCGGCAAGAACAATGAGGGCATGCATCCCTGGGCCGGCGAAACCAATATCAAATACAGCGGCCCCAAACCTCCGTTTGAGACTCTCGCGGGCTTTGACAAGTACTCGTTCCTCAAGACACCGCGCTGGAAAGACAACGCGATGGAAGTCGGCCCACTCTCGCGGCTCATCGTTTCTTACGCTGCCGGCCACAACGATGTGAAAGAGCTCGTCGGTTCCGTCCTCGGCAAGTTGAATGTGCCCGTTGCAGCGCTCTTCTCAACCCTCGGCCGCACCGCCGCACGCGGTATTGACGCGGCTCTCGCCATGGTCTGGCTCAAGGAGTTTTACGGCGAGCTCATCGAGCGCGTCAAGATCAACGAGGTTTCAACCCATAACGGCGAAAAGTGGGAACCCAAAACCTGGCCGGAAGATTGCCAGGGCGTGGGCATGGTCGAGGCACCGCGCGGAGCGCTGGCGCACTGGATCAAGATCCACAAGGGCGCAATCGACAACTACCAGTTGGTGGTTCCGACCACGTGGAACGGCTCGCCCCGCGACGCCAAAGAGCAGCGCTCATCGTTTGAAGCGGCGCTCATCGGCACACCTGTAGCCAACCTCGAGCAGCCGGTTGAAATCATCCGCACCATCCATTCCTTTGACCCGTGCCTTGCCTGCGCCGTGCATCTTTACGATCCGCAGGGAAGACACCTCAGCCAGGTTTCATTCGAGTAACCACGATGAATACACAAAGCGTCAAAGTACGGGATGTCTTCAAAGAGAACGGCTCCGCTCCGGTCGAGTACCGGCGGGTATATGTGTGGGAACTGCCGGTCCGCGCCTACCACTGGATCAACGCAATTGCGCTCACGCTGCTTATCATCACCGGCTACCTGATCGGCGCGCCCATCCGCGCCTTCTATGCCGGCGAGGCTTACCAGCAGTACTGGTTCGGATGGATCCGCTTCATTCACTTTGCCTCGGCGTATGTCTATGTCTTCAACTTCGCCGCGCGCATTTACTGGGGCTTTGTCGGCAACAAGTACGCCAGGTGGAACAACTTCTTCCCGTTCACAAAAAAGCAGCGGCAAGAGATTGTGGACGTGCTCGAGGTCGACGTCATGCAGGTCAAGATGCACGGCCCCATCTCCACCGGCCACAACTCGCTGGCGGCTTTCATCTACTTCCTTACGTTCGTGGCCTTCTGCGCCCAGGCCATCACCGGCTTCGCGCTTTACTCAAGCATGAGCAATGCGTGGCTGCCGCGCATGTTTACCTGGATCGTTCCGCTAATGGGCGGCGAAATGGGCGTGCGCTTCTGGCACCACCTGTTGATGTGGTTCTTTGTAGCCTTCATCGTCGTGCACATTTATCTGTCCTTCTACCATGACTACATTGAGGGCCGCGGCACCATCTCCTCGATCGTCGGCGGTTGGAAGTTCGACCGCGAATCGCCCGAGGGCCTCGCGAAAGTCTGTAAGCTGCAAGAAAAGCCAGCCGAAGTAAACAAGAAGTAGAATGATCGAGAGAGCGAAAAAGTGAATAGGTGAAGAAGTGAAGAGTCCTGACCCACGTAGGCTGATTTTCTTCACTCCTTCACCCTTTCACTCCTTGACTTCTTCACTTTCTTTACCCACTCATGACCACCACCAAAACCCTGATCCTCGGCCTCGGCAACGTCCTCATGGGCGATGAAGGCATTGGCGTCTACGTAGTCCGCGCCATCGAAAAGGAAACACTCCCCGCGGACGTGGAATGCCTTGACGGAGGCACCGGCGGATTCACCCTGCTCGAGCCGCTTGAGAACGCCGACCGCATCATCATTGTTGACGCCGCCAATGATGGCAACCCGATAGGCACCGTCAGTCGCACCACCCCGCGATTTTCCCGCGACTACCCGCCGACACTCACCGCGCACGATGTGGGCATGAAAGACCTTCTCGACATGTTTTACATCCGGGGCGGCAATCACGACATTGTTCTCTACGCCATCACCATTGACCCAAAGCAGCTCATTTGCATGAGCCTGTCAGAAGGTGGCGAAACCGCAGCCGCTGAAGCCGCGCAGCAGATTCTCAAGGAAATCCGCGAAGGAGCGCCCGCTGCGTGATGCGGGAAGATCCTTCACCTTCGGGTTGACGACCTTAACTCCCGACTCGAATAATGAAAATGACGAATTGCGAACTACCCACGCCCCTCAATCAAATACGCTTCACCCCGCAAGTCCTTTAGGAGCAGAATCTTTCATGGCATCAGCCCCATCATCTGCCGCGCCTTCGCTTCGCAAAGGCGTTCAGCCGCTCCAAGCCGCGGAAGGGTCAAGTTTCATCTGGCGCAAACTGCACTCTCTGCTCGGCGTCATCCCCATCGGCGCTTTCCTGCTTGAGCATCTGCTCTCAAATTTTGAAGCCCTCAAGGGCCCCATCGCCTACGGGGATACAGTTCGCTTCCTCAACGGCTTGCCCCTGGTGCGCGTCCTCGAGTGGACCTTCATCTTTCTGCCCATCCTTTATCACGCCCTCTACGGCGTCTGGATATGGCTGCGCGGCAAAGCTAATGTCGTTTACTACCCCTGGGCAGGCAACTGGATGTACGTCGCCCAGCGCTACACCGGCCTCATCGCCTTCGTCTACATTGGCCAGCACGTCTGGCGTCAGCGCTTCAGTGGCATCATGCTCCCCGAGCATCCGTACGCGGCCTTCACCAAGGTTCAGGTCGAGCTCAACAATCCCTTCATGCTAGCGTTTTATGCCATCGCCATGGTCGCTGTTTGCTGGCACTTCGCCTATGGTGTGTGGCTCTTCGCCGCCAAGTGGGGCATCACTCCCGGCAATACCGCCCGCCGTCGCTTCGGCTGGGTCTGCCTGGCCGGCGGAGTTCTGCTCTGCGCAATGGGCCTAGCCGGTATCTACGCCTTCGTCAGACCCAAATACCAGGGCACGCCCGCCGATCTCACCCCGCCGGCCATCAGCCAGCTCTATCAAACCTCAACCACGCAAGCCAAGCTCGCCTGAGAGAGGAGAACTGACATGCCCGAGACATTAGCCACTACTGCCCGCATCGACTGGGACGACTTCCAGAAGATCGTCCCTGAATTGGCTACGGGCATGGCCGCCATCAATCACGCTCTGCGCAACTCCACTCTTGAGCCCGAGCTCCGCGAACTCGTCAAGATTCGCGCCTCGCAACTCAACGGCTGCGCCTTCTGCATCCAGTTCCACTTGAACGACGCCCGCAAAATCGGTGTCTCGGCGCCAAAGCTCGACCTTCTTCCCGCCTGGCGTGAAACCGCAATCTACTCCGTACGCGAAGCCGCGGCCCTCGCATTCACCGAGCGCATCACCCTCATCGCCGGCCACCCCATTGAAGAAGAAGCCTGGGTCGAAGTGCGCACCCATTTCTCTGAAGCCGAAGTGGCACTGTTATCCACCACCATCGCCCAAATCAACTTCTGGAATCGCCTGGCAGCCCCGTTACGCTTCACGCCCCCGATTCCATCAAATTTGTAGTTTTTTGCTTCTAGCTAGCGGCTAGAAGCTAGTAGCTAGGAGCTAGAAATTCAATGGCATCACCCAAAATCATCGTGGTTGGCGGCGGATTGGCTGGCCTTGCGGCGGTCATCAAAATCGCCGAAGCCGGCGGCAATGTCGATCTTTTTTCCATCGTCCCCGTCAAGCGTTCCCACTCGGTCTGCGCGCAGGGCGGCATCAACGCCGCCAAAAATCTCAAGGGCGAAGGCGACACCACCGACAAGCACTTTGACGACACAATCTACGGCGGCGACTTCCTGGCCAACCAGACTCCCGTCAAATTGATGTGCGAGGCCGCGCCCGCCATCATCGATCTGCTCGACCGCATGGGCGTACCCTTCAACCGCACCCCCGAGGGCCTGCTCGATTTTCGCCGTTTCGGTGGCACCCTTTACAACCGCACCGCATTCGCCGGCGCAACCACCGGCCAGCAGCTTCTCTACGCGCTCGACGAGCAGGTCCGCCGCTACGAGGCCGCCGGCCACGTCAACAAATACGAGGGCTGGGAATTCCTCTCCGCCATCATCGACTCCAAAGGCGTAGCCCGCGGCATCACCGCCCTCAACCTGCGCACCATGAAACTCAAAGCCTTCTCGGCCGATGCCATCATCTTCGCCACCGGAGGCAACGGCGCCATCTTCGGCAAAAGCACCAACTCCGTGGTCTGCACCGGTTCGGCCAACTCCGCGCTGTTCCAGCAGGGCGCCTACTACGCCAACGGCGAATTCATCCAGGTGCATCCCACCTGTATCCCCGGCGAAGACAAGCTGCGCCTCATGTCGGAGTCGGCCCGTGGCGAAGGCGGCCGCGTATGGGTTCCCCGTGCCGTCGGCGACAAGCGCCCCGTAAAACAAATCCCCGACTCTGAGCGCTTCTACTTTCTCGAAGAGTGGTATCCAAAATACGGCAACCTGGTCCCCCGCGACGTGGCCACCCGCGCCATTCACAAGGTGGTTTACGAGCTTGGTCTCGGCCTCGAGGGCCAGCCCATGGTCTACCTCGACCTCACCCACATTGACCGCGCAACCCTCGACCGCAAGCTCGGCGGCATTCTCGAGATCTACGAGAAATTCGTCGGCGTCGATCCGCACGACGAGCCCATGAAGATCTTCCCCGGCATGCACTACACCATGGGCGGCCTCTGGGTCGACTTCGATCAGATGACCAACATCCCCGGCATCTTTGCCGCCGGCGAATGCGAGTACCAGTACCACGGCGCCAACCGCCTCGGCGCAAACTCGCTCGTAAGCTGCATCTATGGCGGATTCCAGGCCGGCCCCAACGCCATCCGCTACGCCAAGAGCCTGCCCGCGATTGAAGGCGACGGCGGTGCAGCAGCAGAGCTAAAGCGCCAGGCAGAAATCAACGCCGGCCTCATGAAGAGCGAAGGCACTGAGAACCCCTTCAAGCTTTGGCGCGAGCTGGGCGCAGTCATGACCGAGCACGCTACCGTCATCCGCTACAACAAGGGCCTCAAACTGGCCGACAACAAAGTCCTCGAGCTGCTCGACCGCTACAAGAAAATCAACCTCAGCGACCGCAGCCAGTGGGCCAACACCAGTTTTGCCTTTACGCGCCAGTTGAAGAACATGCTTGAACTCTCTCGCACTATTACACTTGGCGCCCTGCTCCGCGACGAGTCGCGCGGCGCGCACTACAAGCCCGATTTTCCAGACCGCAACGACGAGCAATTTTTGAAGACCACCAAAGCCAGCTTCACCGGCACCACCGAAGGACCAAAGTTCGAGTACGAAGAAGTGGACATTCAGTACATCAAGCCACGCCCGCGCCGCTACGACGCCGCGAAATAGCTGAAGGGTACGGGCTTTAGCGTGAAGGGTACGGGCCTTAGCCCGTACGAATGCTGAATAAGTGATTTCGGGGCTTTAGCCCCTGAGGGATTAAAACAAGAGATGGCAACTCGCACCGTATAATTTGAAATCAAACGCCAGGCCGCACCCGATGCGCCCTCCGTCTGGGAGAAGTTCGAGCTCGAGTGGCGTCCCGGCATGAACGTCATCTCCTCCATGATGGAGATCGCCGCCAACCCGGTGACCGCCGAGGGCAAGCCCACCACCCCCATCACCTACGACTCGAATTGCCTCGAAGAAATCTGCGGCTCGTGCGCCATGCTCATCAACGGCAAGGCCCGCATGGCCTGTTCCGCGCTGGTCGACAATCTTGAGCAGCCCATCCGCGTCGAACCCCTCTCCAAGTTCCCCCTCGTCCGCGACCTCCAAGTCGACCGCTCCGTCCTGTTTGAAAACCTCATGCGCGTCAAGGCCTGGGTCCCCGTCGACGGCACCTACGATCTGGGTTCGGGTCCGCGCGTCTACCCCCAGCAGCAGGAGGCCAACTACCCACTCTCAAACTGCATCAGCTGCTGCTGCTGCATGGAAGTCTGCCCGCAGTTCAACGACGTAACCAACTTCGTAGGCGCGGCCACCATTGCGCAGGTCAAGCTCTTCAACAATCACCCCACCGGCAAAGTTTTTAAAGAGGACCGCTTGCGCGCCCTCGCCGGCGACGGAGGCATTCAGGAGTGCGGCTTTGCGCAGAACTGCGTAGAAGCTTGCCCCAAGCAACTCCCGCTGACTGAAGCCATCAGCGACATTGGCCGCGACGTCGTAGTGCAGAAGATCAGTGACTGGTTGAGAGGCTAGCCAATAGCCAGTAGAGAGTAGCGCCGCGCTCCCCGACGGACAGCCCCATGCCCGCCGCGGCGGACGCAGAAGGTTAGCTCAGGGCAAGCGCACCGCAAGGTACGGCGCAGCCCCGGAAAAACTTTTTCCCTAAGAACAAAGAACGCGGTCCAGGTGCGAGCAAATCTTCTCTCCACCGTCCGTTTACGGGAAATTGTCAGAAAAGGCGGCGGCCGGTCTTCTTTGGGGTCAGTGTCGAGACCTGACCTTCTTCAGGCACGATACTGCAAGATCGTGGGATTCTTCCTTCCAATTGAGGTCCGCGGTCTCCCCGGTTCCGATGTGCGGGGGGACTGCGAGTACCCTCATCGTGGTTTGGAAAGGGCACCGGGACCGAGGCCATCCGCCTTCTCCGCATTGCGGGGTTGGAGGTCATTTGGTGGCAAGCTTGACTCATTTGGGAGTTCTTTACCGGGGTCTGCGGAAGCGATGACGACCGGTCCTCCGGCAGAGCTGAAACCTGGCGCGCGGCCAAGGGCAATGGCCAGTGAATCAAATTGCGTGAAGGAGGAAACCAGCTTGGGAGATCCCCAGATGTTCTGCGCAAACTCCCGTAACGGAATCCAAGTGCTTTGATCGATGGTGGTCTCATCCGGGGCGGGGGGATCGCACCAAATCTCAAACGACGCTCCGGTCAGGCTCGGATCCTGAGCCGTTACCGACCATCCACCGGTCCCGCCAAATTGCAAATTGGGAGACCAATCCTCATATAGATCTTGCGTGGAATTGTAGGTTCCGCCATCGTAGTAAAGCGGAATAAAGCTCGCGTTGAGGATGGAATAGCCTTGGTCGATGGCTGGCTGCGGGGCGCTGGCCTGATCGTACATCTCCAGGAGAATATCTTTGTTGAGGCCCTCCGCCGTACCCGTCAAATTCAGAGTGCTGTATGGATCGTTCCACATTCGCGTTGACTTTCCTGCTGCCGTTACTTTCTCGTCTACCCAGTTCTCAAAATAGAGATAGGTATCGTACTGAGTTGCTGTGGGGCCGATTTTGGTCTTTGCGAAGGCCGCGAGCTGTGGATAGGCCGAAAAGCTGCTCGTCACAAGATACTCGTCGGCGGCGCCATGCCAATAGGGTCCTGGAAAGAAAGCCAGATACTCATCCAACAGATCGCCGGCCAGCCTATAAGTGCCCGGCAGGGTAATGTCGAACGAGTCATCCAGAACATCTCCGGATGAGTTCGTGAGCTGGAGTTCGGGGTGAGCGGCAAGGATGGCTCGAGCGTGCGCGGGGAATTCTATCTCTGGAACGATGGTGATGTGGTACTGAGCGGCGAGTTGAATCAGGCTGTTCATTTCATTCTTGGTATAGACGGGAGATGTGGCGCTGTTCACCTCAGGATGGCTTGCGCTTTGAATTCGGAAGCCCTGATTGTCCGATAAGTGCAGGTGGAGGATATTGATTTTTGCATAAGCCATTTCGCGTATATGGTCCTCCAGCCACTGCATAGTGAAGTACTTCCTTCCAACATCAACCATCAGTGCTCTCTGCGGGTACTCGGGCCAGTCGCGAATCGTCCCGGAAGCGATAGTAGATCCCTGCGACAAGAGTTGCAGCAAGGTGCGCGTCCCATAAAAAACGCCGGCATCTGTGTTGGCGCTGATCGATACCGTTCCCGCTACGCTCATGGAGTATCCTTCGGATCCAAGGCTGGAATCCGGAGTCGCCAGCAAGCTGAGATCGATATCGCCGGCATTTGGAGAGCCCACAACGGGCTGAATTGACAGCCCGGTAAGGTATCGCAGGTCTGCCGCAAATACATTGGCTGTCGTGGTCAGCTCAGCGGCTCCGGCGGGATCGATGACGATGCGCGAAGCAGCAGTGAAGGTATAAGAGCCCGAAGAAACGGTAGATTGTTGCAAGGAGGGGATTGTCACGAACGAGGGCAGAATTGCAGCGGAAGCCGATGCTGATGCGGTCGGGTCAGCTTTGCTGATCGCTGTGACGGTCACAACGCTTCCAACAGGCACCGATGCAGGGCTGGTGTAGAGCCCTGCTGAGGTAATCGTCCCTCCGGCCGCATCTCCTCCCGGCACCCCGTTCACATTCCACGCGACAGATGTGTTTGGAGTTCCAGAGACACTTGCCGCAAACTGCTGCCGGGAATTCACTTTTATCAAAGCGGACGTTGGGGTTACCGCAACGGAAACAGAAACAGGGCTTAATGGGGTGCCGCCTCCGCAGCCGGGCAGCAGCAATAACATGCACACCGCCAGAGTTACCGCGCTCCATTTTGACATTCGTGCTTGAAACATAGATCTCACTTGAATCCCAATCGTTTCATTCTCGCCAGGGCTCTCACTCTCTACTTTTCTACCGTCAATAGTAGTCGTCACGCTTGCCTATCGCCGAAAAGTCGGGAATCACTCCTCAAAGAGAATTCGGGCTTCAGCCCCGGTAGCCTTGTGTCAGCGCCCGACTTCCCAGCGCCCCAACGAACAGTCATTATTCGCTTGGCTGGAACACCTGCAAAAGGGTACAAGGGAATTGAACAGAGTTAGATTCACTGTGGGAGCGATTCTATGGGGACAGTTCAGGGGATACTTTGGGTAGGCTCCAATTTCACGCTCGCGCAGGCGCCGGGCAGAGCAACCGGCACTGTGATTTTTCGTTTCGCAGGTCCCTTCACCGCGCGAGACATGCGCTCCACGCTCTCACCCGTCGATCTTCGCAACCTGTTTGAGCCGTCTGCGCCAGACCAAAAGACGCTGTACATCTTCGACCTCACCGACGTGCCCTACATTGATTCCGCCGGTCTGGGTATGCTGGTCAGCCAGTTTACCCGTTGCCAGGGCAGAGGAGTCAGGCTGGTGCTGGCAGGCGTCAACCCGCGGGTTCTTCAACTGCTTCAGATCACCAGGCTCAATAACCTGCTACCCATGGCCGCGACAGTGGAAGAAGCCGAAGGCGGTCAGTAAGGCGGGGAACGAGGGAACAAGGGAACAGGGAACAGTCGCGCTGCGCTCCTGCTCGGTTGTCGCGCCGGTCTGCTGCTTGCCGACCTAACAGACCACAAATTTCTACTGATCTGACTCTTTCAAACTGGGAAATTTGCTGCACATCGCCAAAAAGGCATTTTGGGCTGTTTTGGGGTGTTTTTGGGGGTCATT
>Ga0265338_10006475_pt1 | contig 14915 bp, 12 predicted proteins | sample 42126metaG_FD_193579 | JGI IMG/M metagenome (GOLD analysis project Ga0265338, IMG submission 193579) | Rhizosphere microbial communities from Carex aquatilis grown in University of Washington, Seatle, WA, United States - 4-21-26 metaG | ecosystem: Host-associated > Plants > Roots > Rhizosphere... | reverse complement strand
CGACCTGGTGGATCAGGCAGGCCATCACCCGCGCGATCGCCGACCAGGCGCGCACCATCCGGGTGCCGGTGCACATGGTCGAGACGATCAACAAGCTGGCCCGGGTGACCCGGCAGCTGCACCAGGAACTGGGCCGTGAGGCGACGGCGGAGGAGATCGCGGCCGAGCTCGGCATCGGGCCGGACCGGGTGGCGGAGATCCAGCGGATCGCGCAGGAGCCGGTGTCGCTGCAGTCGCCGATCGGCGAGGAGGAGTCCGACCTGGGCGACTTCATCGAGGACGCCGACGCGGTGGTGCCGATCGAGGCGGCGGCGTTCATCATGCTGCAGGACCAGCTCGACCGGGTGCTGTGCGAGCTGTCCGAGCGCGAGCAGCGGATCATCCAGCTGCGCTTCGGGCTGTCCGACGGGCACCCGCGGACGCTGGAAGAGGTTGGCCGGGAGTTCGGCGTGACCCGGGAGCGGATCCGCCAGATCGAGTCCAAGACGCTGGCCAAGCTGCGTCACCCGTCGCGCGCCCTGCTGCTGCGCGAGTACCTGGACTAGGGCCTGTCGAAAAAGTACCGGGTTAGCGCAGCCGGCCAGCTGGCAGAGGCGTGCCTCTGGAACGTCCTGACCAGGCAGCAAGGACTTTTAGACAAGCGCCAGGGCCCGCCCGACGACGTGCGGGCATAAATGGCGCGCCCCCGGCGCGGCGGCAACGGCGCCGCCGCGCCGGGGGCGCGTTTCTCAGGGCGCTAGCCGCGCGGGTCTCCTGGCACCAGGCTGGTGGTGAATCCCCAGGGGATGCCGATGCTGGTGACCGGGTCGGTGATGATCGTGTCATCAGTGCGGACGACGATTCCGACCCCCTGGTCAGCCAGCCGCCGCTCGACCTGGCCGAGGTCCTGCACCTTCCAGGTCAGCGCGTGGTAGGTGTCGGCCGGGGCGGGGTTCGACTGCCAGTCGGCGTAGGCGGCGGAGCCCTCGTCCGGGACCGCGAACTCGTACACGCCGTCGCCCAGGTGGACGTAGCTGCTGGCGGTCTGTCGGGCCTCGTCCCGGCCCTCGTGGATGACGGTCCCGCCCAGGCCCTCGACGAACAGCCGCTTGGCGCGGTCGGGCTGGTTCGTCAAGATCGTGTGGTGTGAGCAGAACTCCAGGCCGAGCGGGTCATGCGGTGACGTCGGCGCGAGCTTCCAGCCTTCCTTCATCCGCACGTCGCCGGGCATCGGGACCTTCGGCACGAACTGGTACCGCAGTCCGGCCGACTCGGGCGTGGTCCAGAACATGGGCAGGGGCGCGCCAATGACGGTCGGCGGCTCGTCGCCCTCGGCGACCTTGTCGTCCTGGCCGACGAGGGTGAAGCCCGCCGCCTTGATCGCGCGGAACGCCTCGGTCATCCCGTCGACGTACCAGCCGAGCCCGTTCAGGTGCGACACCGTCACATCCGGGTACAGCCGGTTTCCGCCCCGGACCAGCCGGGTCGGGTCGATGCTGTCGAACACGACCTCGCGGACAGTGGTGAACGTCGAGTAGTCCATCCGGAAGTCTGGATTCTGGACCTCGACCCCGGTGAGGACGTTGAGCCGGGCGCTGTTGCGGCCGAAGACCCGCTCGAAAAAGTCCTCGACCTCGACCAGGCTGGTGACCCGGTGGCTGGGGTGGAACATCGCGACGACGTTGAACCCGCCCGGGTTCGCGGTCTGCTCGGACTCCGTCATTGGATTCCTCTCGGTGATTCGTGCTTCAGGCCCGGACCGTCTGCGGGTCGTAGTAACGAACGTCGATCTTTGCCACCAGCGGCTGGATCTTCGCCTTGAATTCTTCCTCGTGCGGCAGGCCCAGGTGATCCTGCAGCGCCTGCTGAGATTCCCAGACCTCATACAGCCGCAAGGTGTTCGGGTCCTCGAGGGTCTGCGCCCACCAGTACTCGACGCAGCCTGCGTCCTTGTTGCTCAAGGCCGTGAGGTTCCTGACAAACTCGCGGACCTCGGCAATCGCCTCGGCCGGAAACGTCATCGAGACGCTCAGAGCGATCACGGTTGCTCTCCTCGCTAACGGCGGGTTCCCGGGTCAGGGACAGGCGCTCCCCGGTGCGGGCAAAAACATAACTCGCCGGTGCGGCCGGGACCAGACCGATTTCCCGCCCAGCGGGACCGGCGGGGCGTGACAGTCTCCAGGTCTCTCCGCTCGCCCGCCAGCTGATCGAGATGAAGCGCCCCCCGGCACGGCAGCAAGGACGCTGGCGTGCCGGGGGGCGCGTTCTCATGGCTCCGCGGCCGCTACGGCAAGGGCGGCTCGCCCGGGGTGAAGGGAGTTCCGTTGGGGGCCGGGGTGCCGCCCTCGGCCGGGTAGATGAGGTTGCCGTCCACGATCACGTCGCGGGCGGCGGCCGGCTCGCTGTCGCCGCTGCCGCCGAAGCGGGCGGGGATCTTGCTCTGCGCCGCTTCCTTGGCGGTCGACACGTATGACGGCACCTTGGCCGCCTGCTCCTGCGCGGTCTTGGCGGCGGCGGTGGCCGCCGTCTTGGCCGCCTCGGGCGCCTTGGCGGCCGCGGCCTTCGCCAGGTCGGCCGCCTTCGCCTGGGCGGCGGTAGTGGCCTCCTGCACCTTCGGGTGGCTGGCGACCTGCTGGCCGTAGCCGAGGATCTTGTCGTACGCGCCCCGGCCGGCCCGTGCGCCGGCCAGGAAACCGACGGCGAAGCCGGCGATAAATGTTGCCTTGTACCGCATCTGGTCCCCTTTTTTCCAGTGCGCCGTATCCCCGGACACAGCGCCAGCGCTGCGATGGGATGGCCGTTCCAGGCTATTGTCCTACGCTGGCGGAAGCTACCCGCCCGCAGCCTGGTTATCCCCGTTTCCCCGGCTGGCTGCACCATCCGCCGCGCCGCTCGCCGCACCGCAGGCGTGCCACGGGCGCCCGCGTGGTGCGCTATGCTTATGCCAGCATCACGGCGGGTCGGCCGGCCCGCCGTCTGCGGCGATCCCGTGTAGCTCAATTGGCAGAGCGTCCGGTTGTTAACCGGAAGTTCCTGGCCTGGGCAGCGCAGGGGTGAAGTACGATCTGGGGTAGCTCAATCGGCAGAGCCACCGGCTGTTAACCGGTAGGTTGCGAGTTCGAGTCTCGCCCCCAGAGCCAGCTAGCACGGATCACGGGACTGCCCTTCGGGCATAGCCGGGCAGCCACCCTTCCCTGGTTTCCCTGGTTCGCAGATCGGCGCTCTTGCGAGCGGTCGCTGCCTTGCGGGGATCGCGCCCGCAGTTCCAGTGCCAGAAGACATGGTAGGTGCCGTGCTTTAGGTCGGGCCTGTCCTCGGCACCCTTGGCGACATGACATGACCGGCGGCCCGCTCGCGCTGCGGCGGTCGCCTGCCCGGTGCTTCGGCCACCGCGGTGAGCGTAGCCGCCCAGCCCGCCCGGTCCGCCCGGTCCGCCCGGTCCGGGCGGCCAGCAATCCCTTAATAGTTGTTTGGTGGCGGCGGAATCCGGTGAAGCCATCGTTAAGATCCCCCCGGCCGGCAGAGCGGTGCGCGAGACTGTGGCGCCGACAAATGGGGGTTTTATGGACGACACGGACGGCGCGACAGCGGATATCGAGGCGGCCCCGGGCGTCGAGGAAGCACTGGGCGCCGAGGAAGCACGGCAAGCGGAACCGCGGCCCGCCGCCCGGGCGGACGCGCCGCCGCCGACCGGGCTGTCCCGGCTCCGCCCGGCCCGGGTGGGTGCCCCGGTGCTGCAGGGGCTGCTCGCCTTCGCCGGCTACCTGACGGCCTTCGTGGCCGTGTACGGGCTGCCGCTCGCCAGCCACCTCAATACGCCTAACCTGCGGCAGTACTGGACGGACGTGCAGTTCTACGCCTGGTCGCTGCAGTGGTGGCCCTTTGCGCTCCGCCACGGGGTCAACCCGCTGTTCTCGGCCCAGATCGGCGCGCCCCACGGCTATGACCTGGCCTGGGCGAGCACCGCTCCCGCCGTCAGCGTGGTGATGTGGCCGGTGACCGCGCTGTTCGGGGTGCTGGTCTCGTACAACGTCATGCTGCTGCTTGTCCCGCCGTTCTCGGCCTGGGCGGCGTTCGTCGCCGCGCGTCGGCTGACCGGCCGGTTCTGGCCGTCGCTGCTGGCCGGCGCGGTTTACGGTTTCTGCCCCTACGAGCTGGTGCACAGCTGGCAGGGCCAGCCCAACCTGACGGTGATCGCGCTGTTCCCGCTCATGGTGTACCTGGTGCTGCGCTGGTGGGACGGGTCGCTCGGCCGGACCAGGTTCGTCATCTGCCTGGGGCTGCTGATGGCCGTGCAGTTCTACACCTTCAACGAGGCGTTCGCCGAGATGACCGTGGTGTGGGCGGGCGGCCTGCTGATCGGGTTGGCGGTGGCCGGCCGTGCCGCCTGGCGCACCGTGGCCCGGCTGGCCGGGCTGGCCGTGATCGCCTTCGCGGGCGCCCTCGTGCTGGCGGCGCCGTACCTGTTTTACTCGCTGCGGCACTACCAGGGCTCGCTCACCCGGCAGGAGCCGGCCTTCTCACTCCCGCTGATCCGGCTGGTCGTGCCGGAATCGGCGCCGGGGTCCGTCGTGACCGCGCTGGTGAGCTACTCCGGGCACCTAGGCCGGGTCGGGATCGAGAACTACGTCGGCTTGCCGCTGATCGCGGTGCTGCTGGTGCTGGCCGGCCTGGCCTGGCGGAACCGGGTCACCCGGCTGCTGCTGTTCGGCTTCGTGTTCGTGATCGCGCTGGCAGTCGGCCCTAACCTGGTCGTCACCAGCGTGCGCCACACCTACCCGCTGCCGTGGGGCGGGCTGTGGCGGCTGCCGATCGCCCGCAGCGCCGAGCCGTCCCGGTTCATCGCGTTCGCCGTCCTGGTGCTCGCCCTGGCGCTGGCGCTGTGGCTGGCGGCGCCGTCCGCCAGCCGGCTGCGCGGGGCGGCCCGCTGGGGCCTCGGCCTGCTGGCGGTGGCGGCGATCATCGCCGACACGCCGACGTCGTACTCGTCGGTGATCCCGCTACCGCCCGGCTACCGGCCGGCCGCGACCATGCACGCCGCCAACCAGCTGCCGCCGTTCCTGACCAAGGGCCTGTACCGCCGGTACCTGCACCCGGGCGAGATCGTGGCCTTCGTGACCCACCGGGGGAACGCCGGGATGCTGTTCCAGGCGGTCTCCGGTTTCTACTTCCGCATCGCGGGCGGTTACATCAACGCGTCGCTGACACCGGTCAACGCCGTTCCGCACCCGGTCGCCGGGCTTGCCCGGCCGAGTAAGGTATCGGTCCAGCTGTTCGACCGCTACGCTCGCGCCTCCGGGCTCGGCGCCATCATCGTCGAGCAGGCCTGGGCTGAGCCGTGGATGGACCTGAGCAAGATCGGCATGCACGGCTACTCGGTCGGCGGCATGACCATCTACCCGATGGGCCCCTGGCTGGCCAGCCAGGCACAGGCGGCCGCGGCGGCGCGGGCGCACGTGCAAGCGGACGGCCACCCGGGGGGAGTGGCAACACAGAGTGGTTAATTTGTTGTGTAGTGTCATTAACCCGCCTGAAAGCGACGTTAAAGTTCACTCCAGTCAAGCTGTACGCCAGCGTGATATTCGATTGCGGCACGTGGAGGACACGTGAACGTCGCGGACTCCGGGCCGCTGCCGGTCATAGGATCACCGCCCCCTGAGTCACCCTCCCCGGCGCCCGCGCTCCTCGCGCCGGCGCCGGCCGCCGGGCTGCCCGCCCAGCTGCCGGGTATCGTCGGCGCGCCCGTCCCGGGCGGGGACGCCGCACCGGTTCAGGACCCCGCGCCCCGGCCGCGGTCCGCCCGCCCGGTCCGCCCGGCGGTGCAGGGGCTGCTGGCGCTCGCGGCCTACCTGCTCGTGTTCATCACCGGGTACGCGCTGCCGGTGGCGAGCCACCTCGGCCAGTCCCAGCTCAGGCAGTACTGGACCGACCCGAACTTCTACACCTGGGCGATGCGCTGGTGGCCGTACGCGGTGTCGCACGGCATCAACCCGCTGTACTCCGACCAGATCGGCGCTCCGGGCGGCTACAACGTGGCCTGGGCGACCACCACCCCCAGCGTCGGCCTGCTGTTCTGGCCGGTCACCGCCGTTTTCGGGGTGGTCGCGTCATTCAACCTGATGCTGCTGGTGGTGCCGCCGCTCTCGGCCCTGGCGGCGTTCGTGCTCGCCCGACGGCTGACCGGCCGGTTCTGGGCGTCGCTGCTGGCCGGCGCGGTCTACGGGCTGACGCCGTTCGAGCTGGTGCACGACTGGCAGGGCCAGCCCAACCTGACGGTGATCGCGCTGCTGCCGCTGCTGGTGTACCTGGCGGTGCGCTGGTGGGACGGGACGCTCAGCCGGGCCTGGTTCGTGGCCTGGGCCGCGGTGCTGATGGCGCTGGAGTTCTACACCTTCACCGAGGCGTTCGCCGACATGACCATGGTGCTGGTGGTCGCCCTGGTGGCTGGCTACGCGGTGGCCGGGCGGGCCGGGCGGCCGCGGGTGGCGCGGCTGGCCGGGCTGACCGCGGCCGGCTTCGCGGGCGCCGTCCTGCTGGCGTCCCCCTACCTGCTTTACGCGCTGCACAACTACCCGACGGTGCTCAGCAGGCAGACGTCCAGCTACTCGCTGCACGTCGTCCGGCTGGTGCTGCCGTGGTCGGACAAGGTGTTCGGCCTGGGCCCGCTGGCCGACTACTCCTACCGCCTGGGCCGGGCCGGCCTCGACGACTACACCGGCCTGCCGCTGCTGCTGATCCCGTTCGCGCTGGCCTTCTCCGCCCGGTCCAGCCGGGTTGCCCGGCTGCTGGTGATCGCGTTCATCGGCGTGATCGCGCTCGCGCTCGGCCCCAGCCTGGTCATCGGGAACACGGGCGCCGTCCCGCTGCCCTGGGGCGGGCTGTGGAGCCTGCCGCTGGCGCGCAGCGCCGAGCCGTCGCGGCTGATCATCTTCGGCTACCTGGTCATGGCGCTGGCCCTGGCCCTGTGGCTGGCGGTGCCGGCGGCAGGCTGGCGGCGCGCTGTCCGCTGGTGCGTCGCCCTGCTGGCGGCGGTGGTGCTGTTCGCCGACCTGCCGACGTCGACCGGGGCGCTGAACCCGCACCCGGTGGGTTTCCCGCTGCCCGCCACGATGCGGCCGGCCAACCAGCTGCCGCCGTTCATCACCGACGGCCTCTACCGGCACTACCTGCGGCCGGGGGAGACCGTCGCGGTGGTGACCGAGCGGGGGAACGCCGGGCTGCTTTTCCAGGCGGCGGCCGGCTTCTACTTCCGGATCGTGGGCGGGTTCATCAACGCCTCGCTGACACCGCGGCAAGACGCGATGCCGGCCCCGATCGGTAACCTCCGTCACCCGTTCGGCCCCCGGCTCGGGCAGTTCGAGAGCTACCTGCGCACCTCCGGCATCGGCGCGATCCTGGTCGAGCGATCCTGGTCGGAGCCCTGGATGGGCATCTTCGGTAGGCTGGGAATGGTGGGCGTCACGGCGGGCGGGGTGACCGTCTACCCGGTCATCGGCGGGTCGTCGGCCTGCGAGGCCAGGCCGCCCTTCCGCGTCTGCGCGGGCTCGGCCTTCTCGTCGGCCGACCTGACCAACCTGCCCGGCGGCCCGGTCGGCCTGCCCGCGCCCGCTCCCGCTGCTGCCTTCGCCGCTTCAGCCGCCTCCGCGGCGCCCTCCGGCAGCTCGCCGACTTCTTCCTTACCGCTGGTGAACATGCCGGAGAACGCTGACCGGAAGGCCTTGACCCGGCCAGAATCGGGTTTGACCTTGAGTGAGACGAACGCGGCGGCCCCCAGCGGTATCGGCAGCCAGAAGTTGACCATCCGCCAGCCGAGCACCCCCAGGGTCGCAACGCTGCGGGTGACGCCGAAGCTGACCAGCAGCAGCGGGGTGATCGAGTCGACGACGCCGAGGCCGCCGGGCGTGAGCGGGAGCGCGCCCGCGACGTTGGCGATGCCGTAGGCCGCGAACAGCTCGACCGGGTTGGCGAAATGGCCGAACGCGGCCACGAAACACCACAGCGAGGCGGCGTCGAGCATCCAGTTGAGCGAGGCCCATAGCAGCGACCAGGCCATCACCCGCTTGTCCCGGGCGAGCAGCGCGAACGAGGCGGCCGCGTTGAGCACGGCCTTTTCGACCTTCTCGCCGCTGAGGTACGGAACCTTGTCGCCCGCCGCCCGCAGCACCCGGGAGGCGAAGCCGGCGCCGCGGGTGATGCCGAGCACCAGCACCGCGACCAGGGCCAGCACCACCGTCCCGATGATGGCGACGGTGACGTAGATGGGCTTGAAGCCGGCCAGCGGGATGGAGACGACCAGGGAGAGCCACAGCAGCACGTTCAGTACCACGGTGGAGCCGATCCCCTTGGCCGCCATCATCACCGTGGCGTCATTGGCCGAGATCCCCTCGGTGGTGAACAGCTTGAACCCGAGCGCGGCGGTGCCCAGCGTGCCGGCCGGGATGACGTGCGCCACCGCGGCGGCCGACAGGTCGATGCGAAACAGCACCGACAGGCTCGGCTTGGGGCGTCCCGGCGGCAGCAGCACCTTGGTCAGCACCGCGTAGCAGAACAGCGAGACGACCTCCAGCACCACGCCCGCCACCACCCACCAGGCGCTGATCTGCCCCAGTAGGTACAGGTCCTTGCTCGCCCCCACCAGCTCGGGGACCACCAGGTACTCGACGACGAGGGCGATGCTGATCAGGATCACCCCGAGCCGGGCCGGCTTGATCAGCCGGGGCAGCCACCACCGCCAGCGTCGCCTGGACCCTTTCGGCTTGGTGCCCGGCTCGTCGCTCACCGCGGGCACGTCCTCGCTAGACCGCATGCCACACAGCTACCCCATTTTCGCGGCATATCGCCTGGATTGAAATCTGGCGACGGACAACGACGGACAACTTGCGGACAACGCTGTCCGGCGCGGCGCCCCCGCGGCGCGGCCGGGCGCTAGCCGAACGCCTGGTGCAGGCCGAAGACCCGCTTCTCCCGGCCGATGGCGGCGCCGACGATCCGGTTCCGCCACGGGGTGGAGGTCGCCCGCTGGTAGCCGGGCTCGTCGAGCGCCGCCACCGAGTCGATTTCGTGGAGCGACAGGTACTTGGGGCCGGTGCCCGAGGTCAGCACGTACCGGCGGGCCCGCCGCCAGCCCGGCACCGCCAGCAGCAGCGGGTAGTGCTCCTGCTCGTAGTACGCGGCCAGGTCGGGCTCCACGGCCGGCGGCACCGACATCGACACCGCCATGACCACCGGCGGCGGCCCCGAGGCGGCACTGACCCCGTCCGCCCACGAGTCGCTGAGCAGCGAGTAGACCCGCCGGTCGAGGGTCGAAAGCGACGACATGATCCGCTTCTCCCGGTCCGACGCGTTGTCCCAGGCCGCCTTGTAGGCGGGGGTTTCCAGGGTGCCCGGCTTGATCTCGTAGGTGGCCAGCCAGTCCGGCATCATCGCGTCGACCGCGTGGAACCGAGTGGTCGGCCCGAATCCCGGTATCGCCAGCCGGGCGGGAATGTGCTCGTTGTCATACCAGTCGTTGAACTCAGCGACGTCCACCGGTCCGGGGGCGGCGTACACGAAGAGCAGATCATCAGCCATAGCCCGATTATCTCGCGCGCGGCCGCCGCGGCGGCCAGGAAAACAACGTGCCCGGCTCCGGTGACAGTGACGATCACCGGAGCCGGGCACGTCAGCCGCACCGGAGCGCGGGCTCAGCCGCCGGCCGCCGCCATCGGGTCGAGGCCCGCCATGTCCGCCTTCTTGATCCGGATGAACACCAGCGAGATGATCAGCCCGAGCAGCGCGATCCCGGCTGCCACCAGGTAGCCGCGGCTGAACCCGTAGGCGAAGGCGTGGTTGGTCGCCGCCGTCTGCGCGGCCGCCGACAGGTGACCGCCCGCCGCGGCGGTGGCCGACTTCAGGTTCGACGCCACCGCCGACCAGGCGACGGTGCCGAGGATCGCCAGCCCGATCGACCCGCCGACCTGCTGCCCGGTGTTCAGCAGCGAGGACGCCACGCCGGTGTCCTCGTACGGCACCTTGGCCAGCGCGACCAGCGACAGCGGGACGAAGGTGGTCCCCATGCCGAGCCCGGTCAGCATCATCGGGCCGAGCAGCCCGCCGGCGTAGCTGGACTGCTCGGTGATTAGCGACAGCCAGTACATGCCGCCGGCCGCGAAGGCCGGGCCGGCGATCATCAGCGGCCGGGCCCCGATCCGCCCGACCAGGTTGGACGCGAGCCCGGCGCCGGCGAAGATCCCGGCCACCATCGGCAGGTACGAGATCCCGGACTTGACCGGCGAGTAGTGCCAGACCTGCTGCACGAACAGCGTCATGAAGAAGAACATGCCGAACAGCGCGGTGCCGATGCAGAGCGAGATCAGGTAGGCCCCGGTCCGGTTGCGCGACTTGATCACCCGTGGCGGTATCAGCGCGTGCTTGGACCGCGCCTCGATCACCGCGAACGCGCCCAGCAGCACCACCGAGGCGACCAGCGAGACGATGACCTTGGTGCTGCCCCAGTGCCCGACCGCCTGGCCGTTGGTGAACGTGGTGGCGGCCGATGACAGCCCGTACACCAGCGCGCCCAGGCCCAGCGACCCGGTGATGGCACCCGGCAGGTCGAACCGGCCCGGCTGCGGCTTGGAGGTGCCGAGCACCCGCGGCGCCAGGAACGCGACGAACAGGCCGATCGGCACGTTGACGAAGAACACCCAGCGCCAGTTGGCGTAGGAGGTGAGCAGGCCGCCCGCGATGAGGCCGACCGCGCCGCCCGCGATGGACATGGCCGCGTACACGCCCATCGCCCGGTTCCGCTCCTTCCCCTCGGGGAAGGTGACCGCGACCAGCGCCAGTGAGGCGGGCGCGGCCAGCGCGCCGCCGATGCCCTGGATGACCCGGGCCGCCAGCAGCCACGCCTGGTCGGTGGCGAACCCGCCCGCCAGCGAGGCGAGGGCGAACAGCGTGATCCCGGCGATGAAGATGCGCCGCCGCCCGAGCAGGTCACCGGTCCGGCCGCCAAGCAGCAGCAGGCCGCCGAAGGCGAGCGCGTAGGCGTTGACAACCCATTCCAGGTTGGCCCCGGAGAAGTGCAGCGCGTTCTGGATGTGCGGCAGCGCGACGTTGACGATGGTGGCGTCGAGCACGACCATGAGCTGCGAGGTCGCGATCACCACGAGCGCGAGCCCGAGGTGACGCGGCCGCGACGCCTCCTGGCCGGGCGGCGTGTCGACAGCTTGCTGGCCGGCGGCGAGATCGGCTGGCGCCGTGTCCTCCGCCGGGCCTGACTTGGCTGACACTAGTTTTCCCCTCTGGTTGGGACGGAAGAAAAAATTAGATTTATATAACGACTCAGAACGGAGGCGAGCTCCGCCCGGGACGGCCCGCCGCGCCACCGGTCGGCCGGGCCTGACGACCCGGACTGGGCAGCACCGCGTTCCGCGGACGATCCTTTTCGCTTGTTAGGCGCCTGCCCCGGCGTCGTCGCCGCGGCGGGGGGCCGGGCACGGTGCTTCGAGCATCTTCTGCAGCAGGCCGAGGAAGCAGCGCCGCTCCTCCTCGCTGAGGGCGTAACACCACGGCATCCGCTCCGCGAGCAGCGCCATCATCCGCTCCTTCGCGGTGATCCCGTCCTGCGTGAGCACCAGGTTCCTCACTCGCCGGTCGCGCTGGCCGGGTTCCCGGTGCAGGAACCCGCGCTTCTCCAGGTTGTCCGCGATGGTGGTGATGAACGAGGCGTCGCAGCCCATCCGCTGGGCGAGCTCCTTCATCGCGAGCCCGCCGTCAAGCTTGAACATGGCCAGCAGGTCGTGCGGCGCGAGCCCGAACCCGTCCGCGATCGACTGCCCGGCCTCACCTGCCCGCTTGACCAGCTTGGTGAGCGAGTCGAGGATGTCCCGGTTCAGCGCCGGTGCCGAGTCGTCGGCCTGCGCCGTGACTTCAGCCCGGGCCGCATCCGGTCCCTGGAACTCGATGCTCATGACCTACTAAACAGTTGAGTTACTCAAGCTATTCCGATCGTTCCCCGTTTTTCTGCGCTGATTTCCAGGCAACCTCAAGTCGTGACTGCCAGGCAACCGGGTTTTCATCGCCGGCTCCTCCCCTAGAGACGTATTCTGCGCCCCGGGTGTGACATTCCGGTCGATCGGCCTGGCGTTCCCGCCCCGATGACAACGTTGCTGACAACGTAGGCAACCGTTGGCTCACCAGTAGCGTCCTTACCGATGTGACCAACTCAACCGAAGGTTCGATCGCGCGGCGCGCCTTCTTCGGCATCGCCGCCGGCGGGACGGCCGCGGTCGCTGTCCCCGGACTCGCCGGCGCCGCCGCGGCCCAGGTACTTGCCCCGTCCGGCGCAGCCAGTCCGGGTAGCCTGGGCGCCCGCGCGGCCGGGCCGGGCCCGGCCGACTGGGCCGCGCTGGCCAGGGACCTGACCGGGACGCTGGTCCAGCCCGGCCAGTCCAGCTACGCCACCGCCAAGCTGCTGTTCGACCCGCGGTTCGACAGCCAGCACCCGGCCGGGATCGCCTACGTGAAAAGCCCGAACGACGTCGCGACCTGCATTGCCTTCGCCCGCAAGTACCAGCTCCCGTTCACGGCCCGCTCCGGCGGTCACAGCTACGGCGGCTGGTCCGGCACCAGCGGCCTGATCATCGACGTCAGCAACTTCAAGATGGGGGCGGTGTCCGGCAGCACCGCGGTGGTCGGCGCGGGCACCCGGCTCATCGACTTCTACCAGGGCCTCGCGGCGAAGGGCCGGGCGGTGCCCGGCGGCTCGTGCGCGACGGTAGGCATCGCCGGCCTCGCCCTCGGCGGCGGCATCGGCGTGACCGCCCGGGCCTACGGGCTGACCTGCGACAGCATCGAGTCGGTGCAGATCGTGATGGCCGACGGGTCGGTGCTGACCGCGACCGCCGACCCGAAGCAGCACGGCGACCTGTTCTGGGCCTGCCAGGGCGGCGGCGGCGGCAACTTCGGCGTGGTGACCTCGTTCACCTTCCGCACCGTGCCCGCCCCCAGCCCGTGCCTGTTCGGCATGAGCTGGCCGTGGTCGCAGGCGGCGAAGGTGATCGCGGCCTGGCAGAACTGGGCGCCGCACGCGCCCGAGCAGCTGTGGTCGAACCTGCACCTGGCGGCGGCGCCCGGCGGCCACACCCCGAACATCTCGGTCGGCGGCACCTACCTGGGCAGCGTCAACGACGCGGCGGCGCAGCTCGACGCCCTGTGGGCGAAGAGCGGACGGCCCGCGAACGGGAGCTGGTACCTGGAGAACCCGCAGTCGTTCCTGAGCGCGATGCTGGCCGAGGCGGGCTGCGGCACCATCGGCTACCAGGCCTGCCACCTGCCGTGGTACGCGCCTGGGGGCAAGCTCACCCGCCAGCCGCAGTACGCCAAGTCGGACTTCTTCACCCACCCGCTGAGCAGCTCGGGCATTAACACCCTGCTCGCCCAGGTGGCGTCGCTGCAGCAGGTGGCGGGGGCGGCCGGCGGCGTCGGCGGCATCGCCTTCGACTCGCTCGGCGGCGCGGTCAACGCGGTGGCGCCCGGTGCCACCGCCTTCGTGCACCGCACCTCGCTGTTCTCCGCCCAGTACACGACCGACTGGACCAACGGCGCGAGCAGCACCGGAACCGCCAACCAGCTCGCCTGGCTGCGCCGGTTCTGGGCGGCGATGCGGCCCTACGCCAGCGGCGAGGCTTACCAGAACTACCCCGACCCGGACCTGGTCAACTACGCCCAGGCCTACTACGGCAGCAACCTGCCCAGGCTCTCGGGGCTGAAGAAGAAGTACGACCCGCACAATGTGTTCAAGTTCCCGCAGGCCATCCCGTATCCCAAGGCGCCGGTCAGCGTGCCGGTGACCGGCTAACTGGTCAGCCTGCGCTGACTGTTCACCCTGAGCTAGAGGGGGCCCAGATGTTGATGCCTGCCTCGACCGCGTCCTGGTCGATCGCCGCGGTCTCCTCCGGCGTGAAGGCAGTCTGGGCGGCGGCGGCCAGGTTCTCCTCCAGCTGCGCCACCGACGACGCGCCGATCAGCGCCGACGTTACCCGGTTATCGCGCAGCACCCAGGAGATCGCGAGCTGGGCGAGGGTCTGCCCGCGCCCGGCCGCGATCTCGTTCAGCGCCCGCGCGTGCGCCAGGGTGGCCTCGCTGAGCTGGTCGGTCGACAGCGACCCGTTCCTGGCGGCGCGCGACCCGGCGGGCACCCCGCCCAGGTACCGGCTGGTCAGCACGCCCTGCGCCAGCGGCGAGAACGCAATGCAGCCCACCCCGAGCTCGCCCAGCGCGTCCAGCAGGCCGCCCTCCACCCACCGGTTGATCATCGAGTACGACGGCTGGTGGATCAGCAGCGGGGTGCCCAGGTCGCGCAGGATCGCCTGCGCCTCCCGGGTCCGCTCGGCCGAGTAGGACGAGATGCCCGCGTACAGCGCCCGGCCGGAGCGCACCGCCGTGTCCAGCGCGCCCATCGTCTCCTCGAGCGGCGTCTCCGGGTCGAACCGGTGCGAGTAGAAGATATCCACGTAGTCCAGGCCCATCCGCGCCAGCGACTGGTCCAGGCTGGCCAGCAGGTACTTGCGCGACCCCCATTCCCCGTACGGGCCCGGCCACATGTCGTAGCCCGCCTTGGTCGAGATGACCAGCTGGTCACGGTAGGGCAGGAAGTCCTCGCGCAGCAGCCGCCCGAAGTTGACCTCGGCGCTTCCATAGCTAGGTCCGTAATTGTTAGCGAGGTCGAAGTGGGTGACGCCGAGGTCGAAGGCGCGGCGCAGGATGGCCCGCTGGGTGTCGAGCGGGGCGTCGTCGCCGAAGTTCTGCCACAGCCCGAGGGACACCGCGGGCAGCTTGAGCCCGCTCCGCCCGGTGCGGCGGTAGGGCATCTGGTCGTCGTAGCGGTCCGCGGCAGCCTCGTAGCTCATGGCCCCAGTCTTTCACGTTCCGGTCGGGGGGAGGGGCGAGTAGCG
>Ga0265338_10006474_pt1 | contig 14917 bp, 10 predicted proteins | sample 42126metaG_FD_193579 | JGI IMG/M metagenome (GOLD analysis project Ga0265338, IMG submission 193579) | Rhizosphere microbial communities from Carex aquatilis grown in University of Washington, Seatle, WA, United States - 4-21-26 metaG | ecosystem: Host-associated > Plants > Roots > Rhizosphere... | reverse complement strand
GTCTGTAGCTTTGATATTCTCCTCTGAATATATCCCTAAATCCCAGAGCGCCGCCTTAAGAAAAATTTTCCCGGCACCTTCATACTCGGGGGAAACTTCCATCTCTGAACTTCCGTCTGAAACCTTCGGGGGTGATAATTCTTTTTCATTCGACACAGCCAACACTTTTTCAGATTCTGTTATGTCCGCAATTAAAGTTATTTTAGACTCCACTGGTGGAGCAATAACGACCGGAGGAGGTATTAATTTAACCTGGGAAAGACTTTCTTGGATTTGCTGCTTTCTTTCTTGAGGAATTTCAAACTTATCTTTAGGCTTGCGTCCACGAGGCGTTACTATACCGGATTCTTTTAGCACATCGTGAACAGATGATTTGGAAAGATGCAGGTTAAATTTTTGAGACGCAGATTCAGCCAATTGGCGGCAGGAAAAAAGCGGATTGCTTTGCCTTTGGCTTATAATGAACTGGACAACCTCATCTGTTAATTTATATGTAACACCCATAGAATGTCCAGTCTGGACATTTCCATTATAACACTACGCTTTAAGGCGTCAACGGTATATCTATTTGATCACCTAGTTGTGTTTTGGATACAGCAATAGTGTCCGTCGGTAATTCAATCGCATGGGTGGCTTTAAAAAATATTGGAGACAAGTGGAAAGGTTTGATGTTGGCACAAAGCCCTACTACTCGATTTTGGCGGTCGCAAAAAATAACATCAATGGGGAAATTCATAAAAAACATGTGGATGGAATTGCAATGCGTGATGACCAAGGCTTCGCCTTTGGAAAAACTCCTGACCCCAAGCAATCCCTTCATTCTAGTCCATGGATTTTGGGCAATTTTAATTCGGGAAGCAATCGTGGAATTCCGCGTGAGATTTGTGATCATGTTCAGATCATGTAATTATGCGTGAGTCTCGAAAATGGTTTTGCTAAGAGGAATGCCGCGCGTGGCCAAATCATCAAAACATTTAGGAACATACCCGGTGGCTGCGTAGTCTCCTATAATCTGACCTTGGGCATTCATGCCTTTATGGACAAACATAAATATGTCCTTCATCTCCGGCAAGCCATCGACCATTTTTCCGGTCAACTCGGCAATGGCCGTGATCTTACGCGTCCCGTCGGAAAAACGATTAATTTGCACTATAATATTGATCGCTGAAGCAGCCATTTCATAAATCGCACGCAGCGGCAGCTCAATCCCGGAGAGTAATACCATCGACGACATACGTGAAAGGGTGTCCCGAGGTGTATTGGCATGCAGGGTGGTCAAGGAGCCATCATGCCCCGTATTCATCGCCTGCAGCATATCCAAAACTTCCGGCCCGCGGCACTCACCGATGATAATCCGGTCCGGACGCATACGCAAGGTATTAATAAAAAGATCCCTGATCGTCACCTTACCTCTGCCCTCAATATTAGGCGGACGGCTTTCCAGACGGGCCCAATGTGTTTTAACCAAACGCAACTCCGCAGCATCCTCTATAGTAATGATGCGCTCATTGTCAGGGATAAATTGAGAAATGATGTTAAGCAGGGTGGTTTTTCCAGCACCTGTGCCTCCGGAAACAATCATGTTCTTGCGGCCGATGACACAGGCATTTAAAAAATCAGCCATGGGTTGTGAGAGGCTATTAAAACGGTTGAGCAAATCTTCGATGTTATAGCGGTCCTGGGAAAATTTGCGCACTGTGATCATAGGGCCGTTCAGGGATAAGGGCGGAATGATCGCATTGACACGTGACCCGTCTGGAAGTCGCGCATCCACCATGGGTGTCGACTCATCCACACGACGGCCTAACGGAGCAATGATCCGGTCAATGGTGGCGCGAACCTGGTCATTGGAAATAAACCTTTTATTTGTCAAAAGAATTTTGCCATTCTTCTCGATAAAAATCTCATCTTTATTATTGACCATGATATCGGTGATGGTATCATCCGCCAAAAAATCTTCCAAGGGACCAAGCCCCAAAGCCTCATTAACGATTTCCTTGACCAGACGGGCGCGTTCCTCGTGGCTGGAAAGAAATGTTCCTGAAGTTTCTGCCAAAAGCTCCGTGACCACCTTTTCCGCGGCCTTGCGCAAATTGGCTGCTTGGGCAGGATCGTTTAAGACCTCCTGCGACATTTTTTGCAGATTCATGCGCTCAACCAGCAAGTTATGCACGGCCCGCTTGACTTTAATGACCTCATCTTCTTCTTTTTTAAAGTCCATCACTCCTTCGGCCAAATTGGGCGTAATGCCGAATTTCTCCCAAAACGCGTCACTCTTTTTAGAAGCGCTGTCGCTGCTGGCACGCACCTTGATAACATCACTGGCTTGCACGTAAATACTTTCATCGTTTAAACTATTGGCGATGTCAAAAAAACTTTCGGAAACTTTCGTTTTAGGACTATCAATGACACAGGGTACGCCGCGGTTTAAAGCGACCCCCACTGTCTTACCGTCGGAAGGCACCAACGAGAAAACTTCACAAGCCAGGGCATTTTTGACTTCCTGCCAGGCTACACCGCCGCGGCTTTCTGCCCGGTTTAAAATCAACCGCACCATCTTTAAGGGAAAATGCAGGCTCTGGAGAATATCCATGCTCGTTTTGACCTGGTACACCGCCAAAATGTCGGGCGTACTGACCAATAAAATCAGGTTGGAACAATCCAGGATGCTGATAAAATTTTCGCTAAAGGAGCTGCCTCCGTCAACAATGATATAATCGTATTGGCTGGATGCTTTTTTAAAGAATAAACGCAGATTATCTGAAGTGATATGCCCAGTTTGCCGAGGGGATTTAATGCCTGGTAAAAAATGCACCCCGCTGCTATGCGTGACAACATTCTTTTTTATCACGTCAGGAGAGGTTTCCATATCTAGCAGGATATCAACCAGGCAATTCGTCGGCGGCAAATTAAGCATACGTGCCATATCCTGACTCGCTTGCAGATTTAAATCCATAATCAGCACGCGCTTACCCTTTAAGGCTAACGCACAAGCCGTATTAACCGCAATAAATGTCTTGCCCACCCCGCCTTTATTGCTAAACACTGTGATGATTTTAGATGCCATAGTTTTTTATCTTACCATTTTTTTAGAATTTGTCACTGATGATTTAATGAGAATAAACGTTCGGAGAAATGTGACGTGAAGGATCCGGTCAAGGGAAATTAGTAAGAACGACCGTTAATACGAAGCAATGACTTTCTCCGCAGGTGCTTGGGTGCCTCCGGTAATGAACTTGCTGTAAACAATGGGGATCGTAAAAATCATTCCGCTCTGATCCATCCCGCTCGTAAAAGCATCAAAAGGAGCAGCTGTTTTAGCGGCTTGCATCGCATACTGATCTAAAATATTATTTCCTGAAGATTCCATCACTTCTTCTGAATCCAAAGACCCGTCTTTAAGTATGCGCAGCCTCAATTTAACAGTGCCTGCCAACGCATCGCCGATGGCCGCTTGAGGATAGTACACAGACTTAGAAATTTTTTCTTGAACCATGCGCGCGTAAGCCGTCATTTCAGGAAGATTGACCGGCTGATCCTTGGGATCAACAGCTGCCGCTTTTACAGCAGGCCAAGATTGTACCGGCTCATGCTCATACTTGGAATCAAATTCTGTATAGGAGTCGCGCTCTGAAGGTGTAGGCATCACTAATTGATTTTCTGCAAACCTCTTGTCCGTCAATACCGTCGGTGTCAAAATAATCACCATTTCTGTATTGGTATCAGGAGAGGGTGTGTTACGGTTTCTAAAAAAAAGCCCCACAATCGGTATCTTAGATAGAAATGGGACTTCAGTTAATTGTTCATTGTCTGAATATTTGATCAAACCCGCCAGGGCAATGGTCTGCTTATTATCCATAAATAAATCAGATTGTGCCGTACGCGTAATGAATGCCACGTTCCCATTTGATGAATTCGCATTATCAATATCCCGAATATCTACATTAAGCAATACATCAATTTTTCCTTCGCGAATCGTGGGTGTAACCGTCACATTAACACCGTATTGTGTATAGCTTGTATTTTGGGTCAGCGTACTGCCGGTGGTATTGGAAGTCGTGGTTTCAACAGGAATTTCTCCTCCCACCAGGAAACTGGCTTGCTTGCCGCTGAGAACCACTAAACGGGGCTTGGAAATAAGATGGGCCTTGCCTTCCTGAATAAACGCATTGACCGTAGCCTGCAGCGGGGTCCGTGAAAAATTTCCTATCTTAAAAAAATCACCGATCTTGCCATTGCCATTGGTGGCAGGAAGGGTCTCATTTTCATTAATCAATCCTGTGCTTGTGCCAGTGCTTGAAGCTGAGCTAGAACTGGAAGCCCCTGATTGATTCCACAAAACCCCCAAATCTTTCTCATAGGATGTGCTGATTTCCACAATCTGCATATCCACCTGAATCAAATCTTCGTCCTTTTCTTCTTTAACCAAATTCAACAAATCATCACTATACGGCTGCAAAATATTCTCCATGCGGTTCTTATCATCTTTAGATAATGTTCCTGATACAACCACCCTGCCTTCATCCAAATTTTCTTCCAAAGCGACACCTGAAATACCCGCTTCCTCTAAAAGTTTTTGCACACGTTCCTTCACAGAGTCTAAATCTTCGTTGACCACGCGCACTTTAACACTACGCTTGCCGCTGGCATCCCATAGAAATAAAATAGTTTCTCCGGCTTTTTTGGCCAAAAGCGAAACTTTATCACTTTGAGCATCTGAAATATCTGCCACTTCAGGATTAGTCACCGAAACTCGGACCAAATTATTGACCGGAACCGTTTGGATATCCCCGGCAATCATGTCAATGATATCACTCACCTCTGTATTTTCATCGGCAGATAAGCGCGGCATTAAGAATCCTGATAAAGCAAAAGCTAATGTGATGACAAAAATTTTTCTTAAAAAAGCACGTTTCATTTATTAGAGTTCCTTACCGCCTCTGAAAATCTGAATGTTTGGTTTATTCTCCATAGGTTTACTATTCGCATTCTCCCCGTCTGGATCTTCAATATCAAGCCCTTGATTTTTCAAAACATAATCTGCCAAAGTTTTCCACGTGTCTGCTTTGACCATTTTATGATCAGTATCATCAGGAGAGCGCAGGGCCAATTCCAGGCTTCCATTTTTATTAGCAAAGGCTAAAAGCCCCGCTTCTTGCGGGTCAACCGCGACAGTGATTTTCAAAGAAGCCGCCGCCTGCTGTTCATCATAGGCGCCTGGATCATCTTCATTAGTATTTACTGCTAAAACCTGTAAGCCTTGAAAAATCATAGCGGTCACGGTTTTCTTATCCGGATCTTCAGAAGGAACATTAAGCTCAGCTATCACGTCTACAAAGTCTCCGGCATTAAGCAATCCACCCACCGCTGCCAATGAATCAATCTTAATTGTTATGGCCCGTTTCCCCACCGGTGTTTTCAACGCCAAAGAGGGCTTACGCACGGCCTTGGGCGCTGCTTGAGCAACTGGCTGCATCCTCGCCTGTTGGGCCTGTTGGGCCTGCAAGGCAGCCATTTGTCTTTGCATAGCAGCTTGATTATCAGCTTTAACACGCTCTACTTCTTGCGCCAAGGCAGCCATTTGCTGCTCACTTTTTTGCTGGAGCTGGGACACCATTTCTTTTTGCTTAGTATCGTACTGCTCTGCCAAGACAGCTGTCTGGTTTTGAATGCTGACCTTGACATAATTACTGGTCAAAACTACCGCAATGATTCCAAGGGCCACCGCACCCACAATTATCAAAAGTTGCTTTTTGTTTTCTAATAAGGGCATTTTCACTCCCGCTTTCTATGACTACTGCGTATTTACCTTGCCAACGACCTGATCTATGAGTTCTTTGTTGTACTCAGGTTTATTTTTTTCAGCTAAATCCCGCAAATGATTCAAAATGACAGCTTGCTGTTTCTGCATTGTTAATCCGTAAATCAAATCTTTTTTGACGTCAAGAAAATCTTTGAGCGTGCCGCCTGTTTTAGAATCAACTTTAACAATATAAAACCCTTCAGGCCCCTTAAATACCCCGCTGATGCCGCCTTCATCGAGATTGGCGATGGCGATCTGCATCGCATCAAAAGGTGCCTTGCCGGTGATAAATGGTTTTAGTTTGCCGCCGTCTGCACCGTTCGAGGCCTTGGATTGGGCCTGGGCAATCTGGGCAAAATCACCGCCCTGTAAGATCTGCACTAAAATACTTTTAGCTGATGCCTCATCGCCAACGACGATTTGGCTGACCGTCCACTTAACAGGCTCAGTGAACTTGTCCTTATTCGCGTCATAATAGGCACGGGCATCATCTTCGGTTGCTGCAACCTCTTTGGTTAGACGGCTGGCTAATTCCTGGACTAACAGCGTCTTTCTAAAATCCTCAATAGCGTCTTTAATTTCCTTAGAATTGCCGATATCAGAATCTTCTGCGTCTTTCACTAAAAGCTCTTGACGGACGAGTTCATCTAAAACGGCATTCTTACTATTGACATCATCTTCTTTAAAATCGGGGAGTTGTTGTTTTAATAAATTAAGTCGGTTGTTGAAATCCTCTTGTGTCAGTGTCCAGCTGCCGATGCGCACTAAAACATCGCTGGGCAAAGGCCCCGACGGCACTTCTTGCGGGGGCTGAGCAACCGGCGCTACAGATATGGTTGTGTCAGGCGGTTTTGGAGTATTATCCTGCTTTTTAGGACCAAGACCCAGTAAATCACAGCCGGTCAGAAAAACAACCCCCAAAGATAAACATAACATCCCGTACGTTGTTAGTCCGGGTTTACTCATAAATAACCTCCAAAAAAATGAAATACTATTAAGTATACATGCTCTATTTCAAAAAAGCAAGTCGGTGACCCCAGATTTTAAATAAATTCTAGAGATATCTTTCCTAACTTATTATTTCCCATCAGATAAGATCTTATATTAAGATTTTATTAGGGTCAATAAAAAGTCAAACTAAATGTGCCACGGCCTCTTTTTCCGATAACAGCTCATCCAAGGTGGCTTTTATTTTAGTTTGAGCAAATTCATTGTGTTTCAAACCTGTCACAATACTCCATTCACTGCCATTGGAGCGCAGCGGAAAGCCGAACATGATCCCAGGCTCAACCCCATAACTGCCATCTGAAGACACTGCTGCTGAAAAGAATTCACCCGCAGGCGTCGGGGTGATGATATTTTGAACCGTATCAATCACCGCGTTGGCTGCCGATGCGGCGGAAGAAAGGCCGCGGGCTTTAATGATGGCCGCTCCACGTTTTTGCACCGTTTCAATAAAGCTACCCTTGAGCCATGCCTCGTCGGTAATACGTTCCGTCACCGGACGGCCGCTGATCGTCGCATTATAAAAATCCGGATACTGGGTGGCTGAATGATTGCCCCATATCGCCACATTTTTAACCTGACTGACCGGCACGCCGGCTTTTTGCGCTAACTGCGTCAGCGCTCTATTCTCGTCGAGCATGGTCATGGCAAAAAAATTCGTGGGCCGAATATTTTTGCAGACACTCTTGGCGATAAAAGCATTGGTATTACAAGGATTCCCAACAACCAGGACCTTGCAGCCTGGCTTGGCATTATTTGATAAGGCTTGGCCTTGCACGGTAAAAACACCGCCGTTGATCTTCAAAAGATCCCCGCGTTCCATCCCTTCTTTACGCGGCACGCTGCCGACGAGCAAAGCCCAGTCAATACCGTTAAAAGCAACGTTAGGATCTGCCGAGATAGTCACTGAACGCAGCAACGGAAAAGCGCAATCATCCAATTCCATAACAACACCTTGCAAGGCAGGCAGGGCTTTGTCCAATTCTAATAAGCTTAAGTCAACTTCCGTGTCAGCACCAAACATTTCTCCGGCGGCAATTCGAAACAATAACGCATACCCGATTTGACCTGCCGCACCCGTAACCGCTACTTTTACACGTTTGGACATGACGATCCTCCCTATTTTATAATCCCCGGCAAGATCTGCCTTGCCTTGCGGACTTCTTCTATATTAATATCACCAAAAACAATCTCCTGAGCATCCCCACTGCCACGGGCAATGATTTCTCCCCACGGGGAAATGATCATGCTATGGCCGTAAGCGTGCATGCCGCGGACATCCGTACCGACTTGATTAGGGGCCAATACGTACGACAAATTTTCAATCGCCCGGGCGCGGAGCAGCGCCTCCCAATGAGCTTCTCCTGTCTTCTTCGTAAAACATGACGGTGCTGTCAAGATCTCGACCCCCCGGCGCGCATAATCCTGATAGAGCCCCGGGAAACGCAAATCGTAACAAACAGAAAGCCCCATCCTGAATTCCCCTATTTTCACCGTCGTGAGCTGCCGGCCTGCTTTGAAACAATCAGCTTCCCTGATTATCTTATCACCGATACGGGCATCGAATAAATGAATTTTACGGTATTTAGCAGTGATTGTCCCACGGGAATTGATGAAAACTGAGGTGTTATAAGCGCGGGAATCAGAAGCAGCCTTTTCTAAAATAGAACCCAATAAAAATGAAGCCCGGTATTTCTTGGCTAACGGGATAAAGGCATTTACCGAGGGGCCAGGTATTTTTTCCGTTGCCTGGGCCAATATTTCTTTGTTCCTGGTGTCACCGCGAAAATTAAAAACTTCCGGTAAAAGGATGAATTGTGCGCCTTTTCCAAGTGCTTCTTGGGACAAAGCAAGTGCATTTGACAGGTTTGCTGCTTTATCCACGCTCGCGCAAAACTGTAAAAGAGCGACCTTCATCGGACAGCGGGAGCTTTTAACATTTCACCATATTCCTTATAACAACTCGTATAAAAGGACTGTTTTTTAAGTTCAGCGCGCCAGGAGTTTAATTTAGGATAAACACTTAAATCAATTTTAGCCATCTCTGCCGGTTCCAGCAACGCCAGCAAAATAATATCCGCTAAAGATACGTCCTGGCTGACAATAAATTTATGCTGGGTCAATTGTTTTTCGATGATCGGAAAATATTGTTTAAGAAATTCAACACCATCTGTGATGGCCTTCTCGTTGACAGGAATGCCTCTGAGCGGTGCAAAAAGACGATTGTACACAACGGGCATGAAATTGGCCCCAATATGGAATGAAACATAATCAATCCATTGCTCAATGGTCGCACGCTTGTTGACATCTTTAGGATACAGCGCCGAATTGTGCTTATCGCAAAGGTATTTACAGATGGCATTGCTTTCAAATAAATGAAAACCATCATCGTCGATGGCAGGCACTTTCCCTATCGGATTGATCTTCAAAAACCATTCCTGCTTCTGTTCGCCTTCACGCAAATTGACCAATTGCCATTTATAATTTAAACCCAGAAAACTGGCCGTCAACCGGACCTTAATGGCCGGGCCTGATAAATCTGAACCGTAAATAGTTAACATGATTGCCTCCTTGAAGAAAGCGACCCCAGCGGGATTTGAACCCGCGCTGCAAGCTTGAAAAGCTTGTGTCCTGACCAGGCTAGACGATGGGGTCGAAAAATGAACGGGAAGTTGCTATTATATTGCGTCGGTCTTATTCGTCAAGCGTAAAATGCACTATGAGCTGGGCAGTAATCCAGGCTGGAACCACAACGACGGGAAGTTATCTAATTATCGTCAGTACCTAAGGAAAGTTTCATTTTTCTCTGCCAATATTTAGCATCATGCTTCTGCGCATCAACATATTTATTATTTGCTAAGGTAATGGTTTGTTTGATCCGGCTTAATTCATCGATCATCGTTTGCTGGAAATCTGCGTACTTTCTCTTGGCTTCTGAATAATCTTTTAGCTGGGTTAATCTAAAAATTTCCTGCTGGTATTTGTCCGCTTCTTGAGCGATCCGTTTTAACTGCGCCTGGATATATATTTTTTGGGACATCTGTTGGAAAGACTCCATCAGCCTGGTTATCTTTTTCTTTACCCCCGCCGTGTTCTCATTATCCCCTAAATTGGCAGCCTGACGGTACAGCGTTGTCGCTTTTTTTTCTAAACTAATCACCTCTTGCGGATTCTCTACCGGCTTGTTGCTAGACGGCTTCGGTTTTAATTCCTCCGTTCTCTGATGATCAATGCTTTTTAATAGGGCATCCGTTGATTTGTAATACGGCATTAAATCTTCGACATTACCCAACACCTCTTTAGCCTGACCCAATCTTTTTTGCTGATATAGGACCACCGCTTCATGATACGCATAATCCGTATTTTGAGCGTGCTGTTTTCGCTCCTGGTACATATGCTCTACCTTCAATTTTTTTAGGGCAACTTCCTCGGCCTTAAAGAGTTTATCTATGTCCTGTTCATTTAAATTAATCATCGGATTCCCTGCGACGGGCGTAGAAGGCTGATTATCCGCGTATGATATAAAAATACCAAACGGAGAGCATAGAAAGGCGGCTACAAATAATAAAAATATTTTTTGCATAAAAATTTTAAGACTCGCACTCTAGAGTGAGCCAATTTAATAGTATACGTACCATTCAGCTGATGGTCAAGGATACCCTTAGCTAAATTATGAACTCCCATTAATGCGGGCTTGGAGGGGGCGGAACTGATGGGGACATTGATTTACCCAATGAAAAAGATAATAAATGAGGCTTAATTATCCTAAATGTTGCTGGTTTCCCCTGTGGTCGAAATCTCTTGACTACATACAATACCTTTTGTTTTTCGGGATGCACGATAAGAATATCCCAATCCCGTTCGAAAGAATAAAATATGGCGTCTTCTAAATTCAATCTGTAGAGGTAATCATATGTTAAAAATTCATCCTGCGGTCTTTCTAATACATTTGATGCCCAATCGCCAACTAAAGTGATCGTTGTTTGGAATATGGCATTAAACGTTCCCGAAGTCACTGAAGCTAAGCCCCCTGAACTGGCTATGAACGTATACCCTGTGCCGATTTTGTTGATTCTCAAATCATTAAATGTGGCAACCCCGCCGGATACTGTCTGTGTCGTTGTTCCGGACAATATCCCGCTGCCGGCACCAGTGCCTAAAGCTATCCCCACCACCGTTGAATTGTCCTGTGTGCGCACGTTATCATATACGTCCCTGACTGCTAAAGTTAACGCTGGTGTGATATTGCTTCCTATGGTGACCTTTATCGGATTTTGTAAAAAGGCCAAATTGTTCGCTGCTGCCGGATTAACGGTTATTGATAAAGCATTAGATGTTACGCTTCCGTCTGTTGCGTTGACCGATGCATTTTCAGCTTTATACAAGGTCATTAAACCGCCGCTTGTTGAAACACCATTCATAAAGGTCACTGCTGTTGTCGTACCAAAATTTTCTGCGGTTGCCGCATTATTGCTTACTGTTGGTTGATTTCCCGTCGCACTGATATTAGCTCCTGAAAATGTAAGGTTCTTGACTCCGTTGTAGCCCGTTGCCAGGTTGCCATACGCGTCATACGCGGTGACTGTTAATTGATCTGTACCCCCTGCTGTGATGCTTCCTGACGCTGCAGATAAGGTCAGGCTCGCCCCTGCAGCTGGATTAACTGTTACTGCCACACTATTTGATGTTAGGCCTCCGTCGGTCCCGCTGACGGAGGCATTTTCAACCTTGTACAAGGTCATGAGTCCACCGATTGTTGATACGCCATTCGTAAAGGTTGTCGTTGTTGTTGTGCCAAAATTGTCTGCTGTTATGGTGTTATCCGTTACTGTCGGATGATTACCATCAGCGCTGACATTGGCCCCTGTGAAGGTAAAGTTTTTACTGCCGCTGTAGCCTGTTGCTACGTTGCCGTAGGTATCGTACGCTGTAATTGTCAATTGATCACTAGCACCTGCTATAATGCTTCCTGAGGCTGCAGATAAAGTTAAGCTCGTTGCTGCTGCTGGATTGACCGTTATTGCGACACTATTAGATGTTAATCCTCCGTCGGTTCCGCTGACAGATGCATTTTCAGCTTTGTATAAAGTCATTAAACCGCCAACGGTTGATACGCCACTGGTAAACGTGATGGCCGTTGTTGTCCCAAAGTTTTCTGCGGTAGCCGCATTGTTCGTTACCGTCGGATGATTCCCATCAGCACTGGCATTGGCCCCTGTGAAAGTAAAATTCTTGGCTCCGCTATAACCTGTGGCTACGTTGCCGTACGTGTCATACGCCGTGATCGTTAGCTGATCGCTGCTGCCTGCTGTGATACTGCCTGATGCTGCCGCCAGGGTTAAACTCGCCGCTGCTGCTGGATTGACCGTTAAAGCCAAACCATGGCCTGTAGAATTAAGGCTGCCTTCGGTAACATTAACTGTTGTGGATTGGGCCTTATACGCTATTAAGGCCGCAGCAGAAACATCCGAAACTCCACTCGTAAAGTGTACTGTCGTCGCAGTTCCAACATTGGTCCCAGCAACCGTTGGTATGGTCCCATTGGGGGAATTGCCTAAACCAGAAAATATTAAACTATAATTACCTGTATAAGTGGTGTCTACATTCCCCAAGGTGTCATAAACCGTTACTGTCAATTGATCTGTGCTCCCTGCTGTCATGCTGGCTGCTCCTGTTACAAGTAAATAACTTGCCGCTGCCGGTGTGATATTAAATGTACCTGAAGTTGCTGAAGTTAAAACCCCTGAACTGGCTGTCAACGTATACCCTGTCCCTGTTTTATTGATACTCAAATCATTAAACGTGGCAACTCCGCTGGATACTGTCTGTGTTGTTGTTCCAGATAATACCCCGCCGCCAGCATTTGTACCTATTGCTATTGTCACATTAGTTGCATTGTCCAACGTGCGTACGTTGCCATAGGCATCCGTAACTTGTACGGTCACCGCCGGTGAAATACTACTTCCCGCTGCAGCATCCGTTGGATTTTGTAAAAAGACTAATTTATTTGCTGCGCCTGGGCTAACTGTTACTGCAACACTATTGGAGGTTAATCCTCCGTCGGTGCCACTGACAGAGGCGTTCTCAGCCTTGTACAAAGTCATCAATCCGCCAACGGTTGATACACCGCTGGTAAACGTGATGGTCGTTGTTGTGCCAAAGCTGTCTGCGGTAGCCGCATTATTCGTTACTGTCGGATGATTGCCACCGGCACTGACATTCGCTCCGGTAAATGTGAAGTTCTTAGATCCGCTATATCCTGTGGCTACGTTACCGTAGGTGTCATATGCTGTGATTGTTAGCTGATCTGTGGCACCGGCTGTTATACTTCCCGATGCTGCCGCTAACGTTAAGCTCACCGCTGTGGCTGGATTAACCGTTACTGCGACGCTATTAGACGTTAGTCCTCCATCGGTTCCACTGACGGATGCGTTCTCAGCCTTGTATAGGGTCATCAGTCCGCCAACGGTTGATACACCACTGGTAAAGGTGATGGCCGTTGTTGTTCCAAAATTAATAGCAGATGCTGCGTTATTCGTTACTGTTGGATGATTGCCATCAGCACTGACATTCGCTCCTGTAAATGTAAAGTTCTTAGCTCCACTATAGCCTGTAGCTACATTACCGTAGGTGTCATACGCGGTGATCGTTAGTTGATCAGTAGCTCCTGCGGTGACGCTCCCTGAGGCTGCTGCTAAAGTTAAGCTTACCGCTGCAGATGGATTAACGGTTATTGCAACGCTATTAGATGTTAAGCCTCCATCAGTGCCACTGACGGATGCATTCTCAGCCTTGTACAAAGTCATCAATCCGCCAACGGTTGATACACCGCTCGTAAAAGTGACGGCTGTTGTTGTTCCAAAATTAATAGCAGATGCTGCGTTATTCGTTACCGTTGGATGATTACCACCGGCACTGACATTCGCTCCTGTAAATGTGAAATTCTTGGATCCGCTATAACCTGTGGCCACGTTGCCGTACGCATCATACGCGGTAATTGTTAGCTGATCGGTAGCTCCGGCGGTGATGCTACCTGAAGCTGCTGCTAATGTTAAGCTAGCTGCTGTGGCTGGATTGACTGTTATGGCGACGCTATTAGACGTTAAGCCTCCATCGGTTCCGCTGACTGAAGCACCCTCTGCTTTATACAAGATCATGAGTCCACCGACTGTTGATACACCGCTGGTAAACGTGATGGCCGTTGTTGTCCCAAAGTTAATGGCAGATGCTGCGTTATTCGTTACTGTCGGATGATTGCCATCAGCACTGACATTGGCTCCTGTAAATGTGAAGTTCTTGGCTCCACTATAGCCGGTTGCTACGTTACCGTATGTATCATACGCTGTGATTGTTAATTGATCTGTAGTGCCTGCGGTGATACTGCCCGATGCCGTTGCTAACGTTAAGCTCGTTGCTGTGGTTGCATTAACAGTTACTCCCACACTATTAGACGTTAAACCTCCATCTGTTCCACTGACGGATGCACTCTCTGCTTTGTATAGGGTCATTAACCCACCGACTGTTGATACACCACTGGTAAAGGTGATCGCTGTTGTTGTTCCAAAATTAATAGCAGATGCTGCGTTATTCGTTACTGTCGGATGATTACCACCGGCACTGACATTAGCTCCGGTGAATGTGAAGTTCTTAGATCCGCTATAACCGGTTGCCACATTACCATAGGTATCGTATGCAGTTATCGTTAGTTGATCGGTAGCTCCTGCGGTGATGCTGCCTGACGCTGCTGCTAAGGTTAAGCTCGCTGCTGTGGCTGGATTGACGGTTACTGTAACGCTATTAGTTGTTAAGCCTCCATCAGTGCCACTGACGGATGCATTCTCAGCCTTGTACAAAGTCATCAATCCGCCAACGGTTGATACACCACTGGTAAAGGTAATTGCTGTTGTCGTTCCAAAATTAATAGCACTTGCCGCATTATTCGTTACTGTCGGATGATTGCCATCAGCACTGACATTGGCTCCGGTGAATGTGAAGTTCTTGGCTCCGCTATAACCTGTGGCTACGTTGCCATAGGTATCATACGCGGTGATTGTTAGTTGATCGGTGGCTCCTGCTGTGATGCTGCCTGACGCTGCTGCTAATGTTAAG
>Ga0265338_10006473_pt1 | contig 14919 bp, 11 predicted proteins | sample 42126metaG_FD_193579 | JGI IMG/M metagenome (GOLD analysis project Ga0265338, IMG submission 193579) | Rhizosphere microbial communities from Carex aquatilis grown in University of Washington, Seatle, WA, United States - 4-21-26 metaG | ecosystem: Host-associated > Plants > Roots > Rhizosphere... | reverse complement strand
ACGGCCGGCTCCGGCATTTCACCGGCGGCTACCAGTATTACCTCGACAAGACGGCGCAATCCGCCCGCGCGGCGCTGACGAGTTCCGGTTCCGGAGGGGCGAGTTATACGAGTCCCAATAATCAGTCAGGGACTCGTGGAACTCGTCCCTCCGACGGCAGGCCGGCCACGAGTGACCGCAAGGAACAGCGCCGCATCGAGGCTGAGCAGCGGCAGGCGCGCTCGCGGAAGCAGCGTGAAATCCAGAAACGCATCGCCGCGCTGGAAAAGGAAATTGCGGAACTGGAAACGCGCGAGAAGGAATTGACGGCTGAACTGGAAAAGCCGGAGACCTACACGACCGGCGGGCGGGCGACGCAGATCAACCGCGAGCTGATGGAAGTCCACGACCGGCTGGCCGGGGCGAATACGGAATGGGAAACGGCCGGGACGGAGCTGGCGCAGTTCGAGGCCGAAGCAACGTAGGTTGGCTTCCAGTCTGTCCCACGACGTTGCCGCGGCGTGATTCGCCGGGAGATCCAGCGGGGGTGATGCCGGAGACAGACGGCAGCAATTCTGGAACCGGGCTCACTGGTTTTTGCCCCGCTTTTTTTCCGTGGTGGATTCTTTTTCCAATTTGGCCACGCGCCGGAGCAGATCGGGGAGGTGTTGGATGGCGATGAGCTGGCGTTTGCTTTGTTTGTCCGGTTGCGCCGGGATGCCAAACCATTTTTCGCCGTCGGGGATGTTGTGCATTACGCCGGATTTGGCCATGACGGTCACATGATTCCCAATTTTCAAATGTCCCGCGACGCCGGTTTGTCCGGCGAGCACGACATAATCCCCCAGTTTTGTGCTGCCGGCGATGCCGACTTGCGAGATCAGCAGGCTGCCCTCGCCGATTTCCACATTGTGTGCGATTTGCACGAGGTTATCAACCTTCGTTCCCTTGCCGATGACCGTTGAGCCAAGCGCACCGCGATCAATCGTCACGCCCGCGCCGATTTCCACGTCGTCACCGATGAGCACATTTCCAATCTGCGGCACTTTGCGGTGGATGCCGCCATCCAGCACATAACCAAAACCGTCCGAACCAATCACCGTGTTGGCATGAATGCGGACGCGCCGGCCGATTTCCGTGTGCGGATAAACCGTCACGTTGGGGAACAGGTTCACGTCCTCGCCGAGCCGGGAATCTTCGCCGATGAAATTGCCGCCCTGCAAAACGGTTCGCGCGCCGATGTGCACGTGCTCGCCGATGACGCAATGTGGACCGATGTGCGCCGTCGAATCAATTTTTGCGCCGGGCGCGACGACGGCTGTCGGATGAATGCCGCCGGCGAAAACCCGTTCCGGGAAAAACAACGCGAGCGCCTTGGCGAAGGCGATGCGCGCACTGGCCACGCGAATCAGGATCTTTTTCGTCGAGGTGAAACGTTTTTCCGCGATGATGGCGGTCGCGGCGCTATTTTCCGCGCGCACAAAAAAGTCCTCGTTTTCGGCAAAGGTAAGGTCACCCGGCTTGGCGGAGTCGGCGGGGGCAAAGCCTTCCAGGGTTGCGGTGGCGTTTCCAACCACTTCACCTTCAATATGTTTCGCAATTTCTGCGGCGGTAAAGGTCATATTTGGCATTTCATTGACGTTGCCCGTTGACTTGGCTGACGCGGCTTACTATAAAGACGCGCGCATCCAGTTCAACCCCAACTTTTATGGCGAGAACTTTTCGCGTCGGGCTGATCGGCTACCGCTTCATGGGCAAGGCGCACTCGAATGCCTGGCGGCAGGCGCCGCGTTTCTTCAATCTCAAGGCCAATGTAGAACTGCACACCATTTGCGGACGCAATGCCGCGGGCGTGCAGGCGGCCCGGGCGCAATTCGGCTGGCAAAACTCCACGAAAGACTGGCAGGAAGTCGTTGAATCGCCGTTGATTGACATTGTGGACATCGGCGTGCCGAATCATCTGCACGCGGAGATTGCCATCGCCGCCGCGCGAAACGGGAAACACGTCTTGTGCGAAAAGCCGCTCGCGCTGAACGTAAAACAGGCCGAGGCGATGCTGGCTGCCGCGCAAAAGGCCAAAATCGTCCACATGGTCTGCCACAATTACCGGCGCATCCCGGCGCTGGCACTGGCGAAGAAAATGATCGGGGAAGGCGCGTTGGGAAAAATTTTCCATTTCCACGCCCGTTACGCCCAGGACTGGCTCGTGGACCCGGAATTTCCCCTCAACTGGCGTTTGCAGAAGGAAGCCAGCGGCAGCGGCGCCAACGGCGACATCAACGCGCACATCATTGATTTGGGGCGTTATCTGGTCGGCGAGTTCAAGGAGGTCTGTGGTTTGCTCCATACTTTTGTAACAGAGCGGCCGCTCGCGGATGCGCTGGCCCCGCAACGCGGTGGCGCGCGCAAAATGGGCAGGGTGACCGTGGACGATGCGGCGGTGTTCATCGGGCGGATGGAAAACGGCGTGCTGGCGAATCTGGAAGCCACGCGTTACGCATCCGGCCGCAAAAATCACATTGCAATTGAAATCAACGGCAGCAAAGGCTCGCTGTATTTTGATTTCGAGGACATGAACCGCCTGAAATTTTTCAACGGTGATGATCCGAGGGACCGCCAGGGTTTTCGGGACATCCTGGTCACCGAACGCGGGGGGGTGCAGCCGTATGTGGGCAACTGGTGGCCGCCGGGCCACCTCATCGGCTATGAACACACGTTTGTTCACACGATTGCCGATTTCGTGAATGCATGCGCGGATGGCAAGCCGGTGGCGCCGACGTTTGAAGACGGCTTGAAAAATCAGCGCGTTCTGGCGGCGATCGAGGAATCCAATCAAAAGGGCCGTTGGGTGAAGTTGCATTGATCTGGCCGGGGTAATTTGGCTTGCCCACGGGCGCAAAGGCGCGTATTGAAAAGGCGTTGTTCTTTGTGCCCACGTGGCGGAATTGGCAGACGCGCTAGATTCAGGTTCTAGTGAGTAACATCATACAGGTTCAAGTCCTGTCGTGGGCACCAACTGGCGCAGTGGACGGGGGTTGGTCGTTGGAGCCGCCCGCCAACATTGGCTGGAAATCAGTTCGACAGGGAAAACAGTGCAGGCTAGGCTTGCTTTCAAAGCATGAAAGTTCTGTTTCTGAACGGGCCAAATTTGAATTTACTCGGACAGCGTGAGCCAGATGTGTACGGACACGCCACTTTGGCGGACATTGAAGCCAAAGTCCGTAAACGTGCAAAAACCTTGGGTGTTGAAGTTGATTTTCGTCAGTCGAATCTCGAGGGCGAATTGGTTGGCTGGATCCAAAAGGCAAAGGGAAAACACGGCGTAATCGTTCTCAACGCCGCCGCCTATACCCATACAAGCATTGCGTTGCGGGATGCCATTGCCGCTGTGGGTGTTCCAACCATCGAAATCCATCTTTCCAACATCCACGCGAGAGAAAAATTCAGGCACAAATCACTCATCGCACCCGTCTGCTGGGGCCAAATATCTGGATTTGGCGAAAAATCATATTTATTGGCATTGGAGGCATCCGTTGACGTTAACGTTTGTAAAAAAGTGCCTTAAAACTGATTTTATTATAGATTTAGATGCTAAATCAATTTTTATTTTGCTTCTTGACGTTGTTTAGTGCAATCAATATAAATGTTTCAAATTCGGAACGGTTCAAGCAAAATTCGCTATAGGGTAAGACTTGTTAGATTATAACTAAAAACGTGGCTATTGGAACAACTTTAACGAAATCGAAACGTGGATCTTAAAGATATTAAAGCTATAATTGACCTGATGAAGAAGAACTCTATTACAGAGTTTGAGTTGGAAAGACAAGATTCCAAGATCAGGTTGAAGCGGGGAACGAATAATGCCGCGAATCCGAGCATTCAGTACGAAGATTCAGCGCCTATCGCGGCGGTTCAACCCGCGGCTTCGGGTTCTTCGGCGGCTCCCGCTGTTGGCGGACCACCGGCGGCGACGGGTGAAGTTGAGATTAAATCCCCAATGATTGGCACGTTTTATCGGGCGCCATCCCCTGAAGCCACCAGCTATATTGAAATTGGCGCCGAGGTCAGTCCTGACACCGTCGTTTGCATCATAGAAGCGATGAAAGTGATGAATGAAATCAAGGCAGAAGCCAAAGGCGTTATTACCCAGGTTTTGGTCGAAAATACCAAACCCGTTGAATTTGGCCAGCCGCTGTTCAAGCTGCGCCCAACCTGAGATAATCGCGCGCTTGAAACCTTTTAAACCTCAGTAAAAAGTTCATGTTCGAAAAAGTCCTCGTTGCCAATCGCGGCGAAATTGCCGTCCGGATTATTCGTGCCTGCAAGGAATTGAATATCCGGACCGTGGCTGTCTATTCCGAGGCGGATGTTAATTCGATGCACGTTCAGCTGGCCGATGAAGCCATTTGCATCGGCGGAGCGCCTGCGTCCGAAAGTTATCTGCGGATTGACCGAATCATCAGCGCGGCGGAAATCACGGATGTGGATGCGATTCATCCCGGGTATGGCTTTCTGGCCGAAAACGCGCATTTCGTTGAAGTTTGTGATAGTTGCAACATTCGTTTTATTGGCCCCAGTCCCCGTGCCATGCAATCGTTGGAGGATAAGGCAATCAGCCGGGCGCTCGCCAAAAAAGTCGGTGTCCCCATACCGCCGGGATCGGAAAGCACCGTAGAAAAAGAGCAGGATGCGTTGGCCGTCGCCAAACGCATTGGTTATCCGGTGATGATCAAGGCCGTGGCCGGTGGTGGTGGCCGGGGTATGCGCGCCGCACACAATGACATCTCATTGGTGAAAGGTTATCATACGGCCCGCTCCGAGGCGGAAAAGTCCTTTGGCAATTCCGGCGTTTATATCGAAAAGCTCATTGAGAATCCCCATCACATTGAAATTCAAGTTTTGGGCGACCATAAAGGACATGTCATTCATTTGGGTGAACGGGATTGTTCCATTCAACGCCGGAACCAAAAGGTCGTCGAAGAAGCGCCGTCGCCGTTGCTGGAGCACAAATTTCGCAAGTTACGGGACAAAATCGGCAAGGCGGCCGTTAAAATCGCCGAGGCGGCGCATTACACGAGTGCCGGCACGGTCGAATTCATCGTGGATAACCTTGGCAATTATTACTTTCTCGAATTTAACAAACGGATTCAAGTCGAACATCCGGTCACCGAGGAAGTCACCGGCATTGATCTGGTGCGTTATCAGATTCTGCTGGCGATGGGTGAGACGCTGCAGCATTCGCAGGGGGACATTCAAATCAGGGGGCACGCCATCGAATGCCGCATCAACGCCGAGGATCCATTTGATGATTTTCGTCCCAGCCCCGGCCGCATTGAGATGTATTTCCAACCGGGAGGCCGCGGGGTGCGCGTGGATACCCACGCCTACGCCGGGTACAGCATTCCGTCAACGTATGATTCGATGATTGGCAAGCTCATCACGACCGGCAATGACCGGCGTGAAGCGATGGATCGCATGAACCGCGCCCTGTCGGAATATATGATCACCGGCATCAAGACCAACGTTTCGTTCCAGCAAGCCATCATGCAGGACCCCAATTTCCGGCGCGGCGTTTATTCAACCAGCTTCATCGAACAACTGCTCGGCGGCGCCCGGCGGGAACTGATTGATGAAAAAGCCTGAGGCCCTTTGATTTTTCGTTGGTTTTCTTCAAGATCGCCAAGCCCGCCACCAACGTCTCCCGCCTGCGGCAGGATCGTCTGTCGCGTTGGGAAAACAATCACGGAGAGCGTGTGAGCGCCGCGCACGGCACTGATTCCGGTGATGGTTTCCGCAACCGGGCCGGTGTTTTTCGCGCGCCTGGTTTTTTGAATAAGGGTTTGACACTCGCGGAATGCCGTTTATCTTTAACCAACAAAAACTATGGCTGAGACACCTCCGAATATTTCCCCAGGTGCTGTGCTGCCGCCGAAAAAAGAAACCGGCAAGGTTCAGCCCAAAAAAGAAACCGTCCGCATCAATCTGCCGCCCAAGCCATCGGCCGCACCGACCATCAAACTGCCGACGCTGCCACCCGGCGGGCCAACCGGTGCGCCCACTGCCATCCCGGCTCCCACCCCGGCGGCTCATCAGGCGGCGGCGCCACGCGCTGCTGCCCCCGTCACCCAGGCGCGCTCTGCCCCGGCCGTATCGCGACCCATGGCTGCCGCTCCAGCGATGAGCGGAATGGATCAAATTCTCGCCATTGCCGCAGGCTTGGCCGGGCTGTTCGCCGCCGGTACGGTGATCTGGCTGATGCTCATCCCAACCACCTGACTTTTTCAATCGTTGTTCAAACCTTGAATTCGTTATTGACGTATGGCCTCTCCCCTCATTGTCACGCTCACGCAGGAAAACTTTGCCCAGCAGGTTTTGCAATCACCCGCGCCCGTGCTTGTGGATTTCTGGGCTGAATGGTGCGGCCCGTGCAAGATGATCGCTCCGTTGCTGGATGAACTTGCCGACGAATACGATGGCAAGGTGAAAATTGGCAAGGTCAACGTGGACGAACAGCAGTCGCTGGCCGCTGAATACGGTATTCGCGCCATTCCCACGCTGCTGGTTTTCCACAACGGCCAGGTTGCCGACCAGATCGTTGGCGCACGCAGCAAGCGTGATTTCAAGGCCAGCCTCGACCGCGTCGCGGCCTGAGGGCTATGCCCATCATCGTCACGCCCCGGCAATTTACCCAGCGTGCCGGACTGTTTCATCAGCTTGCCCAGCTCACGTCCGCCGGCATTGGCATCATTCCCGCGCTGGAACAAATGAGACGCAGTCCCCCCGCCCGTTCCTACCGCGAACCGTTGCAACGCTTGCTGGCTGAACTGGCCCGTGGCGCGACGGTGTCTGAATCATTGCATCGTCTCGGCTGGCTGCCCGCCTTCGACCTGGCGTTGATTGAGGCCGGCGAAAGGAGTGGACGGATTGACACCTGTTTCCATCTGCTCGCCGATTATTACGACGAACGTGCCCGCCTCATGCGACAGATTATCGGTGATTTGATATACCCGGTGTTTGTTTTTCACCTCGCCGTTTTGGTCGTGGCCCTTCTCGAATTCCTCTGGGCCGGCCCCTGGCTGCTGGTTTTGCTTGGCGGGTTGATCCCGGTTTATGCCGCCACCGGCTTTTTGCTTTATGCCGGCCAAGACCGGCGCAACGAAGCCTGGCGGGCAAAAGTGGAATCGGTTTTACGTTTCATTCCGGTTTTGGGAACGGCGCGGCATTATCTGGCCCTGTCCCGGCTCGCCGCCGCGCTCGAAGCCCTCCTCAACGCGGGGGTCAACATCTTCGTAGCCTGGGAACTGGCCGCGGCGGCAAGCGGTTCGCCCGCCTTGCGCCGCACCGTGCTGGCCTGGAAACCACGGCTCGTCGCCGGCCAGACGCCGTCCGAGCTGGTGCGCGTGTGTCCGCAGTTTCCCGACACTTTCTCCAGTCTCTATGCCGGCGGCGAAGTCAGCGGGAAACTGGATGATTCATTGCGTCGTTTACACCAGCTTTACAACGAGGAAGGCGCGCGCAAACTCCATCTCGTTTCAAAATGGGTGCCCCAGTTGGTTTACCTGGCGGTGGCGCTCCTGGTGGCCTACATCGCCGTTCGGGGCATGCAGGCTTATGTGAATGAGATCAACGCGGCGAGCCATTTTTAGTTTCACTTTGCACGCCGTGTCACCCCATTAATTTCCCGGTATGACGCTGACTGAACTGCTTGGCAACGAAGAACTGCGCCGGCGGGAATTTCCCGTTGCGCCCGGTAAAATATTTCTGGCGCACGCGGGCGTCTGCCCGTTGCCGCGGCGCGTGGCGGAGGCGATTGCCGATTGCGCGCAACGCGGCACGACCGACGATCAGGAAACGCTGGTGTTTCCCCGGCGCTTGAACGAAGGGCGCACGCTCGCGGCGCAACTGCTCAACTGCCGGCCGGAGGAAATCGCGTTTGTCGGGCCGACGTCGCTCGCGTTGAGCTTCGTCGCCGCCGGGCTGAATTTCCGCAAGGGCGACAACATTCTCATTTACCACGACGATTACCCGTCGAACGTCTATCCGTGGATGGCGCTGGCCGGGCGCGGTGTCGAAGTGCGCCTGCTGAACACGCGTGGACTCGGCGTGATTCATCCGAGGGACGTGATGGGGCAGGTGGATGAAAATACGCGGCTGGTTGCCCTGGCCTCCTGTCATTTCATCAGCGGCCATCGCCTCGAACATGCCGTCATCGGAAAATTCCTGCGTGAACGCGGCATTTTGTTTTGTCTCGATGCCATTCAAACCCTCGGCGCGTTTCCCACGACAGTCGAACACGTGGATTTTCTGGCCGCTGACGCGCATAAATGGCTGCTGGGTCCGTGCGGGGCCGGCGTACTGTATGTCCGGCAGGAAGTTCAAGACCGGTTAAACCCGCCGATTTACGGCTGGCACAATGTCCAGAACCCGAATTTCGTCGCGCAGGAAAGAATCGTTTTCCGCCGCGGTGCCATGAAATACGAGGCGGGCACGCATAATCTGGTTGGCCTGGCTGGTTTGATCGCCGCGCTGGAACTGGCACTGGAAGTTGGCGTCGAAAACATCGCCGCCGAGTTGCTGTCCAAGCGCGCCTGGATCGTGTCCGCCTTGCAGGGCAAAGGCTTCACGGTTTTGAACGCAAATGCCAAACCTGAAAATGCCGGCGGCATTGTTTCGTTTCATGGGCAGGGGAAAAACCTCGCCGAGCTGCACAAAAAACTTGCGGACGCGGGCGTGGTTGCGTCCCTGCGGACGGATCGGGCGGGGAAAAATTATATCCGGCTTTCGCCGCATTATTACAACACCGACACGGAATTGCAGCGCGCGCTGGAATTATTGTAAACGCGGCGATCTCCCGCCATCACCTTTGAGTGCCGCCGAAAATGCGCGAGCGCCACAGGTAATAGATCGCCGGATAAACCACCAGCACGCTGATGGTGGACGTAATCACCCCTCCAACCATCGGGGCGGCGATGCGTTTCATCACGTCCGCGCCGGTGCCGTGGCTCCACAAAATCGGCGCGAGGCCGGCGATGATGACGCAGGCGGTCATGATTTTCGGGCGCAGCCGTTTCACCGCGCCGTGATAAATCGCGTCGCGCAAATCGCCCAGGTTCCGCATCAATCCTTTTTGTTTCCACTCGGCGTAGGCGAGGTCGAGGTAGAGCAGCATGATGACACCGGTTTCGGCGTCCAACCCCGCGAGCGCGATGATGCCGACCCAGACGGCCACGCTCAAATTGTAGTGCAGCAGGTAGAGCGTCCAGAATGCTCCCACGAGCGAGAACGGCACCGCCAGCAGCACGATGGCGGTCTTGAGCAGCGAGCGCGTGTTCAAATAAATGATGAGCGTGATGATGAGCAGCGTGAGCGGCACGACCATCAGCAGGCGTGCCTTGGCGCGCAGCATGTATTCGTATTGGCCGCTCCAGAAAAGGTTGTAGCCGGGCGGCAGTTGAATCCGGCCGGCGGCGATGGCTTCGTTCACGGCGTGCATGGCATTCTGGACGTAGGTGCCCACGTCAATGTCGCGGATGTCCACATACACCCAGTCGTTGGGCACAGCCCCTTCGGTTTTGATGCCCATCGGGGCATCCACAACCTTGATGGTGGCGAGTTCGCCGAGCGGAATCTGCGCGCCGGTCGGCGTGGGCACGACGATGTCGCGCTTGAGCGAATCCAAATCGGACCGGAAATCGCGGTCATAGCGAAGATTCACCGTGTAGCGTTGCAAGCCTTCCACGGTCGTCGTCAGCGGCATGCCGCCGAGCGCAACGGACAACACGTCCTGCACGTCGCCGACGGTCAGGCCGTAACGGGCGATGGCATCACGGTCTATTTCAAACTCGACGTAACGCCCGCCCGTGATGCGCTCGGCAAAGGCGCTGGCGGTGCCGGGCACCTGGCGGACGACGGCCTCGACCTCGGTGCCGATGCGTTCGAGCACGGCCAGGTCCGGTCCGGCAATCTTGATGCCGACGGGCGTCTTGATGCCGGTGGACAGCATGTCGATGCGCGTCTTGATGGGCATGGTCCAGGCGTTGTTGAGGCCGGGGATTTGCACGGCGTCGTTCATTGCCGTCACCAATTCGTCCGGCGTGCGGTGGCGATGGGCGATGACGTTGCCGTTGTCATCCTGGATGTCCACGGCGGGCCACCCGGATTCCGGCTTGAGGCGGATGGTGGTTTCAATCATGTCCATGGGCGCGGGATCGGTGGCGGTCTCGGCCCGGCCGGCCTTGCCAAAGACGGTTTCCACTTCGGGAAAGGATTTAATGATGCGGTCGGTCACCTGAATCAGCTCGCGCGCCTTGGTCGGGGAAATGCCCGGAAAGGTTGTGGGCATGTAAAGCAGGTCACCCTCATAAAGTGGCGGCATGAATTCCGAGCCGATGTTTTGATACGGGAAAAGCTTGCCCGCTTTGAACGCCCATTCCTGCACGCGGCCTTGCGGCAGCACATGAGACATCATCGAGTTCCAAGGGAGAAAAACCCAGCCGACCAACAGGCCGCCGCATATCACCACCAGCCAGCGATACCGGATGGCCAGGTCCACGACCGGCCGGTACAGCCAGATCAGAAAGTGGTTGATCGGATTTTTTTCCTCCCTGGGAATTTTGCCGCGGATGAACCAGCCCATCAACACCGGCGCCAGCGTGATGGACAGCAGGGCCGCTGCCGCCATCGAATACGTTTTGGTGAACGCCAGCGGCTTGAACAGCCGGCCTTCCTGATCCTGCAACGTGAATACCGGCAGGAATGAAACCGTGATGACCAGCAGCGAATAAAACAGTGCCGGCCCCACCTCGATGGAAGCGTCGCGGATGATTTCCCAATGCGTCTTCCGGCCCTGGTCGCGTTCGAGATGTTTATGGGCATTTTCGATCATGATGATGACCGCGTCCACCATCGCGCCGATGGCAATGGCGATGCCGCCGAGCGACATGATGTTCGAGCTGATGCCCTGCTCGAACATGACGAGGAATGCAATCAGCACCGCGACCGGCAAAATGATGATCGCCACCAGCGCGCTCCGCAGGTGCAGCAGAAAGGCGAGGCACACGAGTGCGACGACGATGCTTTCTTCGAGCAGTTTTTCTTCGAGCGTCGCCACCGCGCGGTCAATCAACGCCGTGCGGTCATACACGACGGTGTATTTCACGTCCGGTGGCAGTGCCTTCATTGCCTGGTCCAGCCGTTGTTTCACATCCTGGATGACCTGGTGAGCATTCGCGCCGTAGCGCACGACAACGACGCCGCCGACGGTTTCGCCGTCGCCATTCAGATCGGCGATGCCACGGCGCATGTCAGGGCCGAACTGGATGTTCGCCACGTCACGCAACAAAATGGGCACGCCGTTTTCACCGACGCCCACGGCAACTTTTTTCAAATCGTCGAGGTTTTCAATGTAGCCCTTGACACGCAGGATGAATTCGCGCTCGGAAAGCTCGAGCGAACGTCCGCCGACCTCGCCGTTGCTCCGTTCGATGGCGCGGCTGACGTCGCTCAGCGAAAGGTTGTAGGCGCGCAATTTCGTCGGGTCCACCGTCACCTGATATTGCTTCACGAAACCGCCAATGGATGCGACCTCCGACACGCCTGGCACGGCGGTGAGTTGATATTTCAAATACCAGTCCTGGATCGAGCGCAGGTCAGCGAGGCTGCGGTTCGTGGAATTGATGGAATACATGAACGCCCAGCCGACGCCGGTGGCGTCCGGACCGAGCGACGGCGTGACGCCCTTCGGGAATTGCCCGCTGATGCTGCTCAAGTATTCCAGGACACGACTGCGCGCCCAGTAAGGATCGGTGCCGTCGTCGAAAATGACATAGACAAACGAGTAGCCGTAGAACGAGTAGCCGCGCACCACTTTGGCGCGCGGCACGGAAAGCATCTTGGTCGTGATGGGGTAGGTGACCTGATCCTCGATGATGTTCGGCGCCTGGCCTTCCCAGGGCGTGTAAATGATGACCTGCGTGTCGGAAAGGTCGGGAATGGCGTCGAGCGGGATGTTGCGCAATGCGTAAACGCCGCCGAGCACCAGCGCCACCGTCGCCAGCACGACGAGAAACCTGTTCTTGAGCGAAAAATCGATGATGCGTTGGAGCATATTATATTGGCAGGGACGCGCTGCCGCGCGTCCAAATGTTCGGCGGCGCAGCAGCGCCGCCCTGCCGGATTCACGGTTGTCTGTTCGTAATATTCGTTTCAGTCGCCGCCGTCACCGGTACCAGCGTCATTCCGCACTTCGGGCACTGGCCGGGTTTGTCGGAGATCACGTCGGGATGCATTGGACAGGTGTAAAGCTGCCTGGCCGCCGGTTTCGCATTGGACGAATCCGCGGCATTCGGTGGTGCTGAATTTGTGACGGCGTCGGGCGCGGCCATGACGGGAATCAACGTCATGCCGCAGATCGGACATTTGCCCGGTTTGTCCGAGTGCACGCTGCTGTGCTCCGGCATCGGGCAGGTGTAGTACAGCACCTTGCCGCCGGGTTGAAGCTGCTTTAGTTCGCCCGGCGTCACCGGCACCAATGCCATGCCGCAGATGGGGCATTTGCCCGGATGATCGTAGGTGATGGAAACGTGTTCCGGCATCGGGCAGACATAAACCACTGCCGCTGCTTCCGGGTTGGTGGCTGAAGCCTGCTCCGTTTCATTCGTGCCGGCGGTGGACGGCGATTCCGTCGCGGCGATTGCTGGCCCGCGCATTTTTTCAATCGCCTCGCGCAACTGGCTCTCCGAATCGAGCATGAACTGCCCCGACGTGACCACGCGTTCGCCTTCCTGCAAACCGCTGATGATTTCATACATGTTGTGTTCAGCCTCCGGGCCAAGCACGACCCGGCGCGGGTCGAACCTGCCGCCGGGCAGCGCAACGAACACCGTGGTTTTCTCGCCGCTGCGCAATACCGCCGAATCCGGCACCAGCAATGCCGATGGTTTCAATTCAGAGGTGATTTGCGCCGACACAAACATGCCGGGCTTCAGGAAATAGCCGGGATTTTCAAACTCCAGCCGCACCTTCGCCGTACGCGTTTTTTCGTCCACGTTCGGATAAACGTAGGTGACGCGCCCGCGAAATTCGCGGTCGGGCAGCGAGGAAAGTTTGACTGTTGCCTCCTGGCCAAGCTGGACGTAGGGCAAATCCTGCTCGTAAATCTGCGCAAAAACCCAGACAACGCCAAGATCGGCCAACCGGTAAAGTTTGATGCCCGCGTCCACCATCTGGCCTTGCACGATGTTTTTTTCGAGGACGAAACCATCCATCGGCGCGAGAATCTGCAATGTCTTGCGCGGCTCGCGGGTTTTATCCAGCCCGGCAATCTGCGTGTCCGAGATGTCGAAGAATTTTAATTTTCCCAATGCCGCCTCGCGCAGCGCCGTCGCACCGGAATCCCGGTTTGTCCCCAAAACCGCCAGGTATTCGGCCTCGGCGCTGTAAAGTTCAGGCGAATAGATTTCAAACAGCGGCTCGCCGCGATGCACCAGTTCGCCCGTGGTATCCACGTCCAGTTTTTCGATCCAGCCCTTGAACTTGGTCGTCACGTCCGTCAGCGCCGTTTCGTTGTAATCAATCGTGCCGACCGTGCGGATGGTCCGGCGCAGCGGGCCGCGCGTGATTTCCGTTGTCTGGAGGTTCATCATCTGGATCGTCGCCGGGTCAATGGCGATGGCGGATGAAGTTGCGGATGGCGCAGCGGCGTTTGCCGTTTTGTGGACCGGTTCGAGTTTCATGCCGCAAATCGGGCAGTTGCCCGGATGATCCTGGATGATCCACGGGTGCATCCCACAGGTGTAGAGTGTTTTTTTCGACGAAGCCGCCGTGGCGCCGGACGTTTCCGGCTGGCGCGAGCAACCGGCGATGAACGCGCCCGAGCCGATCGCTGCGACCAGCAGAATCCCGGTCAAAATCAGTTTCAATTTCGTTTTCATAAAAATTTCAAGGGTGAGAGGCGTTCGACAAGAGTGGCGCCTTCACCGGCGGCAAACCGGCAACCATGATGGACAGTTCCGCGAGCGCAATCTCATGGTCCGTCCGGGCTTCGGCGGCGGCCAGATTCAGGTCCAATAACGTCCGTTCTGCGTCGGTCAGACTGGAAAAATCCATCGTGCCCGTGCGATAACCGGCGCGGACGATTTCCAGTGATTGACGCGCCTTGGGAACCAGTTCGTCCTCAATCAGCACGAGGTTGCGGCTGGTTTCGCGGTAGGCAAACGATTTTTCGGCGAAATTCACGGCGAGGTCAATTTGCGCCGTCTTCAGCTTCGATTTTGCCACCAGTCCATTTGCCCTGGCCTGCGCGACTTCCGCCGCGAGCTTGTCGCGCCAGATGGGCAGCGTCATGCCGGCTTGCGGCCAGTAGAACGGCGGGGCGTAAACGTCGGCGGACAGGCCCGCGTTGAAATCCGGCACCCGCTCCTTGTAGGCCACCGCGATTCCGGCTTCGGCGGCGCGCACGTCGGCTTCCATCGCCTTGAGTTGCGGGTTGCGCTCGAAGGCCACGCGGAGCAGTTCGTCGGCATCAGGATTTTCGCCGGCGGTTTCAAAATGCGTGGGTGTGGGTGGACCGGGCTGTTGCGGCGGCAAACCCAGCGCGGCCTTGAAATTTTCCAGCAGCGAACGGCGCGAATCCTCCAAATTGGCAAGATCGGTGCGGATCCGGTCGCGCTCGCTTTGGACACGCAGCAAGTCCGGCAACGTCGCCGTCCCCGACTCGTTTTGCGCGCGAATGACGCGTTCCTGATTTTCCAGCAACGAAAGTGTCTCGCGTTTGATACGAAGTTGTTCATCCAACAGGCCAAGTTGGTAATAAGCGCGCTTCAGATTGAACGCGGCTTGCAGCACGGCGCTTTCAAACGCGAAGTATTTGCCCTGGCTGTCGGCGGTGGCGACCCGGGCGCGCGCCTTGAGCTTGCCGGGGCCGGGAATGCCTTGGAAAAG
>Ga0265338_10006472_pt1 | contig 14921 bp, 13 predicted proteins | sample 42126metaG_FD_193579 | JGI IMG/M metagenome (GOLD analysis project Ga0265338, IMG submission 193579) | Rhizosphere microbial communities from Carex aquatilis grown in University of Washington, Seatle, WA, United States - 4-21-26 metaG | ecosystem: Host-associated > Plants > Roots > Rhizosphere... | reverse complement strand
CCAATTCTCCACCGTTTGAGGCAGCGGAGCGCCGCTCGCACCAAAATCGCCGTTGGTAGGGAAATTGATGTCACCAATAAAAGCGGTGAGAATGTAGCTGGAATAACTTACCGGCTCCCGGACCAGCGCGGAGTTGTTGTCCGCATTGGTGACACCAATAAAACCGGCGATGCTCGTCGCCGAACTGCCAACCGAACTCATCAGACTTCTTTGATTGGATTGTGCTGCCGAAGTCGCCCTGGCCGGTGGCGTGGTTTGGGTGCTCACGTTGGTTCCGGGAAGCGTGTACCAAATCGAGTTGGCGGGAAACGACCCCAATGGCGTCACCCAGGGAGGTGGATTTCTTCCTGCTGCCGGAACCCCCGCAAAGGTCGACCATTGCAGGTTGTTATAATTCGTAAACGCATCCGTCAGTTGACTGGGAGAAAAATTGCTGATGATGATGGTGGTGCCCGGGGACATCGCCAAAAAATTAGTGACGCTTCCCAGATTCACCACCAACTCATAATTTCCGGCGTTCACCCCGGTTTTTCGAAAGCCGGCCACGACGTCGCCGTAAGGATCAAAACTAAAAAACTGGGCGCTGGCCAGTTCCGGCAACACGAGCAGGGCCAACAACACCAGCTTCAAACTCAAGCGACGAAAAGTTGAACAAAATTGTTTCATATTGAAGCGGCAGTCTAACGCAGACAGGCCCACCTCACTACCTTGAAACGGACTTTGACATCAACTATTCGGACAAAAATTATTTCTTGCAACCCGCTTTTGTACAGGAGGCTGCACTGATTTCAAATCCTGATTGAATAATCCAACGATGTGTCACGCGATTGTAACCGCGATCTCCATTCTGCCATTGGAAAAGGTCCAGGCCCGCTCATATTTCAGGGGGCGGCGAACGGTTCTCCCACTCCGGGAGGAGAGGGCCGGGGTGCGTCGCGCGTTTATCAAACCGTGTCACCATCTTGTAACTTGCTGCCGGATGCAGCGCCAATAAAATTTAAGAACGATTCAAAAATGAAATCAAAACACAATGCAGTTTTCACGAGGGGCTTCCGACCCATTGTATTCTTGTGGGCGGTTTGGGGGCTGACGCCGTGGCTACAGGCACAGGATACCAATTTTAATTTGCAGGCCACCCAGGCAGCAGCGGACAAGGGGGATGCCAAAGCCCAGTACGAGCTGGGCCGCCATTATGTGAAGGTGAATGGTACCACCCGGGCGGACTACGCCAAAGCCGCCCAATTTATCCGCCAGTCGGCGGAGCAGGGCTATGCCGACGCCGAGGTGGTGCTGGGTTCTTTCTATGGCCGCGGCCTGGGCGTGCCGCGAAACGTGGCGACTGCGGTCCAGTGGTACCGGAAAGCCGCCGATCAGGGAAATGCGCTGGCGGAATATGCCATGGGTGAGTTTTATGCCACCGGTCGTGGGGTAACCAACGATATGAATGAAGCCATTCTATGGTGGAAAAGGGCCGCCGGTCACAATCAAGTGGATGCCCAGGACGCCCTCGGCCAATTTTATCTTCTCCCGGGTACCCAGTACGGCACCAATTATTTGGACTATCCGAAAGCCATCCAATGGCTGCAGCGGGCGGCGGCGCAAGATTCCGCCGGGGCCATGAACAACCTGGGGGTGGCCTACGAGAATGGATTGGGTGTGAAGCGGGACCCGAACGAGGCAGCCCATTGGTACCAGCAGGCCGCCGAGCGGGGCAACGCCGCGGGACAGGCCAATCTGGGCCAGCTCTATTTTGATGGCCGGGGCGTTACCAATGATCTGGTGCAGGCGTATAAGTGGTTCAAGTTGAGCGCCAGCCATGGAAGCGTTATTGGCGCGGCCGGTTTCGCCAATTTCCAAGCCAAACCGTTGCTGACCCCGACACAACTGGCCGAAGCGGAACAGTCGGTTTTGGATTTCCACCCCCAGCCGGCCAGCGGCCAGCCGTGATGACTTTTGGCGGATTCATCAAAATCCGGTCATGCAAATTTTCAACGAGGGAAGGAACGTCAATTCCGTACCGGCCGCTCTTGATTTTCCAATGCCATTTGATACCCCGCGATCTGGTATCGCATATAGACCTGATACCCCAGCGTGGCTTGTAGTCGGGTGTCCGCCTCAATCTGGGCCTGCTGCCAGCGTGCCAGAAAGACCGGATCTTTTGGATTCTGATTCGTGTCGCCGACCTGTTCCAAAAAATTCTGGCGAACCTCGGCAATCACCTGCTGCTGGCCGTTGTTCAGGCCCAACGCCGCCAGATCAACGTTCTGCATGACGATCGGCATGGAAACCGTCTGCACCGGGGATGGCCGGCGACGATGCGCCGCCGGGGAAGTCGGCGCCGTATCGGCAGCCACCTCCTGCGTCGGCGACTGGCCCAGCAGGTAAGCGACGAGTTGGATCTGCGCCTGCGCCGACCAGGGGCCGGATGCGGTCCCGTCCACGTTCAACTCGGCACGCTTCGCAAAAAACGCCCGCTCCGCGTCCCCCCGGACGATATCCTCCACGGTTGGTTCCGGGCAGCCGGCCGCCCGTAAATTCGCCACAAAGTCCCGGTAATCATCGTTCTTTGACAGGAGCTGGCTCCAATGGAACGGCTTGGATTCCACCTTGCTTCGCACGACCGGCGGCGCGGATTGAACCACGGCGTGCGCCAGTGGTTCAGGCTTCGACCGGGCCGGCGGCAACGCGACCACTTCCTTTCGCGGGTTCGCCCACAGGAACATCAATCCCGCGAGCAGGGCCACATTCAACAGAACGGAAATTTTCACCATTGTTTTCATTACCCCCTGCTTCGCGCTAATTTTTAATATCTTCCGGCTTGAACCGGAAAAACCGGCGCGGACGTCACGTCCGCGCCGGTCGGTGATTCAAACCAATTGTGCTTCAAACCGATCAATGGGTGAACTGATATGGCGTCGGCCAGGAGCCCTGGACCGCGGCACCATAATCCTGAGTCCGGTAAACCTGCATCGACGACACCGGGAGGAGGGAGTTTTGCAGGGCCGTGCGCACATCACCACCGGGATTGACGATACCCGACGTCTGGACATTAAGCCCGGCGAGAATGGCGTTGCCCACTGTGGTCGCGGGCGCACCCTGACCTGCCGAGCCGAACAGGTGTTCCTGACCCCACCAGGTATAGGCTCCGGTTTCGATCGCGCTGTCGCTTTCATACACACCATTATACGACAAGTAAACCGCAGTGCCTGAGTTCGCGGCTGAGCCCGTTCCGCCAGGACCGGTATTGTCATCGGCGGCGGCATGTTTGGCGTCGCTGAGACCCACGTAACCAACATAGACGATGCCCTTGCCAGAACCGTCAACGTTCAAGCATTTTTGCACACCGCTGCCACTGTCGAAACCATCGTTGCCGACCGCAGAATCGGTGACCGAAGCGGCGGGTCCATATGGTCCGTTGAACGTCAGGACGCCGGGATTGCCCGCCGGGTATCCCGAGTTGAGTGCCACCTGTGAAACCGTTTGATTGATCGGCAATATGGCGCCACTGAGCATGAAGTTGGCCTTGGTGCCAGAACCCAGATTGCGGCCAATGATACCAATGCCATCAGCCGAATCAGCCGTATTTCCAGTGAGGTAAAAGGCATTTAAGACTTCGCCAGCAACGACCGCCTGGGCGAGCGCCGGTTGGGGGACGTTGCTCACACGACCATAAGTTGCATCGGGAGCCGATTCATAGCCTTTCATCGCGGTGAAAGGAACGATGCCGACAATGCCGTAATCGGTTAACAACGGAGCCGGGGTCTGTGAAACCTTCTGGGACGTGTCCGCCATGGAGAAGTCAGGGGTCGTTGGCGCACCGGGGATCGCGGACAGGAGCGCGGTTGAGGCATAACCGCTGGCCGGGGTCAGGTACGACGGCGGCACACCGGGAAGTCCATACGAAGTCCCGCCCGGGGCAGCGTTCGGATCCTGGGCCTGGAACAGCGTTTGGTTGAGAGGTTTGCCAGCGACCGACGCAATGCCGGCTTCCGAACCGGTCCAGGAGCAATTGATAATAACGTCGCCCACGCCAGTAATGTTACCTTCGTAAACAATGGTATTGGCGCTGCTGGTGTTGTTGGGCGCGCCGGAAATAATTGTGCCGCCACCAGTAAAGATCTCTCCCGCCACGGTGGCCGCAGTAAAGAAGTTGGCGCGGGCCGCCGTCGAGCCGGTGATGTAAATGGTGGTGGTCGCATGAGCCGCGCCCGCCAGGGAAACGATTCCCAGCCCGATCAGCGCAGAGGTGAATTTATTCAATTTCATATTTTTATGTTTTGGTTGGATTTGTTGGGATTTAATTTTTTAGTCAGGAGAAACCATCAATCAGGCGTTTTTTTTGCGGAAGGGACGGCGCAGACCGAGCAGCAGCAGACCGGCGCCACCTAACAGACCATAAGTGGTCGGTTCCGGAACGGCGTTGACTCCGACGAAGCTGACCGTGTCAATGCCGGCATTCGCATTGATGCTCAGCGTGCCCAATTCAAACCAAGGACTGATGGTTTGACTTCTTGCGGTACCGCTGATGGTGGCTTCCCACAACGTCAAGGAAGCCGTGCCGCCGCCAAGATATGACAGCGGGTCCGTTACATTGGCGCCTACGCTGCCCGCGCCGAAAGTGGTGGGAGACATGGCAACCTGTGCACTGAATGGAGCTATGGGAATGCCGGCCGTGGATGAATATTCACCGACATTTACCGCGTTATTCTCGGAAATACCATTGGCAATGGCTACGGCATTATTCGCGGTGGGCATTGTGGCATGCGTCAGCATCATTTGGCCGCCGACACCACCGACACCTTCAACCGCGCCCACAGCCACGTTGTTCAAAGCGTTCGGATCGGCGCTGAACGCGGTATTGAACAGGCTGGGACTGATGCCAACATTGACAATGGAAGTGGTGGTGTACAGAGTGAAACTCCCCAAATTAATGACATAGTCATTTTGGGCCGCGGTTGGTCCCGCCGCATCATTGAATCCAAGGCCCAAATTGCCGGCTCCCAAACTTTGGGCGTGAGCCGCCGTGGCACTCGCCAATCCTAACGCAGCCAGCAGGGCTGCTTTGTAGAGTTGATTTTTCATTTTTGTTTTTTGCGTTGTTTGCAATTGAGTAATCTTCCTTACCTCGCCACTTCTTGTGGGTTAGTGCCGATACCCTAGCAGCAATCCAAAATGAAAACTTCATGTTCAAGGACATGCAGCGCCTGTTTTTGACCGGCAAACTGAAACCGTAACATGTTAATTGTAAATGTGTTGCAAATGAATCGCCGCAAGGCCCACCGGATTCTGTCGCGTCGTTACAACATTGTCACTCAAGCGCGGGGTGAAAAAGCCGGCGTTTCCAAATAATTTGGTTGGCGACACGCCGGAAAGCCCTTCGCGGGAATTTTTAGAAGGCAGCGGAAGTGGAAGCCTTCCCTTTGGGGAGGGAATTCGACTGAGTATCGTCATCCTGAAGCCACACCGATTGCCCGATTGGTCGGCCCCGCTGCGGTGCGAGGAAGTCCCGCAGGAAGCCGATGAAAATTTGTGACCAGGTGATTATCAATTGGTTGGGAAAGCGCGACGGTTTGTAACCGAGTTGTAACCGTTGCGCCACAAATTTGACGCATTAAACCGGCAGCATTTCCACCTCATGCGAGTAATCAAAGCAAGGCGCCGGGCAACGTGGCTCGCCGGGATTATCCTGATGGGGATCATGAGCGCGGCGACCTTGGGGTGGGGCGCGGATTCATCCGACACCAACGCGTCCGACCCGTTACTGGACTTGTTCATAAAAAAGGGCTTTGTCACACAGAAAGAGGCGGAACAGGTCGAAGCGGAAGCGGAAGCGCTCCGCGCCAACGAATCGCAAATGCCGCCGGCGCCACTGTCCAGGTGGAAGATCACCCAGGGCATCAAAAGCGTGCAGTTTTTTGGGGACATCCGTTTGCGCTATGAGGACCGGGAGGCGCAAGACCCCGGCGGGGATAAAATCGAATTACAGCGATTTCGTTATGCGGTGAGAGTGGGATTGCGGGGAGATCTCGTTGACAACCTCTATTATGGTTTCAGAGTTGAAACCTCCGCGAATCCGCGCTCCTCGTTCGTTACCTTGGGCACCGCCTCCGCCCCGTCGAGCAGCAATCCGGCATTCCAAGGACCCTTCGGCAAATCCACGGCAAGCCTCGGCGTCGGCCAGATTTATATCGGCTGGCGGCCGTGGGATTGGGTGGATATCACGCTGGGAAAAATGCCCAATCCGCTCTATACCACGCCGCTGCTTTGGAGCGGAAGCATCAATCCGGAAGGCGCGGCGGAGCATTTCAAGTTGACCGTGGGCAGTGCGGATTTCTTTGCCACGTTCGGCCAGTTTCTTTATCAGGATATGAACCCGGTTTCCGCTTCCGGGTTCCTGGATATCAACGGTGTGGCGAACAACAATAATCTATTCATGTTCGCCGAGCAGGCCGGCCTGACCTATCACCTCACCACCAACATGTCTGCAAAGGTCGGAGCCACGGTCTATAGTTATTATGGGCTGAAACGGAGTACCAGCACTTCCGGGAGCACGACTTCCCCCTATTTTGGTGATCCTTATATTGGCGAGGGACAGTACGCCGGTCCCGGTTCCGGCACGGGCATTGCCTACCAGATTTATGGTTACAGCGGGTTCGGGACCGGTGCGGGACTGCCAGGCTACGGCAGCCTGAACTACCCGAATAATCAAGTCGGCCTCAACAACCTTTTGGTGCTGGAGATCCCCTTTGAATTTAATTTCAAGATTGACCAATTGGACGCGCGGGTGTATGGCGACTATGCCTATAATCTGTATGGCAACCAGCGCGCCCAAGCGGCAGCGACGGGCTACAAGGCCTATCTGGCCAGCGTGCCGGCACCGGGAGCCACGATCAGCGGCTTTGCCCCCCAAACGCAGGATGTGAAGGCTTATCAATTCGGGTTTGACCTCGGCAGCCATGACAGTCTGGGATTGGTCGGCGGGACGACTTCACGGAAGCACGCCTGGGAGGTCAAGACCTACTGGCAGCATATCGAACAATACTCACTGGATCCCAACCTGCTGGACACGGACTTTTTTGAGGGCAACGAAAACCTGGAGGGCATTTACGTGGCGGCCGCCTACAGCTTGACCGACAACCTCATCGCCGCCTTCCGTTGGGGCCACGCCAGCCGCATCAACAAACTGTTGGGCACCGGCGGCACCGGCCAGGATATCCCCCAGATAAATCCCATCAACGACTTTGACATGTATCAGGTGGACCTGACGTTGAGGTTCTGAAGAGCCGGGGCGGGCCTTTGGTTCCGGAAGCGGGTTGAAGCACAACTGCGGAGGCGCAGAGATGTGCCGGCGCGTGTTTGGGAGTTGGCGCTGCGGGTGGCAGGGCAAGGAGCCCGCCGAGGAATTGTTGGAGTTTGTAAAAATATGAACAAGCTGGATCGTTTATATGAAACTCATCTGGTGGTCAGGAAATCCACCACGCCACCGGGGGGAGAGTGGGTGCCCAGATCACCAGGCTGGTCATTGATCCTGGTCGAAAGCGGAATGGGTTACTGGTTGCAGACCCAAACCAGCATCGAGATTGAAACCGGCACCGTTCTGTTGGTGGCCGGTGATGTGCAAGGGCGGATTCGCGCCAGCCAGTTGAATGGCCTGTCGCTCTATTCTTTCAATGTGATTCCGGTCCGCCTGACCGGGCTGATCACCTTGGGCGAACAAAGCTTCCTGAGCCAGGCCGCAACCCGGAAGGAATTTGCCTTTAGGGTTTATCCACCGTGCGATCCCATCGCATTGAAAATGCGGGAATTGTTTGCCGGCCAGAATGGGGGCGGATTGGCGTTCAGACTGGCGTTGCTTGAACTTTTTGTGGAGGTCTTCGGTAAAGAATTGAAGCACACCGTGGTCGATCAGGAAAATTTCGACGCCAAGGAGCGGTTGCGATTATTTTTGAGGGAGATGCCACCGGAAGCGCTGCTGGAGACAAGCTTCAACAAACTGGCACAGCTTACCCATTGCACCCCACGCCATCTAAGCCGGATTTTTAACGATCTCGTGGGCATGTCATTTCGAGACAAGCGCGCCGAGGTTCAATTGGGACGCGCCCGCGAACTACTGGCCACCAGCAAGTCCAAGATCGTGGAAGTGGCCTTGGAAAGCGGCTACAAGTCCCTGAGCTTATTCAACCTGATGTTCACGCGCCGCTTTGGAACCAGTCCTGGCCGATGGCGTGAGAAATATCGGAACAACGGAAATCACGGAGGGCGCGACTCGCATCGAAACGACAGCGCACGCCGATTTGGGGTCGTCCCAAAACAGCCGGCTTCGGTTCGGATGGGTCCACTTTGACCGGCTATTGGCCGGGGTGCTGGCAAGTTGTGTTAGTAACCAACCAAACCTAAGGAGTCGGGAGCAAACCATTGAAAAATTGGCGCGTCCGGCAGGACTTGAACCTGCAACCTTCTGATCCGAAGTCAGAAGCTCTATCCAATTGAGCTACGGACGCCCCTCGCCAGTCTGCCGATTTTGCGCTGCCAATAAAGCGGATTCGTGCGCCGGTTGACTTGCCGCATGGCCCCCGTTAGCGTGCGAACTGTCATGGCGAAAAGGTCGTACTCACGGCTGGTCAAAATTCTATCCGGGCTCCGTAAGGATGCGGCGGAGGAATGGCTCCACGCGGAAAGCGAACTCAACCGGCTCGAACGGTTCGCGCACTTTTGGGTGCTCGTAGGCAAAAGTTTTGCGCGCAACCGGTGTCCGGTGCGCGCCGCGGCGTTGTCCTATACCACTCTGCTGGCGCTGATTCCTCTGCTGGCGGTGGCCATCAGCGTCACCAGCAGCCTGCTCAAAAATGAGGGCGAACAGAAAATTTATGAGGTGATTGACCGGCTCGTCGCCAGCGTCATGCCACCCGCAAGACTCGACACCAACGGGGCCGCCATTTCGCTGAACCTTGGCCCCGCTCTGTCCGTCGCGTTGACCCGGACCAATGCCGGGGCTCCCGGATGGTTGACAAATTCCTCCGCCGTGACGGCAACCGAAACCAACACGCCGGCGGCAGCCGACGACAACGCCCGCGTCACGACCGCGCAAAAGGAAGCGGCAACCTACATTCATGATTTCGTGCAGAACACGCGCAGCGGCGCCCTTGGCGTCACGGGCATGGTATTGCTGGTATTTATCGCCATCCGGATGCTGGTTGGCATCGAGGCGACCTTCAACGACATCTGGGGGGTGACGCGCGGTCGCAACTGGCTTTGGCGCACCGTGCTTTACTGGACGACGATCACGCTCGGCCCGCTGCTCTTGATCGCTGCCCTCGGGCTCGCCGGCGGACCGCATCTGCAGGCCGCCAAAAATCTCGTCCACCACATGCCGTTCATCAGTAGCTTCATTTTTGACCTATTGCCGCTGGCCTTCCTCTGGCTGGCGTTCACCCTGGTCTATTTGCTGGTGCCGAACACCAAGGTGCAATTCGGTGCGGCGCTGGCCGGCGGCATCGTGGGCGGCTCGCTATGGCAATTGAACACCATTTTTGGTTTCCTCTATGTCTCCCGGGTGGTCACCAACAGCAAAATCTACGGCAGCCTCGGTCTGGTCCCCGTGTTCATGGTGGGTTTGTATTTTTCCTGGCTGATTCTGCTCTTCGGCGCGCAGGTCGCTTATGCCTTTCAAAACCGCCGGACCTATTTGCAGAACCAGCTGGTCGAAAACGTAAACCAGCGCGGACGCGAATTCATCGCGTTGAGAGTGATGACGTATATCGGGCAATGCTTCCAGGCCGGCCGGCCTCCCGCCACGTTGCAGGCGATTTCCATCGAACTCGGCATTCCCACCCGGCTCGGGCAACAAGTCCTGCAAACCCTCGTGGCCGCGCGGCTGATCACCGAGGTCACCGGGGCAGAGCCCGCTTACTCACCCGCCCGTCCGCTGGATGCCATCAACGCCCATCATGTTCTGTACGCCATGCGGGCGGACTTCGGGCAGGCATTGCCTCCCCACGACGGGCCGGCGCGCGCGGAGGTTTATGGCGAGTTCACACGCATTGAAGAAGCCGAACGTCAGGCCGCCTCGGCGGTGACCCTGCTCGCGCTCGTGAATCGGCTTCCGGCACGGCCCGAAATCACCGCGCCGGACAGACGGGCAAAATGAATTTTCAATCCTCCCATTGAACGGCGGCGATGAACGCCCCGATCAAAGAACCCACGACCGACAACACCAGCATCCACGGCAGGAGTACATGGGAATTCGGCGAAAGCAACGCCGAAAAATCCAGCGGCAGCAAATTATTCCACGGCAGCCACAGAACCGCCAGCACGGAACCCAGGGCGGTCGCGCCGAGCAAAAGAATCTGGCGCAGCCAGAACCGGTCGCGGCGGCGCGGCAATCTGGCAATCACGCGCGAGGTGAAGCCGTTGTCCTCGACGTATTGACTCCGCCCGCGCAGCAAGGCGTCGAGCGGGTCGTTGGGTTCAGGCGGATTCATAATTTTCATAGGCCGGCGCCAGCCGGCGCTTTAATTTTTCCCTGCCGCGCAGGACATACGATTTGACCGTGCCGAGCGGACAATCCAGAACCCGGGCGGCTTCCTCGTGCGACAAACCGTTCTGGCAGCAAAGCACAACGGCCGCCCGCTCGTTTGAATTTAACAGTTTCAGGGCCTCAGTCAAATCGAGGCGGAGGTTGCGATCCGGAGCGGCGGCCGATTGCTCCAATTCCAGCGGCGATTCAGCCACCTCCTCCAAAGCCAGTTCCTTTCTTTGACGCGCCACGCCGCGAAATTCATTGAAGGCGATGCCAAAAAGCCAAGTGGAAAAACGCGAGTCACCGCGAAACGATTGCAGTTTTTGCCAGGCTTTCAAAAAAGTCACCTGCGCCAAATCATCGGCCAGATGCGCATCGCCGCGGGTCAGGCGCGCGAGAAAGGCGCGCACTGGCGATTGATGGCGGCGCACCAGTTCGCCGAAGGCGTTTTGGTCCGCGCGCAACAGGACGCGGGCGATGAGATCGGCGTCGGTAAAGGACACACCTTATGGTTTGGGCGGTTGATCGTTGCTTCTATCCTTCTTTTCCAACAAGGCAATCACTAAAAAGGCCACGCCCAAAGAGAGAATAATTAAACCCGGCTTTCCGATAAATAAAACAATCCCGATGCCCATGCCGGTCAAGATCAAACCCGTTCTCAAATCATTGCGCGGGTGATTGCGACCGGATTTATCATGGTCCATAAAACCGCGTTCCGTCTTTTGGAACATTTCCGGCGGAATGGGCACGCCCTTTTCCACCATGGTCCGCAAGGTTTCATGCAGCATAATATTTTTACGATGACGAAAATAAAGTAGCAGGCCGACGGTGACGATGGGAATACTGCAACCCATGATTATGGCGATGATGGGGATGAGCAAGGCAATCCCGTGTGTAAAATCATCTCCTTCACCGTAGGAGTAGGAACTCGCGCTGCTGCCGGACGCCTGCGGGCTGGTGTTCATAACCCCGGCATTGGTTATCCCGGACGCCTGCGAGCTGGTGTCCGTAACCGCGGGATTGGTCATGCCGGATGCGGCGGGCAGGTTGGTTTGCGCTTGCGAGGTTGTGGCCACAAGGGCGCAAAGTGCCATGATGGCGAAGAGCATGGATAAGGTGGTTTTCATGTTAATTAATTTTGTTTTCATACCGGTTCATCAGTGAGATGCCGCGAGCAGCCTTTTTGGATTCAGAAATGTTTGCCAGGTCACACCCGCCATGGCCGGTCCAGCGAACGGTAATGAATCGCCGCCGAAATGTGGCCGAACCGATCCTGCCTCCGTCTGCTGGCGTGGCTCGTTGAATGGCAGCCGGTTAAAGCATCAAGGTGTGACCGGCACGGCGTTGATTTCAATCCGGTTGGTGTCATCAATTATCGCAGTTCCGACAATCCGGGAATTCAACCGCCAATTTTGTTGCGAGGCATTCGCGCTGGTCTGCGGAAGCTGATTTCCTGCGCTGCCTCCTCCACCACCACCTTCAAAAGTTTGCTGACCGTTGGCGGACGCGCCGGGAATCGCCTCCCCGTTGCCGCTGAACACGACATTTTGCTTCAAGGTCCGGTTCGTTCCCGCCACGCGGAAGAAATAATATTGGTTCGCCGGCTGTCCGTTTAACGCTGCTGGACCGGTCCGCGTGTGAATCTGCAGCGGCACGACCGCTCCGCCCGGGGCAGGCACCGGCTCGTTGTGTGCCACCGCAGCGGCAACTTGTATGGACCCCTGGTAAACCGAACCGTCCCAATCCACAACGGAGATGGCGTCGCCGTTTTGGAGCACCTGAAATGATTGCATCACGGGCGCGGTGGGGGCGGCCACCGACACGTTGCGGTACCGATTTTGTTGATGGGAGACGGTCCCGGTCTGGGCAAAGGGTTGCGAAGCCCCGCCGACCGGATTTGATTTCTCAAGGTCGCCGGCAACCTCCAACGCGGGCGGAGGGGTTGCCACGGCCATCGGCGCACCGGGAGCTGCTTTTGCGAGCGTTTCGGGGGCAACTTTTTCGGCCAGAACAAATTCGGCGGATTTTTGGTTCGTCAGTTCGTCGAGTGAAGCCGACAGCACATGCTTGTTGTCTCCGGCATAAGGGTTGGTGGCCGTGCCGGTTTGCCTGAGATTATTCATGGCACTGACACTTTGCGCCCCTTTTTTCGCCGGGTTCCACGCGGGCCGGAACAATGACACCCCGATGAAAGCGGTCGCCACCACGCACAAGGCAAACACCAACCGACGCCGGAAGACGGCAAGGAAAAAGCCTGGCGTACCGGCTTTGCCTGGCCTGGGTGCCCGGCGCCCGTCCTCCGTAGCAGGGCTACTGCGGAGGGTGGACGCGGCTTCGCCCTGCAATAGTCGCCGCGTCGCCGGATGCAACTTGAGTGCATCGCCCGCCTCGGCGCGGCGTTTCTTTGCGTAAGCCCGCAACAGGTTTTCAATTTTTCGTTCCGGTTCCATGCCTTCAGTCAATTGGACGGGAAAACACCCGGGTTTTCCCGCGAAAAGATCCCACGCGCGATTGCCTCCAGCCGATCCAGGCATTTGCTCAGGCGCGAACTGACGGTTTTGGGATTCACTTGCAACGTCGCGCTTAATTCCTCGTAACTCAAGTCGCCGAAATAACGCAGTTCGATGATTTCGCGGCAGGCTTCGCCGACCCGGTCGAGGGCGGCGCGTACCCCGGCCATTTGTTCGGCGTTCATCATCATTTCGTCGGGGCCGGGCAGGTGGGCCGGCGGATCGGGCGCGAGGCCAGATTCCGGGTCTTCCGCCTGCAACGAGACGGGGATTTGTCCGCCGCCGCGCTTGGCGGCAATCCGTTTTTCACGATAATCACGCGCCTTGTTGGCCGCGATGCGAAAAAGCCAGGTCTGGAACCGGCTTTCGCCGAGGAAGGCGTCGAGGTTTTTGATGACCGCCAGGAATGCCTCCTGGCAGATTTCCTCGGTGTCCTCGCGGGTGAAATCGGATGCAAGCTGGAAAATGAAACGCCCCGCCGCCGCGTAATGGAGATCAAATAATTCGTCCCAAGCGTCTGCTTCACCGTGACGGCAGCGCGTTATCAATTCGCTCTCTTCCGGCGGAATCACCGTATCCATCTTTGACCGGCGCCGGGCATGAATCAACCACGATTTGTCCGGCAGAGGTGATCAAAGCCTTTTGTTCCCTTGGGGACTCTTCGTCGGGTTTACCCACCTGACTGGCCGGACTGGCAACAGTTGAACACCGACCAATCGTCCTTCACGTCCACAGTTGCCGGTCGAGCGTGCGATATTGAATCGCCTCGGAAATGTGGTCGCAGAGTATTTTTTCCGCCCCGGCCAGGTCCGCAATCGTACGCGCCACCTTCAAAATCCGGTCGTAGGCGCGGGCGCTCAAGTTCAGGTCAGCCATCGCGTGCTTGAGCAGTTCCCGGGTGGGCTCGTCCAGTTCGCAGCACTGCTTCAATTCGCGCGGGCCCATCCGGGCATTGCAGGTGATCTTCGGCTTGAGCCGGAAGCGGTCGTGCTGGCGGCGACGTGCTGCCACCACCCGTTCGCGAATCTGGGCCGAGGATTCCCCGGTGCGGTCACCCGCAATTTCCCGGAATTTGACCGGCGGCACTTCCACATGCAAATCAATGCGGTCGAGCAACGGCCCGGAAATCCGGCCGAGATAATTCTGGATTTCGCGCGGTGAAGATCTCGACTCTCCGGGCATTTTTCCGTCCGGCGTCGGGTTCATCGCCGCCACCAGCATGAGCTGCGAGGGAAAGGTCATGGTCCCGGCGGCGCGTGAAATGGTCACCCGGCCGTCTTCCAGCGGCTGGCGCATGGTTTCCAGGACGCTGCGCTTGAATTCCGGCAGTTCGTCCAGAAACAAAACTCCATTATGGGCGAGCGAGATTTCGCCGGGGGTCGGATTGATGTTGCCGCCCAGCAGACCCGCGTCGCTGGCGGTATGATGGGGTGCGCGAAAAGGGCGCCGTGTCACCAGGGCCTGGCCCGGCGCCAGCAAACCGACAATGCTGTGGATCTTCGTCGTCTCGAGCGCCTCATCCAGAGTGAGCGGCGGCAGAATCGTTGGCAGCCGTTTGGCGAGCATGGATTTGCCGGTCCCGGGCGGGCCGATCAACAATGCGTTGTGGCCGCCCGCCGCGGCGATTTCCAGGGCGCGCTTCACGTTTTCCTGGCCCTTGACCTCGGCGAAATCCAGGTCGTCGTCCGGTGGTTGGTCGAACATTCTGCCAATGTCCACCTTCGCCGGCGCGACCTTCACCCCGCCTTCCAGGAAACCGGCGGCTTCGCGCAAGTTTTGGATCGGGATGACCTGCAAACCGGAAACCACGGCGGCTTCGGGGGCGTTCTCCGCCGGAACCAGCACGCCGACCTTGCCATCGGTTCGCGCGCGAATGGCCACCGGCAAAACCC
>Ga0265338_10006471_pt1 | contig 14922 bp, 1 predicted proteins | sample 42126metaG_FD_193579 | JGI IMG/M metagenome (GOLD analysis project Ga0265338, IMG submission 193579) | Rhizosphere microbial communities from Carex aquatilis grown in University of Washington, Seatle, WA, United States - 4-21-26 metaG | ecosystem: Host-associated > Plants > Roots > Rhizosphere >... | reverse complement strand
TGGTGCAGGAGGCTGGACAGCTATCACAAGCGGCAGCAATATCAATGCATTACCTGCAGGCGCTTATAGTATCATAGTAAAAGATGCCAACGCATGTACAGCACCGTCAGTAGTAGGCACAGTAGTAATCCCATCAGCCGTAACGTCAAGTGGCATATTAACCAATCCATTATGTAATGGAGGCACAGGTACTGTAGCTATGACTATCGCAGGAGGCACAGGCGCCTATCAATATCAATTAAACGGAGCAGGTCTTTGGATCGGAATAACCAGTGGCAGTAGTATTACTGGCTTGCCAAATGGCGCTTATAGTATTGTAGTAAGAGATGCTAATTTATGTACAGCACCAGCGGTAGCGGGTACAGTAGCTATCCCTACTTTATTAACAGCTTCGGGTGTTGGATTAAATCCAATGTGTTCAACAGGAATAGGAAATATTACTATGACAGTAGCCGGTGGTACACCGGCATATCAATACAGTTTAGATGCAGGCACAACTTGGTCAACCTTGGTAACAGGACAAGTATTAACCCCAATACCAAACGGCGCCTATTCAGTGCAGGTGAAAGATGCTAATGCATGTGCGGTAGCACCTATTACAGGGACTATCAACATACCAAGTCCAATTACAGCCACCATAGGTAAAGTAGATGTTAATGTGAATGGAGGTTCTAATGGATCTATCACTATTACAGGAACCTCTGGAGGTAACGGTGCTGCCTATGAATATAGAGTAGATGGTACAGAAACTGTAAGTGGTAGTACCATTACGAGAGCATATAATGCAAGCTTAACAGGATTAAAGGCTGGTACTTATACCGTTTATGGCCGTAATGTAGGTCAAGTTTGCGAACATAATCTAGGTACGGTTACAATCTTAGAACCGGGAGCTATAACAGCCACCATATCCAAAGTAAGTATATTGTGTAACGGAGCTTCAACAGGAAGCATCACTGTAAGTGCAGTAGCCGGAGGTAATCCTGATTATGATTACTTATTAGAAAAATGGAATGGAGCAGCTTATGTAACACAAGTAGCCTATTCAGGAGTATTCACCAATGCAGCCACTCCTAAAGTATTTAGTGGATTACCTGCGGGTGATTATAGAATTACAGTAAAAGATCAAACCCCACTAACAGCTACCGAAGTGGTTGTTACTACGGGTGAGATATTGACAGAGCCAACGGCGATAGTATCCAGTGGAATCTTAACCAATCCAATCTGTTCAACAGGAACCGGCAGTGTCGCTATGAGTATATCAGGCGGTACCGGCGCATATCAATATCAATTAAACGGGGCAGGCCCTTGGACAGCCATAATTAATGGAGGTACCATTAATGGTTTAACCAATGGTGCTTACTCTATACAAGTACGAGATGCTAATTTATGTACAGCAGCCCCTGTAACAGGAACAGTAGTAATCCCAACGGCGGTAACGGCCAGCAATGTATTAACAAATCCATTGTGTTCAACCGGGTTAGGAACAACCGTTATGACCATCGCAGGCGGTACAGGAGCTTACCAATATCAATTAAATGGTGCAGGCGGCTGGATAGCTATAACAAGTGGATCATCGATCAACAGTTTATCTGCCGGTGCCTATAGTATCGTAGTAAAAGATGCTAATGCCTGTTTATCAGCCCCAACAACGGGAACAATAGTAATCCCAACAGCAGTAACAGCTAGTGGTGTTGTAACCAACCCATTGTGTTCAACAGGAACAGGAACCGTAACGATGACTATTGGTGGCGGAACAGGAGCTTATGAATATCAATTAAATGGCGCAGGAGCATGGACAGCCATTCTCAATGGCGGAACAGTATCCGCTTTACCTGCCGGAGCTTATTCGATAGTAATAAGAGATGCAAATCTATGTACAGCCTCAGCCGTAACAGGTACAGTATTAATCCCTTCAGCTGTTACCAGCAGTGGAATCTTAACCAATCCAATCTGTTCAACAGGAACCGGCAGTGTCGCTATGAGTATATCAGGCGGTACCGGCGCATATCAATATCAATTAAACGGCGCAGGCCCTTGGACAGCCATAATTAATGGAGGTACCATTAATGGTTTAACCAATGGTGCTTACTCTATACAAGTACGAGATGCTAATTTATGTACAGCAGCCCCTGTAACAGGAACAGTAGTAATCCCAACGGCGGTAACGGCCAGCAATGTATTAACAAATCCATTGTGTTCAACCGGGTTAGGAACAACCGTTATGACCATCGCAGGCGGTACAGGAGCTTACCAATATCAATTAAATGGTGCAGGCGGCTGGATAGCTATAACAAGTGGATCATCGATCAACAGTTTATCTGCCGGTGCCTATAGTATCGTAGTAAAAGATGCTAATGCCTGTTTATCAGCCCCAACAACGGGAACAATAGTAATCCCAACAGCAGTAACAGCTAGTGGTGTTGTAACCAACCCATTGTGTTCAACAGGAACAGGAACCGTAACGATGACTATTGGTGGCGGAACAGGAGCTTATGAATATCAATTAAATGGCGCAGGAGCATGGACAGCCATTCTCAATGGCGGAACAGTATCCGCTTTACCTGCCGGAGCTTATTCGATAGTAATAAGAGATGCAAATCTATGTACAGCCTCAGCCGTAACAGGTACAGTAGCAATACCGAGCCTAGTAACAGCCAGCAATATATTAACGAATCCACCATGTTCAACAGGCTTAGGTAGTGCCAAAATAACTATCTCAGGAGGAACCGGTGCTTATCAATATCAATTAAATGGTGCAGGCGCATGGACAGCCATTGTAAGTGGTGCTTCTATCAACAATCTAGCTGCAGGTTTATACTCTGTAGTGGTTCGTGATGCAAACACCTGTCCTTCGGCTGCAACAACAGGAACAGTCGTAATCCCAACATTAGTAACATCAAGTGGTGTTTTAACGAACCCATTGTGTTCAACAGGAACGGGTAGTGTTCTTATGACTATCGCAGGAGGTACAGGCGCATATCAATATCAATTAAATGGAGCAGGTGCTTGGACAACTATTGCCAGCGGTTCATCTATCAACGGTTTAGCAGCCGGTGCATATTCAATAGTTGTACATGATGCAAACGCATGTTTAGCAACATCTGTAACAGGCACTGTAGTAATCCCAACAGGTATTGTAGTGAGCAATGTGGTTGCTAACCCATTATGTTCAACTGGAACTGGAACCGTAACCATGACCATCGGTGGTGGAACAGCACCTTATCAATATCAATTAAATGGAGCAGGAGCTTGGACAGCTATCGCTACCGGCGGAACTATTACCGGTTTGCCGGCAGGAGCTTACTCAGTGGTGATTCGTGATGTAAACATGTTATGTACTTCGGCACCTTCAACAGGCACGGTAGTAATACCAACGCTAGTTGTAGCAAGTAGTATATTAACTAACCCATTATGTTCAACAGGTTTAGGAAGTACTAAATTGACCATCACAGGAGGAACCGGAGCTTATCAATATCAATTAAACGGTGCAGGTGTTTGGACAACTATAGCCAGTGGATCATCAATCAATAATCTGGCAGCAGGCTTCTACTCCGTAGTGATTCGTGATGTAAACTCCTGTCCTTCAGCTGCAACAACCGGTACAATAGTAATCCCAACGGCTGTAACAGCTAGTGGCGTATTAACTAATCCGACATGTTCAACAGGAACAGGAAGTGTCTTGATGACCATCGCAGGAGGTACAGGCACATATCAATATCAATTAAATGGTGCAGGTCCTTGGACAGCTATCTCAACGGGTCAAACCATTGCAGGTTTAGGAGCCGGTGCATATAGTATTGTAGTCAGAGATGCAAATGCTTGCTTAGCTACAGCGGTAACAGGAGTAGTCGTAATCCCAACAGCGGTAATAGCTAGCGGTGTTGTAACTAACCCATTGTGTTCAACAGGAACGGGAACCGTAACGATGACTATTGGTGGTGGCACGGGTGCATATCAATATCAATTAAATGGAGCAGGAGCTTGGACAGCTATCGCTACCGGCGGAACTATTACCGGTTTGCCGGCAGGAGCTTATTCCATAGTAGTAAGAGATGCTAATTTGTGTATAGTAGCCCCTGTAACAGGAACTGTAGTAATCCCAACAGCAGTAACAGCCAGCAATGTACTAACTAACCCACTATGTTCAACAGGCTTGGGTAGTGCTAAAATGACTATCTCTGGTGGAACAGGTGTTTATCAATATCAATTAAATGGTGCGGGTCCTTGGACAACTATAGCTACAGGTGGAACCATTACCGGCTTACCTAATGGTGCATATTCCATAGTAGTAAGGGATGTCAACCTTTGTCCTTCAGCTGCAACAAACGGTAATGTTGTTATTCCGTTAGCACCAGCCATAGCCTTAGACATAAATAGTGCAAACGCTACACAAGGAGTATGTGTGAACAATGCCATCGCACCTATTATTTATGACTATAGCGGCGGTGCAACTGATGCTAATGTAACAGGTAATTTATATGGTTTAACAGTAACCAAAGATGCGGTAAATAAAACAGTAACCATCACCGGTGTACCGACCAATCTTGTTGATTATACAATTAAGACAGTAGGTCCTGATGTTAGTTGTATAGCACAATCTTTAACTGGTAAAATAACTATTAACCCGTTACCATTACCAGTAATTACATCTCTTCCTGAAGATAAGATAGTATGTGCGGGTAAAATTGGTTCAACTTATACTACACAAGGAGGTATGAATAATTATACATGGAATGTATCAGCAGGAGGAACGATTACCTCTGGTATAGGAACATATCAAATTACTGTAACTTGGAATACTGCAGGGTCTCAAGCCGTAAATGTAAATTACGCCAATGGAAATGGCTGTACCGCAGTTAATCCTACGGTATATCCGGTGACAGTTCAACCGAAACCGGCATCTCCAACAGTAACAGATTACACTACATGTGCAACTAAAGGAAATGTTATCTGGTCGAGTTTGGTAAGTCCAAACGGTGGAGGATCCATTCGTTGGTACGATCCAACTACTAATACTCAAATAACACCTGCTCCGACTAATGTTGACAAGACAGTTGTTGGTATAACTACATTAAATGCAACAGTTGTGAGTTCAATCGGTTGTGAATCACCTGCAGTTCCTGTAACGGTAACTGTAAATAGTATTCCTATTGCATCGGTTGATAAGAGTGATATTGCCAACATTCAAATCACCGCAACCAATGGAACGGCTCCATATGACTACACTGTAGATAATAAGAGCGGTTCATTCTTAGGTTCCTTAGATGTAGGTATGCTCACATTTGGTTTACAAGAGTTGAAAGTGGAAGATGCGAACAAGTGTAAGACGATGATTGATTTCACTATTGATCCAGTAGAGTTAGTTCCTGACAAGTTCTTCTCTCCAAATGAGGACAATAACAACTCTGTATGGAATATACAAAACATTGAATTCTATCCTAAAACAGATATTTATATTTATGATCGTTTTGGAAAAGAGCTTTGCAAATACAAAGGAGCAGATTTCAAAGGCTGGGATGGTAAATATCAAGGTAGTACAATGCCAACCACAGACTATTGGTATGTAATCGAAGTCAGAGAAACAGGTAAACGATTTGTTGGTCACTTCTTATTGAAACGATAAACAAAAAGTATATAGCCTAACTATCAAACGTAAAAACAACCAACCCAATATAAAAAGGGTTGGTTGTTTTTTTATGTAATATCGGAAAATATAAGCTCTTTTTAAAAGTCTGGACAGTATCGTTTTCAGACTAAAACAGTAGCATTAAATATTGCGCTGAACTAATGTAGTAATAAACCAATAGCATGAAGTATTGTACTGAACGATTGATATCTCAACCGCGTGAATGAAGTATTACAATAAACTATTACAAGTATAAACAATAACATGATGTATTGCGGTGAACTGTTTTTTACTTCAATTGGATAAATCAAGGCTACAGCCCCCGTCTCTTAACTCCCCCACACTTATTCCAGGCTTAAAAATATACCAGACAGCCAATCCGTAGTGCTTAACTTTAAACAAGACAGATTTAGATTTAAATCAGCCGCATTTGAGCTCAAACTTCATGGATACAAGTGCAGATCTGCTACACCTGCACTCAGATTTGTCAGAGTTGCATTAAGATTAACATAAGAATCAATCAGAATCACCGCAAGATTCAATTAGAACATCACAAGTTGTAGCCGAACTTTTGGACCAGAATTATTTTACAGAGAGTCAACCTTAATTACAGATATTTTAACTATTTTATATTAAAATAATACGAAATAGATTAAAAATAAGTGTTAAAATTTAAGGATGTAAAATAACAATGGAATGAATATGTTTTTTCTGTTAAGTTTCATATTAGTTTTATCTTCTTGAACCCGTTTAATTTTAACGCTTCTAACTGCATAAAAACTTCGTGTTTAAAAATCAATACGCCTGTTAAAATTTCAAATATGTTGTAGAACATAAATGCAAATCATTAAAATATGTTTAAATTTGGAGGAGGTATATACAAAAATTAATTTCTATGAGAACACACTATTCGCACTTTAAAACAATTGTCTTTTGTTTTTTAGTTCTTATTTCGGCAAGTGCACAAGCACAGGTAATTAGTGAAGGTTTTGAAGAAGGTGCATGGAACACTTCTTTAGCAACAAATGCTTCGGCAACTGTCGCTGGTGCAACAGCTCCAACTTATAATACTGTTACCGGTACTATCAACTCTTCATGGACTTACAGTGCTATCTCGATAGGAACAGCAGCAACAAATTACCATACGGGAACACAGGGATTGTATGTAAATAGTTCCAGTTCCAGTTTTCTTTGTACTCCATATTTTTCAGGAGGTGTAACCCAAGTAACTTTGTGGGTTTATCCGACATCATCTACTACAAAATTATTAATTGGAGTTGCGACAGATCTTACAACAGCATCGGGTCAATTGACATCTAGTTTCTCAAATACTAATGGTAGTGGAAGTACTGTAACTGGTATTTGGTCTGAATCGTTGTATAGTGTTGGCGTAAATTTAACTTCCGGTGTTTGGCAACAAATCACCTTTACTACTAATATACCATCAAGTCAATCGGCTTACATTAAATTCCAACGATGTGCGAGTGGTGGTGTTTGGATTGACGATATCGCTGTTATTGGTGCAGGTGGGACATCTCCTATAATAACTACATCTCCTGCTTCTATTACCGGTTTATCCTATAATACTGCAGCTGCTACTGATAATACAGGAGGTAACCCTGGTTCAGGAAGTTTAACTTTAACAGGTTCAAATTTAACGGATACAAATCCGGTAACAGTTACTGCTCCTTCTCATTTTCAAGTGTCATTAACCGGAACCGGCGGATGGGGTGCTACTGTTAGTGTTTCACCTTCAGGCGGTTCTATCAATAAAGTTATCTATGTTCGGATTGATCCTACTTATCTGACGGTTGGTGCAGTATCGGGTAATGTTACTTTCTCTCAAGCAGAAGTAGCAAGCATTACTCCAGTAGCAGTAAGTGGAACTATAGTAAATTTGACCCCTATTGCCTGTCCTGGAGCAATGTCAGTAGGAAGTATCACTTATTCGGGTGCAGCATTTACTTGGTCGAATGTTGCCGGAAATAACGGATATCTTATTAATGTATATAAAACAGGTGTAAAACAAGCAGGATATCCGCAAACATTGGCTCTAAATACAACTTCGTATAACATTGTTGGTTTAAATCAATTGACAGCATATACTGCAACTGTTACAGTAGTTGGTAATGGTTCAACCTCCGGTAACTCTGTAGAATGTACGGCTCAGGCTTTTACTACTTCAGCAGCACCTCCTTCAAGTAAAATAACTTGTATGACGGAAGATTTTGAAACGCTCGCTCCAACAGGAGTAGATAATTCGTCTATGTGTCCTGCTGCAGGAGCTACATCAAATGAGTTGCGTTTTAAAACAGGTGCAACGACAAATAGTTCTTGTAGTAATATATTCAATTTGAACTTATCATCGGGCACTTGGACCAATGGAACGCTTTTATCTGCTTGCGATTATGATCATAGTTCAGGTGTTCGTGCGTTAGCAATTTATAGAGGTGGTTATGTTTCTCTACCAACCTTGGATAATGCCAAAACAGTTACCTTTTATGTTTATGCTCCATCACCGCCTGCAGCAAATTCTACTGCAAGAGGATTCAGATTATTAGTTGATGGTCTAGCCCGAGATACAGGTATTTATGTAAATAATGTAGCCTTAGCTATTTCAACAACCACTATTCCAAGCTATTCCAGTGAAAGCAATGGAACAATTAGAGTTCCTGCCGGATGGCAAAAGGTGTCTATTAATCTGAATTCAACTACTCAAAATACCTTAACAATTCAAACAATTGCAGGTAACAGTGCCTCAGATATAATTATTGATGATGTTACCGTAGAATGTAGTTCAATGCTTTTCACTGCAGCGCCTGATATTACTGGTTTGAACTATGTGTCAGGGATGGGTCCATCACTTATTCGAACATTTACAATTACAGGAACGGATTTACCAAATGCTTCCGCAACAATTACTTTATCTAATTTAGCCAACTTTGAGGTTTCATTAGATAGTGGTACTACTTGGAATTCAACAGGAACCGCATCTTTTAATTATACCAATTATAGTTTTATAAAATCTGTAATGGTTAGTTTAAAAGCCGGTTTGGCTATTAATAGTTATTCTACCACTGTTAGCTTTACTTGTCCTGGTTATACAAAAATTCTCCCTACACTAAGTATCTCGGGAAAAGTAACACTTTTACCTCAAACCTTGCCTTGTGGTGAAGAGGTTACGCTATTAGATATGAAAGCTTCCGATATAAATAATATTTTATTGGATGCCGTTACCGGTACTAATTGGACTGCAACTTCAGCAACTAAAGATGATCATTTTTTATTGGCTAAAATGGGAACATTAGTTTCTCCTACCATTAATCTAGGTGATTATGAGTTAAAAAATCTCACATTCTATTTCCAACCTAAAAGTGCGACTTCTATGAATATCTCATTATCTTGTTTTGGTAGTGGAGGTAGTTTTACTCCGGTTGTATATTCAGGTACTTTAGTAACACCATATAATATTACTCAAGATTTAAGTGGTACCGGTTTTAGTGGAAATTTCTACTTGCAGTTAACAGATGGAAACCAAACCGATGTTGAAATGTGGGATATTAAACTGACAGGTGTGCCTAAGAGACAAATTACAATGTCAACACCGACATTAACCAACTTTGCTTCATCATCTACAGACTGCCCATCACAGGTTCAATCCCTCTTAGTAACCGGAACTTGTTTAGATGATAACAGTAGTTTGGATTTTACCTCATCGCTATATGAGTTCTCTAGTGATGGAGTTACTTGGGCAACACCAGTCGCTAATGTTTCTAAATTAACTTATACAGGTAATTTTCCCCTTGGAGGTATGAAGGTGTATGTTCGTCAAAAGGGAACTAGTTCAACAACAGCATTCACGGCAAACGAAAGTGTGACGATAACAAATGGTGGAAAAGGTAGTACATCACTTGCCCTTTCAGGTACAGTGAATCCCCCTGCAGCAATGCAACTTCCTGCTTCTGTAGCATTTTCATCACTTTCAGGTGTGGCATCTATTCGTTCTATTCCAATTTCAGGAGGAATAACATGTAATCCACTTGTAGTTAGTAGTAATTGTGCCGGATTAATAATTGCTAATTGTGAAGGTGGTAGTTATGCTGCAACAGCAACCTTTGCCGCCGATGATTCACTTCGAACAATTCATATGAAATATACTCCTGGAGCCGGTTTGAATTGTACCTTAACATTAACTTCAGGTTCTTATGTCAAAACAATACCGATTACATGGACAGGGGCAGCCGCAATTGCGAATGGCGTTGCTACAGATAATACAGCTGTAAGATATGCCGCTACTGCAGGCTATGGTACTACGAATGTATGGAAAGCCGGGGCATTGTCTAATGCAGCTGTGGTAACTGTGGCAAGTGCAGATTTTGATGTCTCTATGGGAAATCCTGCATATGGTGATTTTGTGCCTATTACCAGCGGAAATCTCGGTGACTTTAACGGAACATTATTTATCCGGCAGAAAGCATCTGCCACAAGTGGTACAATAACACTTACTACCGCTGGAGGACAAACAACCACGATTAATGTAACCGTATTTTAACTCTACAAAAAAAGATATATATATGAAAACACAAGTTTTAAATAAAACATTGAAAACAATGGTTTCAACAGATTTTATCAAAAAAGCAGGTTTTCTTGCTCTTTTTGTAGGGATGGCTGTTTCTGTTTCGGCACAGTTTGGCACCAACCGTTTAACGGCTACTTATGGAGGAAAAATCACAGGTAGATATAAAATTGTATTGATTGGATCCTCTTCTATAGAACCAACCGTTGCATCAGGCTATAATCCTTGCTTACCTGCTGCGGAACCAAACAATACAGTTGCAAATGCAGTTCAATATACTCAAATAGGTGGAGTAAATGCGAGTTCTGCAGTCGTAGATCCTGCCATAATGGGTACAGCCTGTGGTGCTAAAGTAAAATACGCTTTTCTTTATTGGGGAGGTTCCAGAAAAAACACATCACAAAATACCGGTACTTTGCAATATTGGACTAACCCTCTAAAAATTCAAGGTCCAACTGGTGGATATTCTGCTAATTTTACTAATGATGCATGGGGTATTTCCATGCAAGCTAGTAGTGACAATAGAGAACCTTATTATTGTGTAAAAGATGTTACTCCCTTATTGGTAGGACAAGGAACAGGTACTTATACCGTTCAAGGTGTAACTGCAGATTTAACTGAAGGTAGTACAGAAGGTGGCCCTGTTGCTGCTTGGAACTTAGTGCTTTTGTATGAGTCTAATGATTTTCCTGTAACTGACTTTTACATGTGGGATGGTATTATTTGGAAAGGGAATGATGGTGTTAATCTGACTAAAGCCGCGGCAATAACAGCTCCGGCTTCTGGAGCTCTTAGTTCCTTTGTTGGTATTGCATCTATGGATGGTGATGTTGCTGATGATGCTAGTAAGTCTGAAGTTGTAACATTTCAGACCAATAATGGAGGTTCACTGCAAAATCTAAATACCTTGCGTGGAGTAACCGACTTTTTATCCAGTACGATGACCTACGATGGTAATCAAATTCCTCGAACTCCTTCTTGTATTAATACATTGGGTTATGATGCCCACCATATGGATTTACCTACAGGTTCTGTAGCTAATAGTGCTACTACTGCTACTATTACAGTTCAACCATCAACAAGTGACCCATCGTTTTATCCATTTATGTTATATATGGGGATTGTGCATAATCAGCCCTTATTGCGTGTAACCAAAATGTCATCATCTCCTACGGTTCAATTTAACCAAACATTCCAATACATGGTTGTTGCAGAAAATATTGGTGGTAGAGCAACTTCGGCTCAAGCTGCTGATAAAATTATGATGCGCGACACTTTGGATTATAACTTAATTTTCTCAGGTTTGGTAAGCGATATTACCGTCAAAATAAATGGTATTACACAAACCTATAATACGCAAACTGATATTACTTGGAATTCTGGTACAAGAGCGTTGGAATTGCGTAATTTACCTGCTATTCCTATAGGTGGAAATATGATAATTACCTATAAAGTGACTGTAGCAGCTCCATCAAGTACCGAGTTATGGAGAATGTCATGTATGCAAAATATTTACAATAAAGCGGTAATGACTTATTATGATGATGGGGTAACACCATCAAAACAATTTGTATCCTATTCGGGTCAGGATGGATGTAACCCAGGTCAGTACAATGTGACGCCTATTGCTGTCGATTTTTCACAATATGCTTTGGCAAGTAATTTTCAGAAAGTTGTTTCGGCATCTGATTTAACAATTGCCGACCTAAAAACATACTTACAAACAGCTTTGACTAACTATGTAGGAACAGCAAATGATATTAGTAGTTTTGTTTTCACAAAAACGACAGGTCCTTCTCTAGGAGTTGTTAACGCAGGGGTATCTGTAACTGCTGGTACTCTAGCTAATTATACGAATGCTAATGGATTTTATACTGCAACCAGAAATGTAACTCATCATCCTGGGAAAACTGGAGCATGTTCTGAAACCTATACCATTAACTTAGTGTATTGCAGTTCTAATACATTAAATTTGACAACCGGTACCGAACTAATTGCTTGTACAGCAGCTGGCAATGGTAAGATTCTGCCATCAGTTACAGGCAACCAAGGGACAACTATGACTTATACCTTGGCTAGTGGTAATGTTGCAAGTATATCAAATGTTAATTCAGGCAATTTGCTTGCAACATCCGGAATAAAGTCAGGTGCCGGATACACTTCATATAATTTTACGGGTTTGGGAGCTGGTACCTATACTGTATTTGCTGCAGATGCATTAGGTTGTGTTAAACAATCCTTAATTACATTAACTAATCCTGCTCCTATAACAGTTAACTTAACTTCAACATCTGCTTGTATAGGTGGACGCATTGATTTTACGGCAACTCCTTCTCCGGGAGCCACAACAGACTATGGATATGACTGGTATCGTTCGAATGATAATGGTACGACCTTTACTGCTGTTCCTGATCAAAATGTATCCAACATGTATAGCGTTACTTCGCAACAAAGTAAGGTTGTAATGAAAGTAATTGTTCACTCCTTAACAGCAGAATGCTCTAATGTAAATTGTACTGGCACTCAAACTTTAACAGTGAATTTAAGTACGATACCGAATTTAACAATGGCCAATCAAGCTATTTGTCCTGCAGGTAGTGCTACATTAACTCCTGTTGATGCAAATGGTGCAACTATTACAACCAGAGTTTGGAAATCATCTCCGGATAGTATTACTTGGACTACCATTGCTGATGTTACTACGACTATTACAAAATCTCCAGCTTCAACAACCTTTTATCGTGCTATCTTTGGAACAGCTGGAGGTTGTAAAGATTCTGTTGATGCAAAAATTATGGTAAGCCCTGTGCCTACTATTGCAGTAATTACAGCACCTGCAGCTCTTTGTGTAGGTGGTTCCTTAAACCCAACAGCTCCGGTAGTGACCGCAAATGGTGCAACAATAACTTCACAAAGTTGGCAATTAGAAACGGGAGTTGCTACTGGCGTATATAATGATGTTGCGATGCCTTATACTGTTGCTTTAGCTGATAATGGAAAAAGAATTCGTTATAGAGTAACAACTTCTTGTACCATATATTATAGTAATTTAGTTGCTGTATCAGTTACCGCATTACCAGTAGCTACTTTTAGTTATACTGGTACGCCATATTGTTCTAACGCCGTTAATCCATTACCAACTTTTAGTGGTGGAGGCATAGCCGGTACATTCTCCAGTACCGCTGGATTGAATTTTGTAAGTTCAGCTACCGGTCAAGTGAATCTAGGAACCAGTACCGCTGCAGTTTATACCGTAACTAATACAATAGCTGCTGCAGGTGGATGTCCAGTAGTAACAGCCACAAGTCCAATAACCATAACACTTTTGCCAACAGCAACCATCACTTATGCCGGTACCCCATTCTGTACCAGTGTAGCAACAGCCCAAGCCGTAACTTTAACCGGTACAGGAGCCTATACAGGTGGGGCTTATAGTTCTACTGCAGGTTTAACAATCAATGCAGTCACAGGTGCCATCACCCCAAGTACCAGTACTCCTGGAACTTATACGGTAACTTATACCGCACCCGCATCAGCCGGTTGTGCAGCCGTACCTGTAACCACATCAGTAACGATAACAGCCTTACCAACAGCCACAATCACTTATGCCGGTACCCCATTCTGTACGAGTTTAGTCGGAGCCCAAGCCGTAACTTTAACCGGTACAGGAGCCTATACAGGTGGGGCTTATAGTTCTACTGCAGGTTTAACAATCAATGCAGTCACAGGCGCCATCACCCCAAGTACCAGTACTCCTGGAACTTATACGGTAACTTATACCGCACCCGCATCAGCCGGTTGTGCAGCCGTACCTGTAACCACATCAGTAACGATAACAGCCTTACCAACAGCCACAATCACTTATGCCGGTACCCCATTCTGTACCAGTGTAGCAACAGCCCAAGCCGTAACTTTAACCGGTACAGGAGCCTATACAGGAGGAGCTTATAGTTCCACCGCCGGTTTAACAATCAATGCAGTCACAGGCGCCATCACCCCAAGTACTAGTACAGCAGGCACCTATACGGTAACTTATACCGCACCCGCATCAGCTGGTTGTGCAGCCTTACCTGTAACCACATCAGTAACGATAACAGCTTTGCCAACAGCCATTATTAGTTATGCCGGTACCCCATTCTGTAAAAGTTTGGTTGGAGCCCAAGCCGTAACTTTAACGGGCACTGTAGGAGGAGCCTATACTTCCACCGCCGGCTTAACAATCAATGCAGCCACAGGCGCCATAACTCCAAGTACCAGTACCGCGGGCAGCTATACGATAACCTATACGATAGCCGCTGCAGGCGGTTGTGCGGCAGTAGTAGTCACCACACCGATAACAATAACAGCCTTACCAACAGCAACCATCACATATGTCGGTACTCCATTCTGTACCAGTGTAGCAACAGCCCAAGCCGTAACTTTAACCGGTACAGGAGCCTATACAGGTGGGGCTTATAGTTCTACTGCAGGTTTAACAATCAATGCAGTCACAGGTGCCATTACTCCAAGTACCAGTACTCCTGGAACTTATACGGTAACTTATACCGCACCCGCATCAGCCGGTTGTGCAGCCGTACCTGTAACCACATCTGCTACAATAACAGCCTTACCAACAGCCACAATCACTTATGCCGGTACCCCATTCTGTACGAGTTTAGTCGGAGCCCAAGCCGTAACTTTAACCGGTACAGGAGCCTATACAGGTGGGGCTTATAGTTCT
>Ga0265338_10006470_pt1 | contig 14924 bp, 15 predicted proteins | sample 42126metaG_FD_193579 | JGI IMG/M metagenome (GOLD analysis project Ga0265338, IMG submission 193579) | Rhizosphere microbial communities from Carex aquatilis grown in University of Washington, Seatle, WA, United States - 4-21-26 metaG | ecosystem: Host-associated > Plants > Roots > Rhizosphere... | reverse complement strand
GGGCCGCAGGGGCGGGACGCCGGGTACGGCCCCGGCCCGGCCGACGGCGCGCGGCCGGGCGCCCGGGACGCGGTCGGCGGGGACGCGGGCGGCCGGGACGCGGGCGGCCCGGACGTCGCCAGCCAGAAACCGGGCAACCGGAACAAGGCGCTGGTAGCCGGGGCCGGGGTGCTGGCCGTGGTGGCGGTCGCGGCCGTGATCGTCGCCCCGAAGGTGCTCGGATCGTCTTCCGACCCGGGCTGCAAGGCGTACTCGGGCGCGACGCTCACCGCCTACAACAAGACGATCAGCGACCTCAACCAGCAGTCCTCGCAGGACACGCTGTCCAAGGACATGGCGACCACCGTTACCGACCTGACCGGCGCGATCGGCCAGGCACAGAGCGACTCCGTCAAATCCGCCCTCAGCAGCCTGCTCACCGAGCTGAAGAGCGTGCAGTCGGACATCGGGGCCGGCTCGGTACCCGGCTCCACGGTCAGCGCGCTCAACAGCGCGTCGACCGCGGCCGATCATGCGTGCTGAGTCCGCGCGGGCCCGGCTGACGGCAGTCCGGACAGCGGAGCCCGCGAGTTGACCGGCCTCGAGGTCATCAGCTACCGGCCGCGGCCTGATGAGTACGCCTGGACCTTCGGCGGCGCGGCCCCGGTCATGCGGCTGCGTACGCCGTGCGCGCTCGACCTGTACACCGAGGACTGCTTCGCGGGCCGGGTGCAGTCGGCCGGGGACCTGGTCAGCCGGCTCAACATCACCGGCCTCAACCCGCAGACCGGCCCGTTCTGGATCGAGGGGGCCGAGCCCGGCGACACGGTGGCGGTGCACTTCGTCTCGCTGACGCCCGCCAGGGACTGGGCGGCGTCCACCACCGTGCCCCTGTTCGGCGCGCTGACCGGGACGCAGCTGACCGCGATGCTCACCCCGCCGCTGGAAGAGGTCACCTGGATCTGGCAGCTCGACCGCGCGCGGGGGCTCTGCCGGTTCACCGCGCGCAAGTCGGACTTCACCGCTGACCTGCCGATGGACCCCATGCACGGCACCGTCGGGGTGGCGCCAGGGCAGCACGAGGTGCGGTCCGCGCTGGTGCCGGACGCGTTCGGCGGGAACATGGACACACCGGAAATGCGCGCCGGGACCACCTGCTACCTCGGCGTCAACGTGCCCGGGGCGCTGCTGTCGCTGGGCGACGGGCACGCGCGCCAGGGCGAGGGCGAGACCTGCGGGGTCGCCGTCGAGTGCGCGATGAACACGGTGCTGATCGTCGACCTGATCAAGGGCGGGGGCGCCGGGGCGCTCGCCGCGACGCCGTGGCCCCGGCTGGAGAACGACCGGTACCTGATGTCGGCCGGCTCGGCGCGGCCGCTGGAGGACGCGTTCCGCATCGCCCAGCACGACATGGTGACCTGGGTGGCGGCGCTGTGCGGGCTGGAGCCGATCGACGCCTACCAGTTCGTCACCCAGGCGGTGGAGTCCCCGCTCGCGAACGTCTGTGACACGAATTACACGTCGATCGCCAAGATGCCTAAGCAGTACCTGCGCGGGAATGCCTATGACGGAGCCCACGCGCGGCTGCGCGAGCTGGCGGCCTCGCTGTAGCGGGCCGCTTTACTGAGGATTCACGCAGGGAGAACGGTACGCACCGGCCTATCGGGGATCGTACTGTGGAAGGGTCGTACTCAACCCCCCGGAACGGACGCACGGAACCTGAACCGCTACTGGACAGCCTGCGTAACGCGGTGGCCGCGATGCCCGACGACGTGCCGCTTCGCCTGCACCTGGCGACGATGCTGCTGCGGGCCGGACAGCGCGACGAGGCGGTACGGCACCTCGGGTCCGTGCTGCAGCGCGAGCCAGGGAACGCCGAGGCGATAAGAATGCTCACCTCTCCGGCCCCGGTATCCGGGCCGGAGCGGGTACCGGGCCCGGACGAGGCAGCCAGTCCGGCCGACGCCCCCGGTCCGGCTCACGCCCCCGGGCCCGCCGACGCCCCCGGGCTGACCGACGCCCCCGGTCCGGCCAGCGCCGGCCCGGGCGAGGCCAGCGGCCAGCCGTCAGGCCCGCCGGGGGCAGCCGGGGGCACCGCCGGGCCGGAAGCGGGCGGCCTGGAGGCGGGGGCCGACCCGGCGTCGGCGGACGACACGTCAGACGACGTAACCGAGGGCTACGACTGGTCGCAGGCGGAGGACGAGCTGCGCGACGTGCTGCCGACGATGTTCGTCGGCGAGGCGGGCTCGGTCTCGGCCGGCCTGGACGAGGCGCGGGCCTACGACGCGGAGCACACCGGGCTCACGCTGGCCGACGTGGCCGGCCTGGACGAGGTCAAGAAGCGCCTGGAGGCCGCGTTCCTGGCGCCGATGCGCAATCCCGAGCTGCGCAAGCTCTACGGCAAGTCGCTGCGCGGCGGGCTGCTGCTGTACGGGCCGCCGGGCTGCGGCAAGACCTTCATCGCGCGGGCGGTGGCGGGCGAGCTCGGCGCGCGGTTCATCACCGTGTCGTTCGCCGACCTGATCGACATGTTCGTCGGCCGCTCCGAGCGCAACATTCACGAGCTGTTCGAGGTCGCCCGGCGCAACGCCCCCTGCGTGGTGTTCCTCGACGAGGTGGACGCGATCGGGCAGAAGCGCTCCCAGCTGCGCAACACGCCGATGCGCTCGGCCGTCAACCAGCTGCTGCTCGAGCTGGACGACGTGGCCTCGGACAACACCGGGGTGTTCCTGCTGGCCGCGACCAACCACCCGTGGGACGTGGACAGCGCCCTGCGCAGGCCCGGCCGGTTCGACCGGACCCTGCTGGTGCTGCCGCCCGACGGTCCCGCCCGCGAGAGCGTGTTCCGCTACCACCTGCGGGGCCGGCCGGTGGCGGGCGTCGACCTGGGCAAGCTGTCGAAGCAGACCGACGGCTACTCCGGGGCTGACATCGCGCACGTCTGCGAGACCGCCGCCGAGCGGGCGCTGCTTGACTCGGTGCGGCGGGGCGAGCCGCGGCTCATCGGCCAGGCCGACCTGGAGGCGGCCGTGCAGGAGGTCCGCCCCTCCCTCGGCACCTGGTTCGAGACCGCGCGGAACGTCGCGCTGTTCGCGAACGAGGGCGGCGCATACGATGACCTTGTGGCATACCTGCGTAAGCGTCGGCTGATCTGACGGACCGGTTTCTTGGCAGAGATGAGGGAGGAGCTGGCGCGGGCCGCCACCATGCTCGACCTCGGGCGCTATGACGAGGCGTCGACCTTGCTCGCCCGCCTGGTCTCGGCTGAGCCCGGCAGCGGCCGGGCCTGGTGCCTGTTCGCCCGGGCGCACCTCGGCGCCGACCGCTTCACCGAGGCGGTCGAGGCAGCCAACCGGGCCGCCGCCATCGAGCCGTCCGAGGAGTGGCCGCACCGGCTGGCCTCCAACGCCCTGATGCACCTGGGGCACCACGGCGAGGCGCTGCGCGCGGCGGGCGAGTCACGGCGGCTGGCGCCCGGCTACTGGCAGACCCACGTGTGCGTCGCGCAGGCGGCGCTGGCGGCCGGGCAGCCCTCGATCGCCGCCACGGCGGCGACGGAGGCCAGGAAGCTGGCCCCCAACGAGCCCGACGTGCACTTCCTGTCGGGCAAGGTCGCCCTCGCCCGCGGCAACCTGGACGGCGCCCGTTCCCACCAGGAGCGGGCCCTGGCCCTCGACCCGGCGCACAGCGGCGCCATGAACGAGCTCGGCCGGATCCGGCTGCGCCGCCACGACACGACCGGCGCGATCAGGCACTTCATCAACGCGGCGCGGACCACGCCCGGCGAGCACATCTACAGCAGGAACATCGACGTGGTGATCGTGCGGTCGGTGTCCCGCCTGATCTACGTATTCGTGCTGGTCGCGATGGTGCTGCTGTGGATACCGGCGGTCACCAAGACCGGCCGGATACCGCTGGTGGCCGGGTTCGGCACGCTGCTGGCGGGCACCGTGGGGGCGTTCGTGCTGACGGTGACCCGGCTGCCGCGGGAGGCACGGCAGCTCGCCCGGCGCACGGTGCTCAGCCGCCGGGTGGTCGCCGCCATCGCCATCGTCCTCGGCGGCGTCGGGGCCGCGTTCGCCGCAGTCGCGTTCGTGCCGTCGGGCGAGCTGCCGCAGACGCTGCCGGCCGCCATCATCATCGTGATCGTGGCCCGGGTCGCCGCCGCCGCCCGGCTCCGCTCGCCGCTGGGCCCGAACTCCCCCACCAACCGCACCAGCCCCACCCAGCCGTTGCCCCCCAGCCGGCGCCGGTAGCGGTGAAGGTCTTCATCTCCCTCGACATGGAGGGCGTCGCCGGGATCGTCGACTGGTCGCAGTGCCGGCCGCCGGGGCAGGCCTACGAGGAGGGGCGGGCGCTGCTCCTGGGCGAGGTCAACGCGGCCATCGACGGGGCCCTCGCGGCCGGGGCGACCGAGATCGTCTGCAACGACTCGCACGGGACGATGAACAACCTCGACCCGGCCGCCCTGCACGGGCGGGCGGCCTACGTGGCCGGGCGGCACAAGCCCCGCTACATGATGGAGGGGCTGGACGACTCGTTCGACGCGGTGTTCTTCGTGGGCTACCACGGGTCGGTCTCAGGCGAGCCGTCGGTGCTGTCGCACACCTACAACCCGGCGGTGGTGTCGCGGGTGACCCTCAACGGGGTGGAGTGCGGCGAGTCCGGGATCAACGCGCTGGTCGCGCTCGGCCACGGGGTCCCGGTCGCGCTGGTCACCGGTGACCAGGTCACCATCGCGGAGGCGGCGCCCTTCGTCCCGCAGGCGGAGCGGGTGGTGGTGAAGGGGTCGATCACCCGGTTCGCGGCGGCGCAGGCGCACCCGGACGACGCGCGGGAGATGATCCGGGCCGGGGCGGAAGCGGCGCTGCGCGGGCTGGGCAAGCTCCCGCTGCCCGACATCGAGCGGCCCGCCCGGCTCGACGTGGACATGCAGACCGCGGACATGGCGGACGTCGCCAGCTGGGTGAAGGGCGTGGAGCGCAGCGGCACCCGCTCAGTGCGGATCACCGGGGATGATCCGCTCGCGATCTACCGGGCCTTCGTCGGGATCACCTACATCACGCGGGTGTCCGAGGGCCGGTAGCCGGTACCCCGGCCGGCCGGCACCTGGCGGGCCTGCTGGCCGGGGTTACCAGGGCGCCCCGGGGTCACCCGGGGCGCGGGCTGCTATTAGCGTTCCTGGCGGGCGCGGATCGCGCGCAGGCGACGGCGCTGGCTCGGGTCAAGCGCCAGGTACCCGCCGACCGGGATCGCGAGCGCGATGATGATGATCCCGACCGCGGCCCACCACGGAAGAATGGCCAGCATGATCAGCCCGAGAACGACCCCGGCGATCCCGACCTTGGTGCTCGATCTCATGATGACTCCATCCATCCGGACCCATCGGGGCTTGTTACCCGTCGCATCCAGCATATCTGGTTACCCGTTGGAGGACCGCTGTGCCGCTCTCGCTGCCAGTTGACGACGAGGCCAACGAACTGCTTTCGCGGAACGCGCTCGCCCTCCTGATCGCGATGCTACTCGATCAGCAGGTGCCTTTGGAACGGGCATTTCCCGCGCCGCGCGACCTGGTCCGGCGGCTCGGGCACGAGCCGACCGCCGACGAGCTGGCCGCCTTCCACCCCGAGGCCCTGGCCACGGTGTTCTCCGAGCGCCCGGCGCTGCACCGGTTCCCCAGGGCGATGGCCGCGCGAACCCAGGAACTGGCCCGGCTGATCGTCGACGGCTACGACGGCGAGGGCGACGACGGCGACGCCGCCGCGGCCTGGGCGACCGCCTCGTCCGGGGCCGAGCTGCTGGCCCGGGTGGCGGCGCTCCCTGTCCGCTCGTACAAGCAGGCGCTGAAGGCGGCGGCCAAGGCGAAGGCGCCCGGGTAGCCGGTCCGGCCGGCGGGACCGGGCCGGGCGGGCGGGTCCGGCCGGCGGGACCGGGCCGGGCGGGCGGGCCGGGCAGGGGCCAAGCGCGGCCGCAGGCCCCCGCCCGGCTCAGAACGCGATCGCGCCCGGCCCGATGACCGGGAAGCCGCCCGTCGCCACCGGGACGAGCCCGCCCCCGGCCAGCAGCCCGATGACAACCCGCGGGGTGACGTTCCGGCCCGGCTGGGACGCGCCGGTGCTCACCATGACGACGACCGCGCTGGCGGACCCGGCCCAGCTCAGCGCGCCGAAACCGGCCGCGGTGCAGCGCGGGGCGGGGCGGAAGAGCACCCGCTCGCGCTCGCCGGTCGCGGCCGAGTAGGCGCTGACCTGCAGCATGCGCAGTTCACAGGGGCTGACGAGGGGGGCCTGGGTGCCGCACAGCACCGTCCGGCCGTCCGGCGTCAGCAGCGCCTCGGCGCACGGGCCGGGCTGGCCGCCCGGCAGCGGGAACACCCGGCGGCTGGCGGCCACCAGGTCACCGCCCGGGCGGTGCGTGTCAAGGGTCCGGACGGCGGCCGCCTGCCCCCGGGCGTAGTAGGTGAACGCCAGCGTCCGGCCGTCCGCCAGCCAGGTCAGCCCGGCGTAGTTCTGGTTCAGGCCGGAGGAGGTGCCGTAATCGGGCAGCGAGCCCGCCGCCAGCCCGCCGGTCCAGGTGCGCGCCGGCTGGCCAGTCGCCACCGAGTACAGCGTCAGCGTGGCCGGGCTGCCCGGGCCCGCCTGCTGGGGCAGCTCGGACCACTCGAGCACGGCCAGCTGCTGCCCGCCGGGCGACAGCGCGAGCCCGTCGATGAGCGCGCCCGACCGCTGCTGGGGGATGCTCAGCCGGGTCAGCGTGGCCGGCCGGGAGCCGCCGGGGTCGATGCGGAGCAGGTACCAGAACTGTGCTTGCTCTGTGGCGCCGGTGGTACTGCCGGGCACCGGCACCGGGTTGGCGTAGCTGGCGGTCACCACGAAGGTCCGGTCGTCGGCGGCGCCGGTCACCCCGACGAAGGTGATGTTCGCCGGGTGGCTGACCTCCGCCACCTGCTTGCCGCTGCGGGTGTCGATGATGCCCAGGCTGTCGCCCCCGGCGGTGCCGCCGCCCGGCCGCGTGACCGGGTCGCTGACCAGCACCACCGCGTACCGCGGCAGGCCCGCGACACCGTGGCCGGCCGGCCCGGGGGCGGCCGGCCGGGGAGCAGCCGGCTGGCCGAGGCCGGGCAGGTCACGGACGGCGACCAGGATCGCGGCGACCGCGATCACCGCGACCGCCGCCGCCAGCGGGACCAGCCAGCCGTGACGGCCGCCGGGGACCGGACCCGGCCGCCGGCCACCGCGGCGGCCGCTGCCCGGGGCAGCCGCGGGCAGTTCGCCGGGCATGGTGAAGGGGCGGATCTCGCGGACGGTGGCCGCGGTCGCCTCGGCCGCGGTCCGCACCCGGTCTTCGAGGCTCATGAGCCCTCCTCGCTGGCGCTCGTCGGCCGCATTCGCGGGCGTACTGCGCTTACTGGTTCGCTCGCAGGCTCACTCACTGGTCCTCCTGCAGCGTCCGGGCCAGGGCCGCGCGGCCCCGGGAGGTGGCGGACTTGACGGTGCCGCGGGCCACGCCCATCGCCTGGGCCGCCTCGTCCTCGCTCAGCCCGAGGTAGAAGCGGAGCACCACCGCCTCCCGCTGCCGGGCGGGCAGCGCCCGCAGCGCGGCGATGACCTCCCGGTTGGCCTCGCCGATGAGCGCGCTCTCCTCGGCTGAGGCGATGTCGGCCGCCCGCGGCGCGAACAGCAGCGCGCGGGCGCGGCGGGCGCTGCCGCGGTGCGCGCTGCGGCAGCCGTTGAGCACGCTGGCACGCAGGTAGCCGAGGGCCCGCCGGGGGTCGTCGAGGGCGTGCCAGCGGCGGTGCAGCCCGAGGAAGGCGTCCTGCACCACGTCCTCGGCCGCGGCCTGGTCGCCGAGCATGATCTTGGCCAGCCTGACCAGGCCGAGTGCGTGCGCCTGGTACAGCGCGGCCAGCTGCCGCTCCGCCTCGGGCGGGGTGCGGCGGCCGGGCGGTGCGTCCGTCAAGGGGTCCACGTCTCTATACACGCCGGCGGCCGGCAAAGGTTGCCTGCCATGATGACGGGTCCGGGCGGAGCACGCACCCGTTCGGACTGACCGTGGAATTTGACTTTCTGATGTTAGAAATCTCGGCGCCGGCCGATGGCCCTGTTAGCGTTTCCGGCATGAACCCCCTGGAATCGTTCGTCACGGCCCTGCCGAAGGTGGAACTTCACGTGCACCTGGTCGGTTCGGCGCCGGCTGAGACCGTGCTCGCGCTGGCCCGGCGGCATCCGGACGGCGGCGTGCCCGTCAGCGCCGCGGGGCTGGCCGAGTTCTACTCGTTCCGCGACTTCCCGCACTTCATCGACGTCTACCAGGCGGTATCGCGGCTGCTGACCGAGCCGGAGGACATCGCCGACCTGGTGCGCGGCATCGGCCGGGAGCTGGCGGGACAGAACGTGCGCTACGTCGAGCTGCAGGTGGCCCCCTACGCGTTCCAGCAGGCGGGCATGCCCGACCCGGTGATCGCGGCGGCGCTCGACGCGGGCGCGCGGGACGCCCTGTCCGAGCACGGGGTGCGGATCGGGTACATCGTCGACTTCCCCGGGCAGACGGCGGGCGACGCCGCGCGGCCGGCCCTCCGGTTCGCGCTGGACAACCCGCCCGCCGCCCTCATCGGGTTCGGGATCGGCGGGATCGAGGCCGCCCGGGCGCCGTACACCGACGTGATCAGGTCGGTGTTCGCGGCCGCGGCGGCGGCTGGGCTGCGCTGCGTGCCGCACGCCGGGGAGACGACCGGGCCGGACACGGTCTGGGAGGCGGTGAACTTCCTGCACGCCGAGCGGATCGGGCACGGCATCAGGTCGCTCGACGACCCGGCCCTGGTGTCCTACCTGGCCGAGCGGCAACTGCCGGTGGACGTGTCACCCACGTCGAACGTGTGCACCCGCTGCGTGCCGTCGATCGACGCGCACCCGCTGCGACGGATGCGCGACGCGGGGCTGCTGGTGACGCTGAACAGCGACGACCCGCCGATGTTCGGCACCTCGCTGCGCAACGAGTACCTGGTGGCCGGGCGCGACCTGGGCTTCTCCCCGGCCGAGCTGGCGGGGCTGGCGGCGAACGGGGTACGCGCCTCCTTCCTGCCCGCGGGCGAGAAGGAGGCGCTGCTGGCGGAGATCGCCGCCGTGCCGCTGCCCGGCTAAAACCCCGGTCAGCCAGAACGGGTGCGGCCGCCTCCGGCCGGCCAGCGGACCCGGTCAGGGGATGAGGACGATCTTGCCGCGCAGGTGGCCCTTGGCGAGCTGACCGTAGGCGGCCCGCACGTCGCGCAGCGGGAACGTCTGGGCGAGCGGTATCTCCAGCTCCTTGGCGGCGGCCAGCCGGGCCAGCTCGGCCAGGGTGGCGGCGCTGGCGCCGGCCGCGTTGCCCTCGGCCTTGACCCCGTACCTGGCAGGCGCGTCGAAGCGGACGATGGTGTCCACCCGGTCCGGGCTCACCTTCAGGTCGTCCAGCGCCAGCTCCACGTAGTCGCCGCCGAACGTGTCGAGGAACGCGTCGACGCCGTGGCCGGCCGCGGCCTCGCCGATCCGCCCGGCCACGCCCTCGCCGTAGGCCACCGGGATCACGCCGTGCCGGGACAGCCAGCCGTGGTTGGACGGGCCCGCCAGGCCGATCACGGTCGCCCCGGCCCGCCTGGCCAGCTGCACCGCGATCGAGCCGACGCCGCCCGCCGCGCCCGAGACGACCACGGTGTCACCCGGTCGCAGGCCGACCGCCTGGACCATCGCCCAGGCGGTGAACCCGGCCACCGGGATCGCCCCCGCGACCTCCCAGGGCAGGCCGGCCGGGCGGGCGGCCAGGCTGGCCGCGTCCGCCACCACGTACTCGGCCTGGCTGGACCGGGTGTCGACCCAGCCGATCACGTCGTCGCCCGGCGCGACCGCGGTAACGCCCGGGCCGACCCGGTCGACCACGCCCGCGAAGTCGGTGCCCTGCCCGGACGGGAAGGTGGAGGGCCAGCGCTCGTGCAGCTCCCCCTCGCGGATCTTCGCCTCGCCCGGGTTGATGCCGGCCGCCTTCACCCGCACCAGCACCTGGTCCTGGCCTGGCTCGGGAACCGGGACCTCACGGACGTCGAGCACTTCCACCGGACCGTACTGGTCGAACCGTACCGCCTTCATCGTCCCCTCCGGATGTCGCTTCGGCGGCAGGCGCCCTGCCCCCGGCCCCGCCGTCTGGGTAACCGCGCGCTGGCGCCCAGTATGCCCGGGCCCGGCGGCGGCAGCCGGGCCCGCGGGTGATCCGCCGCTACCGGATCCCCCCGCCGTCCCTACCGGATTACCCGCCGTCTCTACCGGATTACCCGCCGTATTACCCGCCGTCCGATTTCCTACTAAATAGGTCGTAATTATTGACATGTCAGGTCCCGCCTGGCAGACTTGAGCCGCGGCCGGGCGCCTGGCGCGACGGCCGCACCAAGCTCCACCTGGAGGTGTACCCAGTGCCGAACGCGCCAACAGGGACCGGCAGGAAGCCGCCCGCCCGGGCCGCGACGGCGCGGGCGCCGCGCCCATCGCCCCCGACCCGGGCCGAGGGCGGTCCGCCGGTCCCGCCGGACGGCGCCGCGGCGGTCGCCGCCGCCCGCGGCTACGCGGACTCGGTGGCCGACGGCGTCATCGCGCGGGACCGGGCCGGGGCCAGCCAGCCGCCCTACCAGGAGCTGGCCGCGCTCGACGCCAGCGGGCTGCTCGCCATCACCGTGCCGCGCGCCCACGGCGGCCCTGAACTCGGCGCGGCCGTGCTGGCCGAGGTGATCAGGACGATCGCGGCGGTCGACCCGGCCCTCGCGCAGGCACCCCAAGGGCACTACCTGTTCTGCGACGTGCTGGCGGTGCACGGCTCGCCGCAACAACGGCGGCTGCTGTTCGGCGAGGTACTCGGGGGCGGGCGGCTCGGCAACGGGCAGGCCGAGCGCGGCGGCCAGCACGCCCAGGACCTGCGGACCCGGCTGCACGGCTGGCCCGTCCCGGCCACCAGCGGGGCCGGCTCAACCGGGGCGACCGGGCCCCGGCTGACGGGGAAGAAGTACTACACAACCGGGTCGCTCACCGCGCGCTGGATCGGGGTGACCGCGCTCGACGACGACGGCGCGGTGGTGGTCGCCTTCGTCCGGCGGGACGCGCCCGGCGTCTCACTCGACACCGACTGGAACGTGATGGGGCAGCGGGCCACCGTCAGCGGCGCGGCCGCCTTCGACGACGTTCCGGTCGACCCGGCCCTCGTCATCCCCTACGGGCACGCGTTCCAGGTGCCGCAGCAGCTCGGCGCGCGCTCCCAGCTCGTGCACACCGCGATCCAGGTCGGCATCGCCGACGGGGCGCTGCGCGACGCCCGCTGGTTCGTGCGGGAGAAGGCTCGGCCGTTCTTCGAGGCGTCCCGGGCCGGCCTGGCCCCTTCCGCCGGGGAGGACCCGCACACCATCTACCGCATCGGCCAGCTCGCCACCCAGGCGGCGGCCGCGGCCGCGCTGCTCGGCCAGGCGGCGGCGGTGCTGGACGAGATCGGCCGGGAGCCGGCCACCGCCGCCGACGCGGCCCGCGGCTCGCTCGCGGTAGCACAGGCCAAGGCATTCGCCACCGAGGCGGCCGCCACCGTGACCAGCGGGCTATTCGACCTCACGGGCGCCAGCGCGGCCGACGAGAAACACGACCTGAGCAGGCATTGGCGCAATTCACGCACCCACGCCAGCCACGACCCAGCATCATGGAAATATCATCACATCGGAAATTTCTTGTTGAATGACGTGCCACCTCCTAACCACGGGCAGTTGTGAACCATGACCGCTGTTAACGACGCCTCCCGCGCTCTCCCCGGCGCGGACGGCGGCTCCGGCGGGGTGTCCCCCGCCGAGCTGCGCGAGGCCATGGGGCAGTTCGCCACCGGGGTCACGGTTATCACCTCGGTCGGCCCCGACGGCACCCCGGTCGGCACGACCGCCAACGCCGTCACCTCGCTGTCGCTCGACCCGCCGCTGATCCTGGTCTGCTTCGACCTGAAGAGCGCGACGCTGACCGCCATCCGCGGCCACGGCGCGTTCGCGGTCAACGTGCTCGGCCACCGGCAGCGCCAGCTCTCGGCCAACTTCGCCAAGCGCGGCCTGGCCGCGGTCTGGGAAGGCGTCACCCACCACCGCGGCCCCACCGGGTCACCCCGGCTGGCCGACGTGATCGCGGTCATCGAGTGCACCCTCGAGCACGCCATGCCCGGCGGCGACCACGAGATCGTAGTGGGCCGGGTCCAGCACGTGCACATCCAGGCCGACGACGCGACCCCGCTGCTGTTCTGGCGGGGCAAGTACGCCGCCCTCGAGCGGCCGGCCGAGGCCGAGCCCCCGGACTGGGCGATATTCTCCTGGTGAGCGGCCGGCACGTTCGAAAGCCACAACATCTCCTCCTACCTGCTGGCCTCCGGGCTGATCGTGCTCGGCATGAGCTGGCTGCAGGCGTTCCTGACGATCACCATCGCCAACTTCCTGGTGCTGATCCCGATGCTGCTGAACAGCCACGCGGGCACTAAGTAGGGCATCCCGTTCCCGGTGTTCGCGCGGGCCTTCTACGGGCTGCGCGGCGCCAACCTGGCGGCGCTGCTGCGGGCGCTCGTCGCCTGCGGCTGGTTCGGCATCCCGACCTGGATCAGCGGCCAGGCGATCTTCACCATCATCGGACGGCTGGCCGGCTCCGGCTGGACCAGTGCCAGCGGGTTCGGCGGGCAGCCGTGGACCATGTGGCTGTCGTTCGCCGCCTTCTGGCTGATCCAGATGATCCTGATCTGGCGGGGCATCAACGCGCTGCGGCGGTTCGAGAACTGGGCGGCGCCGCTGGTCACCGTCGCGTTCACCGCCCTGCTGGTCTACATGCTGGTGAAGGCGAACGGGATCGGGCCAATCCTGCACCAGACGGGCACCCTCGGCTGGGGATCGCGGTTCTGGCCGGTGTTCTGGCCGTCGCTGATGGCCATGATCGCGTTCTGGGCGACGCTGTCGCTGAACATGCCGGACTTCACCCGCTTCGGCCGGGGACAGCGGCAGCAGGTCATCGGGCAGCTCCTGGGGCTGCCGACCACCATGTCCTACATCGCGATCGTGCCGATCCTGGTGACCTCGGCCGCCACGCTGGTCTACCACACCACCATCTGGGACCCGGTGCAGCTCACCACCAAGTTCCCGAACACCGCGGCCGTGATCGTCGGCCTGCTGATGGTGGTGCCGGCGACCATGTCGGTGAACGTGGCGGCCAACGTCGTCAGCCCCTCGTACGACTTCTCCAGCGCCGCCCCGCGGGCGGTGGCGGCCACCGTGGCCGGCGGGGTGCTGGCGGTCGGCGGCGCGTACACCGCCCCCGGCTCGTCGGGGCCGTTCCCGGCCGACGGGCCTGATCCCGGCGCTCAAGCCGCTCTACGACTACAGCTGGGCGGTCGGGCTCGGCGTCGGCTTCGCGCTGTACCTGGTGCTGTCGCTGCCCGTCTTCGGCCGGACCGGGGACACCCCGGCCGAGCTGTCCCCGGCCGGGCCAGAGACGTAGCGCGCACGGCGCGGCGCCCTAACGCGCGCGGGCAGCGCCACCACAGCCACTATGGTCACGTAGCTGCAGGCCAACGGGTCAGTGTGGAAATAATTTGGTTCTATGACACCAAATTATTTCCATACTGCCAAAAAGTTCCGCAATAATACTGCTACCTGGGGGAATCTGGCTTCCGTCCGCCAGGCCCTGGGGACACTTCCTGAACACGCGCTTCGGGCCCTACTTGCGGAATGCGCCCGGGTGCCACTGGCCGGCCAGGTGGACGGTCAGCAGGGCGATCACCAGGCCGCCGAGCAGGGCGGCGGCCAGTAGCGCGAGCCGGGCGCCGCGCCCGGCTAGGGTTGCCGTGAGGCGGCTGGCCGGGGGGCCGGGGGTGCCCGTGCTGCCGCTTGCGGCGGCGGACGGGGCGGTTCCCCTCGCCTCGGCCGCCAGCAGGCGGGGCAGGCGGGGGAGGTAGGCGAGCACGTGCACGGTCATCGCGCAGGCCCAGAGGATGAACGAGGCCTTGTGCAGGAACAGCCAGGGGCCGCGGCCGGGGCCGGTGACGGCGAGCATGACCCCGGTGCCGAAGACGCCGGCCGTCAGCAGCAGGACGAACGGGCCGAGCAGCCGCAGCAGCAGGGCGGGCGGTCCCTTGCGCCGGTAGGGCGCGCTGCCGGAGTAGTAGCGGGCGAAGCGGTACAGCACCGAGCCGGCCTTCAGGGCGACCGGGCCGAGTAGCAGCATGCCCAGGAACACGTGCAGGGTCAGCAGCCGGCCGATCTTGAGGATGGTGAAGCCCTCGACTGCTAGCAGCACCAGCAGCACCGCCGCGGTTACCGCGGTCAGCCGCTCGTTGCCGTCGGCCCCGCCGGACCGGGAGGCGGCCTGGGCTTGCGGTGGCGCTGGGCGCCGGTGGGCGCCGCGGGCGGGCGGCCGGCTGCCCTGGCCCTGGTAACGGTCTCCGTAGGACACGGCGGGACTATACCCAGCCGCCCTGAGCTTCCCTTCTGCCGAGTATCTGGCTTTGCTCTGAAACTGCCTGCCCCGGTATGGAAGTCGTTCAGGGACCGGATCCGGCGCTGGCTGGCAGGTTGTGGCTTCGTCCGATTGTCACCGAACTCACCGCGGAGGAAAGTGGCTAGGAGGCCGCATCGCTGGGAAGACTGTGGCTGCGGAGAGACGAGTGTCGGGAGGCTGGATATGCCGGAGATCGTCCGGGCTGCCCTCGTGCAGCAGGCATGGGCCGGGGACAAGGACTCGATGATCGCGGCCGCGGTCGCGCACATCGCGGCCGCCGCCTCGGCCGGGGCGCAGGTGGTCTGCCTGCAGGAGCTGTTCTACGGGCCGTACTTCTGCCAGGTGCAGGACGCCGACTTCTACGGCTACACCGAGGCGATCCCGGACGGGCCGACCACCCGGCTGCTGCAGGACGTCGCCCGGCAGCAC
>Ga0265338_10006469_pt1 | contig 14928 bp, 12 predicted proteins | sample 42126metaG_FD_193579 | JGI IMG/M metagenome (GOLD analysis project Ga0265338, IMG submission 193579) | Rhizosphere microbial communities from Carex aquatilis grown in University of Washington, Seatle, WA, United States - 4-21-26 metaG | ecosystem: Host-associated > Plants > Roots > Rhizosphere... | reverse complement strand
GGAATTTGCCGGCGGGCGAGCGCCGTTCCTCCCACGGGAGGTCGGCAAGGCGGATGCGGTTCATGATCCGTAACCGTAGGAGCCTGCTTGCAGGCGACAAGATATCGCGAGCAAGCTCGCTCCTACAATTTCTCGAGAACCACCGGATTGGTCAGCGCGCCGAGGCGCTCGATCTCGACCGTGACGGTGTCGCCGGGGTGCATGAAGACCGGCGGCTGGCGGGCGAACCCGACGCCGTGCGGGGTGCCGGTGAGGATGACCGTCCCGGGCAGGAGCGTCTTGCTGCCGCTCAGGAATTCGATCAGCGCGGGCACGTCGAAGATCATGTCGTCCGTGTTCCAGTCCTGCATCGCCTGCCCGTTGAGCAGCGTGCGGAGGCGGAGGTGGTTGGGGTCGGGGATCTCGTCCCGGGTGACCAGCGCCGGGCCGAGCGGGCAGAAGGTGTCGAAGCTCTTGGCCTGGCACCACTGGCCGCCGCCCCACGGCTTGCGCTGCCAGTCGCGGGCGCTGACATCGTTGGCGCAGGTGTAGCCGAGAACGTGGTCGAGGGCCGTGGCGCGCGTCGCGTTCTTGCACCGCCGGCCGATCACGACGGCGAGCTCACACTCGTAGTCGACCTCCCGGCTGGCGAGGGCCTGGGGAATCTCGATCGGATCACCCGGATTCTGCACCGAACTGGTGGCCTTCAGGAAGAGCACGGGTTTCTCCGGTGCGCCGCGGCCGCCCTCCTCGGCATGCTTCCGGTAGTTCAGCCCGACGGCGAGGAGGTTGGCCGGAACGACCGGCGCGAGCAGCTTGCCCGGCGTCACCACCCGGTCGGTTACGCAGAACTCGTTGAAAATATCGCCGGAGATCTCCCGGGCGGTGCCGTCGGCCTGCAGGGCGGCGTAGGCGGGTCCGCCCGAACTCAAGTGGCGTATGATCCTCATATAAAATAGTTTGTGGATGCAGCGATGGTTGGGCGAGGCGGCGCGCTGGGGAAAGCTACGTCACCGGGCTGGGTGGGCGTCAAGAACCGACTGCGCCGCTTGGATTCCGATCGGGCCGACGTACATTTTAGGTTCCATGTCCGCGAAGCAAAGCACCTCCCGCAAGCTCGTATTGCTCATCGGCACCGTCAAGGGCGCCTTTTTCTACCACACGGACGAGAATCGGAAAGTCTGGAAGCTGACGGGGCCCCACCTGGCGGGCTGGGAGGTTTACAGCCTGTGCGGCGACCGCCGCGCCAACCGGATCCTGGCAGGAACGTGCAGTTATGCCTACGGGACGACCATCCGGAGCACGCGCAACCGGGGCAAGACCTGGGAGGAAGTCGAAAAGAGCCCGGCCTATCCGGCCGAGACGGGCTTCAAGCTCAACCGCATCTGGCAGATCGTGCCGGGACATCCTTCGCAGCCAGGCACCTGGTACGCCGGGGTGGAGGAGGCGGGGCTGTTTGTGAGCCGCGACGACGGCCGCACCTGGGCCGAGCTCGACGGCCTGACCCGACACCCGACGCGTCCGCAATGGGCGCCGGGCAACGGGGGCATGTGCCTCCACACGATCCTGATCGATCCGGCCGAGCCGCGTCGCCTGTGGGTGGCGGCATCGGCCATCGGCGTGTTTCGGAGCGACGATGGCGGCGCGTCGTGGCGGACCTGCAATCGCGGGCTGCCCCTCGTGCCGACCGGGGAATCAACACAGTCCGAGGTCAGCCGCTGCGTGCACAAGATGGTGCTCGATCCAGTCCGCCCGGGAGTGCTCTACCAGCAGTTTCATGGCGGCGTGCTGAAATCAGAGGACGCCGGCGATTCCTGGAAGTCGATTGCGGACGGCCTGCCGAGCAACTTTGGTTTTCCCATGGTCGTCACCGCCCGGGGCGACCTGTTCATCGTGCCGCTGCAGAGCGATGAGCAACGCTTCGTGCGGGACGGCGCCTTGAAAGTCTACCGCTCGCGCGACCGGGGCCGGACCTGGAAGTCGCTGGCCCGCGGCCTGCCGGCGCAACCGCACTACGTGGGCGTGCTTCGCGACGCCATGGCAACCGACGGACTGGATCCGGCCGGAATCTATTTTGGAACGACCATGGGGGAGGTGTACGCCTCCGCCGACAACGGCGACTCCTGGCAACTGCTGCCGGGCCAGTTCCCCCGCATCACCACGATCAAAACCTGGCTGACATGAGACCGGCGAACACCCGGGAGCGCAGCGAACCGAAGACGAGGCCCTGGCGGGCCCCGCCGGGTCGGCTGCGCCTCCTGAACCTCGCCGGATCGGTGCGCGTAAAGGCCGCGATCCCGCTGCTGCGGCTGCGATCGGTGGCCAAGGAGAATCCGCCATGCAGATCGAGGTGACGGTGCCGGGACTGCTCGCCGACTGCGTGGGCGGCCGGCGGCAGGTGGCGCTTGAGGCCGGCACGCTGGCCGAGGCGCTGCGACGCCTGCTGGAGGAGCACCCGCGGCTGCGTCCGCATCTGTACGACGAGGCGATGCGCCTCCGGCGCCATGTCCTGATCTTCTTCAACGACGACAACGTGGCGACCCTCGCCGATCGCGACGTGCCGCTCAAACCCGGCGACCGCCTGCTGGTGCTGCAGGCGGTCTCGGGCGGATGATCACCGCGGGCCCGGGTGCCCCCGCGGATCCTTCGGACCGTGGTGGGGATCCGGGAAGTGAGGGAACTCCCGCGGCACGATCACCGTGACGCTCCGGGTGCTCGCATTGCCCGAATGATCACGGCTCTCGACCGTGATTGTATAGATGCGGGTGGAACCGTTCCGCGCATGCTCGGCCCGGAGGTTGAGGGTCAGGGGGCCGGTGATCTGCCAGTCGGGCGCGAAATGCCCGCCGGCCGGCTCGTTGGAGGTCACGGCAATGATGCGGGTGATCGGCGCCGGGTCGGCGGCATCGGCCACCACGACGGTCAGCCTTACGGGCACCATCTGGTGATTGGGGGGCCACAGCACGTTCGGCCGGGCCGTCAGGCTCGTGATCACGGGCGCGACGGTGTCGGTGATCGTCAGCGTGCCGGCCGCGCTGCCGGAGTAATCGGGATCGATGACGGTAGCCACGACCGCATAGTGGCCGACCGCGGACGGCGGCGTGGCCGAGCCGTCGTAGGTGACGGCGACCACGAGGCCGGCCGGGGCCGTCGTGACTGTCACGGGCTTAGGCGCGCCGTCAAACGGCTGGGTCAGGGCGCCCAATGTGACCACGGCGACCGCCTTGTTGACCGTCAGTGTCGCCGGATCGCTGGTGGCCGACCCGATGCTGTTCCGGGCCAACACGGTGTAGGTGCCGGCGGCCGCGGTCTTGACGGGGTCGATCGTTAGCGCGGGCGAGGTCGCGCCGTTGACGTCGGCGCCATTGTGCTGCCACTGGAAGGTCGGGGCGGGAAAGCCCGTGGCCGTGACGAAGAACGTCACCGCGTCGCCGACGGTGACCGTCTGCGACTGCGGCTGCGTGGTGAAGACGGGCGCGGCGAATTCGGGGTGCAGGTTGACGCCGAGGACGACGGGATCGTGGTCGGCGTAGCGGAAGACGGTGTCCGCATTGATCGTCTGCTGCGCGACGCTCTTGTTTTCGAGGTTGTAGTCGAGATAGACCGGCTCGTCGGCGTTCACGTGCCAGGTGGCGGCGGCGGCAACCTGTTCGGCGAGGTGCGGCGTTGCGAGGGCATGGTCGATGTGGCCGAACTCGCCATTGAACGAGTAGGAATAGCCGCCCTCGCCCTCGAACGATTCCGTCAGGCTGACATAGCCGGCCCCCTTGAGGGCGGTGATCGGGTCCTCCTTGGCGTAGGCGTTGAGGTCGCCGATGATGAGAACGTCGGGATCCCCGCTCGCGGTCGGGTCGGTGGCGAGCCAGGCGGCGAGCGCGTTGGCCTCCTGCAGGCGCAGGGCGTTGTTCGTCCCCTGACCGTCGCCGGAATCGGCGTTGCCGGCGCCGGCGGCCGCGGAGCCCTTGGCGCGGAAATGGTTGATGCACACCGTGAGTTTCTCGCCGGTGGATTTCTGGCGGAACGTCTGCGCCAGCGGATTGCGGGCGAGGTTGTCGAAGGACGGATCGCTCAGCATGGCGGGCGCGCCGACCGTCTCCACGGTTTCGACCCGGTAGATGAGCGCGACGTGGATCTGATCCGTGGTGATGTCCACCGCGGAGGCGTCGACAAACGCGTAGGTCGTGCCCGGGGACGCGCTGGCGTTGAGGCTCGCGACCAGCTGGGCGATGGCGCTCGTGGGGCCGTAGCTGTCGGGGAGGCCGTTGGTCACGCGGTCGTTTTCCACCTCGGTCAGGCCCATGATGTCAGGGGCGAGCTTAAGGAGGGCGGCGGTGAGCTTGGCGAGCTGCCGCTGGTATTCGGCCAGGGTGGTAGCGCCCCGCGACGTGGGGAAGCCGCTGCCGGCGCCGTCGCCGTTCATGAGGTTCTCGACGTTGCCGATGCAGACCCGCAGCGAGCTGTCCGCCGCGGGCGGATCAACGCGCGGATCGGCGTCCGCAAAGACCGGGGCCTCGGTCGGCTCGACGATGTAGGACCCGAATTTCTGGTCGAGGATGCCGCTGAGGCCCGTGACGGTGCTGCCCGCGCGGCGGGTCAGGCCGCGGCCGGCGCTGTCGGCCAGGAAGGGTGTCGGGTCGGGATAGGCCGCGCTCACGCCGTCGTCCACGAGGATCTGGCTGAGGAAGTTGGCGGCCTCGAGGCTCTGGGCCGCCGCCCCCGGCGCGACGACGTTGGTGGGCGTGGACAGCCGGCCGGTGGCGAGGATGAATTCGCCGAAATGGCCGAGGTCGAAGTTGTCCGTCAGCGTCAGCGTCTGCGGGAGCGTGACCCGCATGCCCTCGTAGCGTTCGCCCTCGGTGGCGCTGGCGAAGGGCAGGGTGACCACCACCGGCGCCGGCAGCGCGGCGGCGCCGAGCTTCGTGAGCTCGATGACGTTGGTGAGCTCGGTTTCGGTGGTGGGGGCGGTGCCGAATTCGGCCACGGTGCCCGTGACCTTGACGATGTCGCCGGAGGCGACCGTGAAACTGTTGTTGAAAACGAACAGGCCCTCGGACGTGGCAGGATCGGCGTCATACTCCGCCTCCGGCGCCTGCACGTAGAATCCGCCGAGGCCGCTCGCACCCTGGAAGGTGGCGGTGACGACGCCCTGGACGGTGACGAGCTGCCCGGCATAGGGGCTGGCGGTGCCGGCGCCCTGGACCGTGTGGATCGGGAGGGGCGCGGTGCTGAGGGTGGTGAAGCTGAACGGATAATCCTCGCCGGGATGCACGGTGCCGGTGGCGGCATCGACGACCTGGCTGGCCAGCACGGTCACCGTGACCGTCTCCCCTTCGGCAAACGCGGGGGAGGGCACCAGCGTGTATTCGGTGGGCCCGCCGAGGATGGTCGCGGTGTGCTCACCGCTGGTGCTGCCGGTGATCGTGAACCAGGTGCCCGTCACGAGCACGGGCGTGTTGAATTTGATCGTCAGGCTGGAGCTGCCGAGGACGTTCACGGCGCCGTTGGCCGGCGTGGTCACGGCCACGGCGGGCAGCAGGGTCGCCGCGGTGCTGAAGGTGAGATCGTCGATCGCGATGCCGTCGTCGCTGCCGCTGTCGTCCACGTCGCTCCACCGCAGCACGAGCGTCTGGCCCGGCGCCCAGGCGACGCCGGTGACCAGGGCGGAGATCGCGGTGCGGTTGCCCGCCGCGTTGCCGTCGATGGCCAGGCCGGAACCGGTGGTGTTGGGGGCGGTGAAATCAAGCGCGGGCACCGCGGTGAACGCGCCGACATTGAGGTCCGTCGCCCCGAGCGCGTAGGCGAAGGTGAGCTTGTTGGCGGCCGCGCTGCCGCGCCGCCATTGCTCGCCGGTGTAGCTCAGTGTGAACTGGGTGACGGTGGCGCCGGTGTTGTTGGTGAGCGCCACGCCGAGGCGCGAGGCGACGCCGCCGCTGCCGAGCGAACCGAGCGCCCGCTCCGGATTCGCGGCGGCCCCGAACGAGTAGACACCGCCCGTGGTGCTCGTGCCGGTGCCGACGAGGAAGACGGCGTTCGCCCCGGTGCCGGCGTATTTGGCGAACGACCAGCCGGCGAGCCCGGAGGCGCCGACCGGCGCGCCGTCCAGCGCGAACGGTCCGACGCCGGCCAGCGTGAAGGTGCCGCTGGCAGGCAGCGTGTCGAAATTCTGGGTGTAACTGCCGCCGGTGTAGGAGATCTGGGCATGGCCCGAAGCGGCCAACGCCAGCATACAGGCGACGACGGGGTAGAGACGTCGGGGTATCATGGCGGTATTTCAAGACACTCCACCGGGAAGTGTCGAGACTCCGAATGTGATGATCCGGTGACGGCGGGCCCGGCGGCAGTGGGCACCCGCGATCAATTCAGCGCACCGGCTTCGGATCCACTCGCGCGCGCTCGTGGCTACGAAATGGAGGTGGCTGCGAGCGCCAGCGAGCGGCTCCGTTTCTCGACTCCTGATCCCGCTCGCTGGCACTCGCGGCTACGGAGACGCCTACAAGCCCGGGCACGAGCACACGAGGTGGCGGTCGCCGTAGACGTTGTCGACGCGCCCCACCGCCGGCCAGAACTTGGCCGCGCGTGTCCAGGCGGTCGGAAAGGCGGCCAGCTCGCGCGAGTAGGGACGATCCCAGGCGTCAGCGCAGACCACCGGCGCGGTGTGCGGCGCGTGCTTGAGCGGATTGTTCGACTTGTCGAACTCGCCGGTGGCGACCTTCCGCATCTCGCCGTGGATCGCGATGAGGGTGTCGCAGAAGCGGTCGAGCTCGGCCTTCGATTCGCTCTCGGTCGGCTCGATCATGAAGGTGCCCGGCACGGGGAATGACATCGTCGGCGCGTGATAGCCGTAGTCCATGAGCCGCTTGGCCACATCGTCGACCTCGACCCCGTGTTGCTTCCACTCGCGCAGGTCGACGATGCATTCGTGGGCCACGAAGCCGCCCGCGCCCTTGAAAAGCACCGGAAAATACGCGTCGAGGCGGCGGGCCACGTAGTTGGCGTTGAGGATCGCCGTCGCGGTCGCCCGCTTGAGCCCGTCCGGGCCCATCAGGCGGAGATACATCCAGGGAATGACGAACAAGGAGGCGGAACCCCACGGCGCCGAGGCGACGGCGCCGGTGCCCAACACACCCCGGCGCTCCGCGCCACCCCTCTCGAGAGGGGAGCCTCCGGCTGCGGCCGAAGCGCCCGCGGCACCTTGATTTGGGATTTGGGGTTTGGGATTTGGGATTTCCCGACCCGGGTTGACGACGGAATGGCCGGGAAGAAACGGGATGAGGTGTCGGGCGACGCCGATCGGCCCCGCGCCCGGCCCGCCGCCGCCATGGGGGATGCAGAAGGTCTTGTGCAGGTTGAGGTGGCCGACGTCGGCGCCCAGCGCGGCGGGCGTGGTCAGCCCGACGAGGGCGTTGAGATTGGCGCCATCGAGGTAGACCTGCCCGCCGTGCGCGTGCACGATCGCGGCGATTTCCTTGATGCCGCTTTCAAACACGCCGTGGGTGGAGGGATAGGTGACCATGAGCGCGGCGAGGTCCGGCGCGTGCTGGTCGGCCTTGGCCCGGAGATCGGCGAGGTCGACGTTGCCCTGGCCATCGCAGGCGACCGGCACGACCGTGAATCCGGCCATGGCGGCGCTGGCGGGATTGGTGCCGTGCGCCGAGGTGGGAATGAGGCACACGTGTCGGCGGCCCTCGCCGCGGGCCTCGTGGTAGCCGCGGATGGCCAGCAGGCCGGCGTATTCGCCGTTGGAGCCCGCATTGGGCTGCAGCGAGATCGCGGCGTACCCCGTGATCGCGGCCAGCCAGGTCTCCAGATCGGCGATGAGCTGCTGGTAGCCGCGGGTCTGGTCGGCGGGCGCGAAGGGATGCATCCGGCCGAACTCGGGCCAGGACAGCGGCAGCATCTCGCTGGCGGCGTTGAGCTTCATCGTGCATGAGCCCAGCGAGATCATCGAATGGCAGAGCGAGAGATCGCGCGCCTCAAGGCGCTTGATGTAGCGCAGCATCTCGTGCTCGGTGTGGTAGGAATTGAACACCGGGTGGCTTAGGAACGGGGAGGTCCGGGCGAGAGGCGCCGGAATGTCCTCAGGTTCCAAGTTCCAAGGTCCAAGTTCCAATTCGCCGCCGGCACCGAAGACGGCGAGCAGGGCGCGGACATCGTCCACGGTCGTCGTCTCGTCGAGCGAGACCCCGACGGTGCGGTCGTCGAGGCGGCGCAGGTTCATGCGCTTCCGGGCGGCCGCGGCGTGAAGCTTCGCCGCCTCAACCCCCGTCACGGTGAGCGTGTCGAAGACCGGCTCCGCGTTGACCGCGCCGCCGGCCCGCCGCAGCCCGGCGGCGAGCGCGGAGGTGAGGGCGTGCACGCGCCGGGCCAGGCGGCGCAGGCCGTCCGGGCCGTGATACACCGCGTACATCGAGGCCATGACCGCGAGCAGCACCTGCGCGGTGCAGATGTTCGAGGTGGCCTTGTCGCGCCGGATGTGCTGCTCGCGCGTGCCGAGCGCCAGCCGGAGCGCCGGGCCGCCCTGGGCGTCCCGCGACACCCCGACGAGACGGCCGGGCATCTGGCGTTTGCAGGCGTCGCGGGTGGCGAGGTAGCCCGCGTGCGGTCCCCCGAAGCCGAGGGGCACGCCGAAGAGCTGGGCGGACCCGACGGCCACGTCGGCCCCGAACTCGCCCGGCGGCCGCAGCAGCGTGAGCGCGAGCAGGTCGGCCGCGACGACGCACCGCGCGCCGGCCGCATGCGCCTGCGCGAAAAAGCCGGCGTAGTCGTGCACGGAACCCGTGGTGTCGGGGTATTGCACGAGCACGCCGAAGACCCGGCCGTCGACCGGGAAGGTGCGGTGGTCGCCCACGACGACGTCGAGGTCCAGCGGCCGCGCCCGCGTCCGGACGACGTCAATGGTCTGCGGATGGCACGCGGCGGAGACGAAGAAGGTTTTCCCGGGCCCATCGTTCATCCGCCGGCAAAGCGTCATGGCCTCGGCCGCGGCGGTGCCTTCGTCGAGCATCGAGGCGTTGGCGATCTCGAGGCCGGTGAGGTCGGCGACCATCGTCTGGTAGTTGAGCAGCGCCTCGAGCCGGCCCTGCGAGATCTCGGCCTGATAGGGCGTGTAGGCGGTGTACCAGCCCGGGTTCTCGAAAATCGCGCGCTGGATCACGGACGGCGTGAACGTGTCGGCGTACCCCTGGCCGATGAAGCTGCGAAACACCTCGTTCCGCGCGGCGATGGCGCGCAGCTCGGCGAGCGCGGCATGCTCGCCGGCCGGCGCGGGCAGGCGCAGCGGCTCGCGCCCGCGGATGGCGGCGGGCACCGCGGCGTCGACCAGGGCGTCGAGCGACGGCTGGCCGAGCGCGGCGAGCAGGGCGGTCTCATCCGCGGCGCCGGAACCGAGGTGGCGCGGCGGAAAAAAGTCGGCGGGAACGGGCGGCTCGCTGGCGGAGGGCATACCCTGCGGACGCTAGGGCCGGAGGCAGGTGGCGCAACAGCGATTCGCAGATCCGGGCGGGAGCCGGCTCGCCCGCGCCGCGGCGGCGGGACGGTTCGGGTGCGCGATCGCGATTCAGGCGTCCGTGGAGGAGCCTGCTTGCCCGCGCCGCGGCGGCGGGGCTTGCAGGCGATCCGTTCGCGAGCATTCTGCTGGCCAGCAGAACGCTCCACATTTCGGATCATGGCTCGCGATTTTTCCACCAAGTCCGGCCGCGCCGCCTACATTGACCGGCGCCTGGCGGAACTCTATCCCGCCCCGGAGGTGCCGCTGCGGCACCGGGACCCCTACACCTTGCTGGTGGCGGTGGTGCTCTCGGCGCAGTGCACGGACCGGCGGGTGAACGAGGTCACGCCGCGCCTGTGGTCCGAGGCCGCCACGCCGGCGGCGATGAGCCAGCTGCCGGTGGCGACGATCGAGGCGATCATCCGGCCGTGCGGACTTGCCCCGCAAAAGGCGCGGGCGGTCGCCGGGCTGTCGCGCCTGCTGGTGGAGCGGCACGGCGGCCGCGTGCCCGGCACCTACGCGGAACTCGAGGCGCTGCCCGGGGTGGGGCACAAGACCGCCTCGGTGATCATGGCGCAGGCGTTTGGCGAACCTGCCTTTCCGGTCGACACGCACATCCACCGGCTCGCCCAGCGCTGGAAGCTGACGGATGGCCGCAGCGTCATCCAGACCGAGCGCGACCTGAAGCTCCTGTTTCCCCGCGCGCACTGGAATCAGCTTCACCTGCGCATCATCTACTACGGCCGGGAGCAGTGCACCGCGCGCGGTTGCGACGGCACCCGGTGCGAGATCTGCCGCACGCTTTTTCCCGGACGGAAGGGGACATTGTAGGCCGCGTGCGTGCACGCGCTTCGGCCGTCGAAGACAGACCGGCGCCAGCAAGCTGGCGGCCTACAGAACCGAATGCCGGGATGGCCGGGCCGCCGTATCCCCCGCGCCACCCGGTTTACAGGGTTGCCAAGACCGGCGAAACCGGGAAGCTGTCGGACTTTAAATCCGACATGTTACGTAAACTTATCGCGTCAATCCGGAAGACCCTGACGCCCACTCCTCCCGCTGCGCCGGCCAAGTCGGCGCAGAAACCATCTCAACGGCCTCGCGGCCAGGAACCTGCGCCGGCACCCCGGCCACATCCCTCCGGCCGTTCCGGCCGCGGCCAAAGCCAGGGGCAAGGTCACAGCCAGGGCCAGGGGCAAGGACACGGGCAAGGCCAGGGGCAAGGACACGGGCAAGGCCAGGAGCAAGGTCACAGCCAGGGCCAAGGGCAAGGTCCGAGCCAGGGCCCGGGCCGGGGACGGGACCGGGATCGCGACCGGAATCGAAGTCACGGCCAGCGCTCGCACGGCAGCCCGGCGCCACGATCCGGCTCGAGATCGGACTTCCGGCCCGCGCCGAGAAATGCTTCCCGGCCGGCGCCGCCGGCCCCGGAGCGACCGCCGCAGCCGGATCTGCCGCCGCCGCCCGACATGCCGGCGATCGAAACGGTGTTCACCAAGCTCGGGCTCACCGCCCCGTTTGCGCACGCGGTCCAGAAGATGGATTACACCGAGCCGACTCCGATCCAGGAACAGGCCATTCCCCTGGTCCTGGCGGGCCGCGACGTCATCGGCTCGGCGCAGACCGGCACCGGCAAGACCGCTGCCTTTGCCCTGCCCATCCTGCAGCACCTCGGCCGCCACGGCGCGCTGCGCTGCCTCATTCTCGAACCGACGCGCGAACTGGCCCTCCAGGTGGAGGAGGCGTTCCGCGACTTCGGCCAGTTCACCAACCTGCGCAGCACCGTGATCTACGGCGGCGTGGGCTACGGCCGCCAGCGCGAGGACCTGACGCGCGGCGTCGACGTGGTCATGGCCACCCCGGGCCGGCTGCTCGACCTCCTCGAGCAGCGGGCACTGACGCTGCGCGAAGTCAACGTGCTCGTGCTCGACGAGGTCGACCGCATGCTCGACATGGGTTTCCTCCCCGACGTGAAGCGCATTGTGCAGCAGTGCCCCGGCGCCCGCCAGACGCTGCTGTTCACCGCCACGCTGCCGCCCGAGATCGAGTCGCTGGCCGCCTGGGTGCTGCACGATCCCGTGACGATCGCGGTCGGCCGGCGGCAGGCGCCGGCGGACACCGTGTCGCACGCGTTTTATCCCGTGGTCGGATCGCAGAAGTTCGACCTGCTCCGCACGCTGCTCGAGCGCACCAAGTTCGAGAGCGTCCTGGTGTTCTGCCGGACCAAGATGGGCGCCGACCGCGTGGCCGCCTGGCTGAAGACCCACAAGCATTCCGTCGCCGTCATGCACGCGGACCGGAACCAGAGCGAGCGCCAGGAGGCCCTCGCCGGCTTCAAGGCCGGCCGCTATGAGGTCCTCGTCGCCACCGACCTCGCCGCGCGCGGGCTCGACATCGCGGGGGTGACCCACGTGGTCAACTACGACGTGCCCGAGAACCCGGAGGACTATGTCCACCGCATCGGCCGCACGGGCCGGGCCCACCACCTCGGCGACGCCTTCACCCTGGTGACCGAGGAAAGCGTGCGCGACGCGCGCAGCATCGAGCGATTCATCGGCCGGGCCATCGAATGGAAGCGGCTCGATGACTTTCCCTACGTCTACTCGGCCTTGTTCGACGAGCGCTCGCAGGCGGCCGAGGAAGCGGCCAAACCCTCGAGCCGGCTGCACCGCGGCATGCGGCGATAGCAGGCCCGGATTTGTAGGCCGCCAGCTTGCCCGTTCGGCAAGCTCACCCTTCGACAGGCTCAGGGTGACCCTGAGCTGAGTCGAATGAGTCAGGGCCCCGAGCGTGTCGAGGGGCTGGCGCCCGCCCTTCCGTCATTTCCATCGGCCGCGTGCGAGCACGCGGCCTACAGATTGGCGGGCTTGCTCGCGACGGCAGGGCGGCCGATCGCCTGCAAGCAGGCTCCTACAACTGCGGAGGGCGACGGCGGAGCTTCCGCCGCATCGGTGAGGCGGATTCTAAGCGTACCGCGCGATTTCCTGCGTCCTTTCGCCGGCCGCTGCGTCTGCGGGAGGTGAAGAACCATGAAAACGATCACCACCTTCCTTGCCGTCCTCGTCCTGTCCGGCCTGGCCATGCGGCTGGGTTCGGGCCAGCTCGACGCCGGCGCCCTGTTGTCGGCCGTCGGCGCGGCCGCGCTCCTCGCCACCGCGTCCACCGACCGCCTGCCCCGCCGCCGATCGGCGCCGGAATCCGAGGGGATGCCGTCGGGCCAGCCCTGGCCCCGGGAGGAGTCCTGCGCCCTTTGCAGCGATCCCGCGTCCTAAGTCCGCCCAACCCCCATCATCTCATGAAAGATCCCGATGCTTCTGAAATCCGAGAGTATGTGCGCGAGCGCTACGGCGCCATTGCCGATCAGGCCGACGATCCGGCCGCGGCGCCCGGTTGCGGCTGCGGCGACGGCGGCGGAGGCTGCTGCGGCTCCGCGGCCACGACCTACGGCGAGCAACTCGGCTATTCCGCGGCCGAGGCCGCCAGCGTGCCCGCCGGGGCCGACCTCGGCCTCGGCTGCGGCAACCCGGTCGCGCTCGCCTCGATCCGGCCCGGCGAGACGGTGCTGGACCTCGGCAGCGGCGCGGGCTTCGACTGCCTGCTGGCCGCCCGCCAGCTGGGCGGCACGGGCCGCGTCATCGGCGTCGACATGACTCCGCCGATGATCGCCCGGGCCCGGCGCAACGCGGCGCAGGCGGGGCTCGCCCACGTCGAGTTCCGGCTCGGCGAGATCGAGCACCTGCCGGTGGCCGACGCGACTGTCGACCTGATCATCTCCAACTGCGTGGTGAACCTCTCGCCCGAGAAGGCGCAGGTGTTTCGCGAGGCGTTCCGCGTGCTCAAGCTGGGCGGCCGCCTCGCCATCGCCGACATCGTGGCCACCCGGCCGGTGCCGGCGGCGCTGCGGCAGAAGCTCGAGGCCATCGGGGCCTGCGTCGCCGGGGCGGCGCTGGTGGCCGACCTCCAGGCGATGCTGGCGGCGGCGGGCTTCACCCGGGTCGAGATCCAGGCCCGGGAGGCGAGCCGGAAGACGATCGCGCAGTGGACCGACGACCCCACGGTCGCCGATTTTGTGGTTTCCGCCTATCTCACGGCCTATAAACCATGACGGTGATGAAACCCGCCGCCGCCGTGGTCATTGCCGCCGCCGGGCCCGAGGACGTGCCGGCCATCGGCGCGTTGCTGGACGCGGCGGACCTGCCCGCCGAGGATTTCGCCGGCCATCTGGCGCATTTCCTCGTGGCCCGGGCGGAGGGCGCGGTGGTGGGCGCGGCGGGATTCGAACGGCACGGCCCGGCGGCGCTGCTGCGGTCCCTGGTGGTGGCGCCCGGGCGGCGCGGCGCCGGCCTGGGCGGCGAGCTGGTCCGGCGCCTGGCGGTGCAGGCGCGGCGCGAAGGGGTGGAGCAGTTCTATTTGCTCACCACGACCGCCGAGGAGTTTTTCGCCCGGCGGGGTTTCCGGAAGATCGCGCGCGCGGCGGTGCCGGCGGCCATCGCGGCCACCGCGGAATTCCACCGCCTGTGTCCGGCGAGCGCGGCGTGCCTGACGCGGGCGGCGGCGGAGCCGGCCGGACCATGACCGCGCTGAGCTTTGACGCGAACGTGCTGGAGATGGCGCCGCGGCTGCGGGCGTTCCTGCGGCGGCGCGTGCGCGACGACGCCACGGCCGACGATCTGACCCAGGACACCCTGCTGAAAGTCTACCGCTCCCGCAATACGCTGCGCGACGACGCCCGGCTGGAGGCCTGGCTTTACCGGGTGGCGCGCACGACGCTGATCGACCACTACCGCCGGCAGCGGCCCACCGAGGAGCTGCCGGCGGAACTGGCGGCGGAGAGCCGGGACGAGTTTGCGGCGATGCGGACGGCCATGGCGTCGTCGCTGCACCATTTTCTGGCGGAGCTGCCCGAGACCTATCGCGAGCCGGTGCGGCTGGCGGAGCTGGAGGACCTGCCCCTGGCGAAGATCGCGCTGCGGATGAACCTCTCGCTCACGGCGGTGAAGTCGCGGGTCCGGCGGGGCCGCCAGCTGCTCCGGGCCAGGCTGCAGGCCTGCTGCCGGTTCGAGTTCGACCGGCTGGGGCAGGTGATCGGCTGGGAGCGGCGCCGGCTGCTCTGCTGCGACTGACGCGTCGCGGCCTCCGGCCGGGCGGTTGGGGGCGGGGGCAGGTTGAGGTCGAGGTGCGGGTTGAGGATCGGCGGGCGGCGCCCGATCGACGATCCCGGCCTCAACGTCGGCTCGAACCCGGGCCGAGGTTCCCCGTGGGCCTGAGCGTGAACCTGAACCTAGGCATCAACCTCGCCTTCCATCGGAAAAGATTGGTTGACTATTACGCCATATAGAGAAATAGATCGCGCATGACTCACACCCTGCGCCAGCGGCGAAAGCAGCGCGCCGCGGTCTTCAAGGCCCTCGGGCACCCGGTGCGCCTGCAGATCGTGGAGGAACTGATCGGGGGCGAGCGCTGCG
>Ga0265338_10006466_pt1 | contig 14930 bp, 4 predicted proteins | sample 42126metaG_FD_193579 | JGI IMG/M metagenome (GOLD analysis project Ga0265338, IMG submission 193579) | Rhizosphere microbial communities from Carex aquatilis grown in University of Washington, Seatle, WA, United States - 4-21-26 metaG | ecosystem: Host-associated > Plants > Roots > Rhizosphere >... | reverse complement strand
GCGCCGTGAACAGAAGGATTACGCCCTTCAAGATATCCGATGTAATCAATGGGGCCATCCCCTCCCGGAGTGAGCAGATTGTAATTGTCCAAAACCGAGGATGCGCTTAACGCATGATTAAAAGTCTCGAGTTCGTCAAATTGGCCCCGGGCCTGATTGTCACCTTGATTGTCGCTGCCAATATAGAAACCGCTGGCCTGTATCGCTGCATCCGGATAACTGGTGACGCCAACACCATCGGTCGCCAGTTGGCCGTCCAAATATAACCGGGAATTGGTCGCCGAACAGGTCAGCACCACCTGGTGCCAATCATTGGAAGCCCAGTTGATCGTCGCGCTCAAATTGGTTGCCGTGATGCCATTGGTTTGGGTGACAAAGCTTATCGTCGTGCCGTCCGCGCTGACCACCAGCGCCCACCAGCCGTCCGCCGAATCCTGGCTGCCGATTTCGATCAGGCGCGCCAGGCATCCCGGACCCGTGCCAGCATTGGTGGTGCTGCTGTTCCAATCGGGCTTGAACCAGAATCGGACGGAGCCATTTCCCGGTGTGATGTTGGCGGCCCCGTTTGTTTCCACGCTGCGATAGGCCAGACACGCCGGGCTGGCGCTGTCCACTCCCAGTGCGTGGCCGTTCCAGTCCGGAACGAGGGCCAGATTACTGAAGGTCAATGGAATCTGTCCTTCCTCACCGAGCCAGTTCGTGGTGTCAAACCGCCAGCAGCCCAATCTTTGGTCGGGACGGCTGTTTGCATTGGCTGGATCTGTGCCGGCTGCCGCTTCGGCTCCATCGCTGACGCCGTCACCGTCGCTGTCGGCATTTGCCGGATCCGTGCCCGATTGATACTCCTGCAAATTGCTCAACCCGTCATGATCCGGGTCGGCGCCGGGAGCGGCATCAGTGTTGCTTTGATAATCGGCGCCGAAGTATTGCAGCAGCCAGCTGGCTGGAATGTATTCAAATTGTGCTGCAGCGACATCGCTGTCGAGGCAGGTATAATGAGTGCGGATATCCGAAGACCCGGTCTTTTGCGTTTTCGCCTGTAAAGTCACTGAGCCGGCGATGGGGATTGGAACGGTGTAGGTGGTCCAGGTAACGCCGTTATCCAGGCTGTATTCAATGGTGTAATTGGTATTGGCCGGATACACATCACCTGGTCCGCCAAACTTGCTGATATATTCGGGGCTGTGTCTGAAAACGGTGCCATTGATCAGATTGGTGCGGATTTGCTCATCTGAATTGCCCTGGTCGCGCAATTCCCGGGCATAAGCCGCAACCGTCTGAATTTCCGCCGGATTGCCGGTCCGACCCAGTTCGGTCTGGTATAGCCCGGATACCAGATTGGTCAGATCTTCGACCCCCGGGCTGATGACAACGTTTGAAGTAGAATTGAAATAACCGCCATCTGGCATCATCACGGGCGGCGGAAGTTTGGAGATATTGATTCCCTGTCCCATATAATCCACATACCCTGGTCTCCCGGCGAAAAGGGAATCGGCGTAATTATTGGCCACCAGGAAAGAGATGAGATTGGGGTAGTTCAAGCCGGTGACCGAACTGGCGATGTCGTTTGCCCGGTTTTGTTCAAGCGTCACGAGGCATGAACCATTGGTAACCACCAGGCTGATGGTTGGGGATGCCAATGGCAGAGAACCGTAAGCCGGGGTTACGTTTAAAGGATCACCAAAGATTTCCAGTTCTTCAAAAGCACCTCCAGCCTGGTTGTATCCAACCAGGTCGCTGCCGATTCTGAAACCGTTGGTTTGCTCATCGGCGTTGGGCCAATAAGCCACCCCGGCACCGTTGGTCATCCATTGACCATCCAGATACAGATCACAGGCTGCCGGTGAGTAAGTCAGCAGAATTTGATGCCACTGATTCGAAAACCAGGAGATGTTGGCGCACAAATTCGTCATGCCGGCACCGTTGGTCGAGGTGCCAAAGAGCAGTTGAGTTCCGTCCGGGCTTAGATACAAGCTCCACCAGCCGCTGGTGAACGCGGGGTCATAACTGCCGGCTTCAATCAACCTGCCCGGCTCCCCGGGGCCATAGCCGCCGGCATTGACGCTGCTCCAATCCGGCTTGAACCAGAACCGAGTTGAGCCCTGCTGAAAATCAATACTGGTGTTGCCATTGGTTTCCACGACGCGATAGGCCAGCAGGGCCGGGTTGGCATGTTTGAGCCATGCCGCATTCTTGCTCCAACTGGGAATGCCAAGTACATTGGTGTACAGCAGTGGCAGCTGGCCTTCTTTTCCAATCCAGGTGTTGGTATCGTTGAAAGTCCAATGGCCGAGCGGCACAAATTCGTTGACCGTAACGGTGGTGGAATCAGCTCCGCTGGAAGCGCCCACCAAAATCGTGCTGTCGGGCGTATTGGAACCGGCTGGAGGGAAATAAACCCAGACGGAAGCTTGACCGTTTGTATCCGTCCGGAGAGAAAGAGTGTTGGTCGGAGCATCACTGGTCGTTAACGCAAGCAATGCGGTTCCATTGGTCACGGTGAAGGTTACGGGGGCATTGGTCAAAACGACAGAATTTGCATCGGTCACCCCGATAATCACAGGAATGGGAAGGAAGGAATCATAATATCCGGCCTGATTGTTGCCGTTCAAGATTTCCAAACCGGGCAAATTCCCGTTATAATAATCGGTCGGATCAGTGCCAGCTTGATATTCCTGCAAATTGCTCAAGCCGTCACCGTCGGAGTCGGCATCCGGATCTACACCCAGATGGCCGAAATATTGCAATTGCCAGTAATCCGGCATTCCGCTTCCATCAGAATCCAAGGCAATAGTGACGGTTATACTGCCGGGGTCGGACCAACCGCCTCCGTTATCCAACGCCACGGCCGAAAGGGTGTATTGACCAACAAAAGCATTGGTCCAGGTGAAGGCAAAGGGATTGTTAGTGGAAATGCCCAAAAGCGATTGGTCATCGCCGTTGGGTTGATAATAGTAATCCACTTCCCGAATTACAGCACCGGCCGCGGCTTCCGCATCAACGGTAATGGTCAGGGACTGGTTGTTTGTTCCGATGAGAATCGTGCTGCCATCCCTCGGGTTGGTGATGCTGATGGTCGGCAGCGGAACCAGCGTTTCGTCAAAATTCGTTTCCGCAATACGCTCACGGCTGGCCACAAGTACCCTGACCAGAAGCGGGGAGCCGGCAATATTCTGATCCGCAGACTTGATCGAATGTCCATTAAGCTGCTTGGATGTGGCCAGAGTCGGCACGATGTTCTGGCTCGCATACCCAACCAGGGACACTTCACCGTTGCTGTCGGTCGTCAGCCGAAGCCCTTTGTAATTATCTCCTCCGCTCACGGTTCGTAATTCCATGTCACCGATAATGACTTCCACCGAGACAGGCGCATTGCTCAATGCCATGCCATTGGTATCCGTCACCCGGAAAACCAATGGTTGCTCGAATTCCAGACCAGCATGGGCTAACTGATTATTTCCATCCAAAATTGTCAAATTGGGTAATTGCCCGTTGTAAAAATCGGCATATTGAGGGGCCAAGGCAGGCAACCCGGCTTCATCTCCCCAAATCCAACTCGTGCCAGTTCCATCGGAAGCCCCCCATTGCCACAGCCTGCCGTCGCGGTCCAATGCGGCGGAGGCGTCCGAACCGGCGGCGATGGCAACGATATTGGCCAGTTCCAGTATCTGCATGGGAAGATTGATTGTATTAACGCCATTGGTGCCCAGTTGCCCGGCGTTGTTATTGCCCCACGCCCAGACATTGCCCTGGTTGTCCAAAGCCAGGGAGTGATTTGCGCCGGTAGCAATTTGGACCGCGTTGCTAAACACCATGACCGGCAGGCCGTTGGCAGATTCAGTTCCGCCATCCCCAAGCTGGCCCGAATCATTTAAACCCCAGGCCCAGACGTAACCATTGGTGTCCAAGGCCAAGTTGTGATTATCACCGGCACAAATGGCCACGATGTTGCTCAGCCCTGAAACCTGGACCGGCGTGCTGCTGTCACCCGCCATTCCATCGCCCAACTGACCGGCATAATCTGATCCCCAAGCCCAAACAGTGCCGTCCATTGACAACGCCAGGAAGTGATTTACCCCCGCGGCAACGGCAATGACGTTTGTCAGTCCTTCAACAGGCGCAGGAATGAGGGTGGAAATCAAATCCGAACCTTCGTTTTTGCTTCCCCAAGTCCAGGCTGTGCCATCTGCCTTGGCTGCAATCGAGGTCATCTGGTTTCCCGCCACTGCAATCGCGGAGTTGGTCATTCCAGAAACCTGGACTGGCCGGTTTGTACTGTTCAAGTCGCCATCACCCAATTGGGCAAATTGATTGTCGCCCCAAGCCCAGAGAGCGCCATGGGCATCAATCGCCAGGGAATGATGCAAGCCGGAGGCGATTTTGACTAAATTGGTCAGCCCAACCACATGAACGGGATTGGTGCTGTCGAGAGACGTGTAATCCCCCAGTTCACCGTAGCGATTTCCTCCCCACGAAACCACGTCTCCATTGGTGCTCAATTCCATGATGCGTTCGCCGCCAATCGCGATCATCGGCTGTATCCCGCCAATTTCAGTAAAGACGATCTGCTCCGCATTGGTCCCGCTTTGGGTGCTCACCGTCACAAAATTGGTGCCGTTGGTGGCAGGCAGTTGCAACCAGGCGGATGCCCCTCCATTTGTGCCGGTTCGCAATTGAAGGGAACTGCTGGTAACGCCGCCGTTGGAAATGGCAATCAAACCACCGCCGACAGTCACCGTGAATGTCACCGGAGCATTGGTCAAAGGTGTGCCGTTGGTATCCGCCAAGTGTACCGTCAAAGGCAACGCAAGCCAGAGAGATGGCACACCCCGTTGATTGTTACCGCCAGTAATGGTCAGATTGGGCAATACTCCGTTATAGTAGTCCGTCGGGTCGGTGCCTCCTTGGTATTCCTGCAGATTGCTTAAACCATCGCCATCGGGATCCGCGCCCGGATCCACTCCAAGATGCCCAAAATATTCATACTGCCACCAATCCGGAATTGGATTGGGGCTGGAGGTGATGAGCGCTCTCAGAAACAGCAGTGGACGATTGCTTCGGTTCACGCTCGCCGGGGTCAACATTGAGTTTTCCAGACCGGTGACCATTCCTTCGGAGAGCCACCCGGAATCAGGCATCAGAGTTTCCCGGCTCAAAATCTCATAGGGCACGGTCGGTTGCGTGTTATGCAACAGCAGATCCACGCCATGGTCCGAAAGGTTGGTTATCTCCAGCCAAAGGTTCGTGCCGTAGTCGGCGGGAGTGTCCGGGTTGGTGGATGGCGTGTCGCGGTTGGCTGCAATTCCATTGCCAGCGCCGCCTCGTGGCGTGAGGATCTGGGCGAAGGCAAAAAAGCCAATACCCGACAGAATGAATGATGCCAGACAAACCGAAGCGACCTTGCTGATGCCTTTCATAGTCCCGTTCTTTCTGAATACAGACCGAGGAATTAATTATCAGGATCGAACCCCGGGTTTTCAGGATTCTCTTCCTGCATTCGCCCTGGAACTCTCCGCGTGAAGACCCTTTTACGCCTCCCGCTTTCATTTGACAACTGAAAATTAGAAGATCTGTGAAATGAACATCCATTCAAGATGAAAAAATGTTCATTGCCGGATGTCATCGTACGACCCGCAATTTGTGGCAACGCTCCACAGGCGCCGGCTGAACTGATCCAGGGTCGTATGGAACGCCGCAGGAATTACAGCCGGTTGCCGCTGGTGTAGACGCGGTTCTGGACCTCGCGGAAGCTGTGGAGGAAGAGGTCGTTGTCGGCCACGGCCTTTTCCACCAGCTGCTTGAGCAGGAACATTTCGGAGCTGTTGATGACGGCGTGGACGCTGTGCTTGAAGGCTTCCATGGGCGTGAACGTCTGGAACGAATCGCCCAGCAAAATGATCGTGGCGTGGCGGCGCTGGTTGACCGGCATGAGCTGCAGCGCCTTGAGGGTGAGGTTTTCCTCGATGTTGTTCGCGCCGAAGAGTTCCTCGACGACAACGACCTGGTAGTGGGCCTGGCCGAAGCGCACCAGGAAGTCGCTGTGGGTGGCGGCGGTGTGGACCTTGTAGCCCAGCTCGCGCAGGGCGGTCTTGGCGGTCTCCAGCCATTCCGGAGTGGAGAAGGCGATCAGGGCTGGCTTGTCCTCGGTGCTGACGAAATCAAATGAGGCGTCCATAATAAATTATTTGATTTTAAGGACCGGGGGCGCGCCTTCCGACGACTGGGCGGCTTTCATGCGCAACGAGCCCATGGTGGTGGTCATTTCGCCACGGGACTTTTTGAGGTTATCGATGCCGCGGGAGATGGTGCTGCGTTTGGAGCAATAGAGCAGGGCGGTCTCCTCGGTGATGGTCCCCGCCTCGAAGGCTTCCATGCAGGCGTGGTCGAACGTCCGCCAGCCGAAGGGGTAGCTGGACTCGATGATTTCGTAAAAGGTCTTGCCCTCGGTTTCGCCCAGCCGCACGGCTTCCTGCGTGCGCAGATTGGCGCCCATGATTTCGAGCAGCGCAAAGCGCGCGCCGCCGACCTTGGGCACCAGCCGTTGGCTGATGATCCAGCGCAGGGAATCCGCCAGGCGCACGCGGACCTGTTCCTGCTCCTCCGGCTCGAACATGCCGAGAATGCGATTGACGGTTTCACCCGCATTGATCGTATGCAGGGTGCTAAGGACCAGGTGGCCGGTTTCGGCTGCGCTCAAGGCGATCTTCACCGTGTCGCGGTCGCGCATTTCGCCGACGAGAATGACCTTCGGCGCCTGGCGCAAGGCGGCGCGCAGGCCATTGACGTAGGAATCGAAATCAATGCCCAATTCACGCTGATTGAACGTCGCCATCTTGTGCGGATGGACGTATTCAACCGGGTCTTCCAAGGTGACGATGTGGACGGGTTTGGAGGCGTTGATTTCGTTCAGGATGGCGGCCAGCGTGGTGGATTTGCCGGAACCGGTGGCGCCGGTGACGAGAATCAGGCCGGTTTTTTCCTTGGGGATTTCCTTGAAAATGTCCGGAAAGTTCAATTTTTCCAGGGTGGGGATGGCGGCGTTGAGCTGGCGGCAGACGATGGAATAGTTCCCGCGCTGCGCGAAAACGTTGACGCGGAAACGGGCCTGGTCCGACAGCGCGTAGGACGCGTCGCAGGAACCGTGGCGCAGGAGATCCTCGATCTGCCAGAGATTGTCGCCAATGATGTTCTGCGCGATGATTTCGGTTTGATACGGTGTGAGCTTCTCGACCGGCGGGTCAAGAATCACCGGTTTGAGTTCGCCATAAGCTTCCACCTGCGGCGGGCGATCGACGGTGAACAACAAATCGGAAATCTCCGGTTGTGAGGCCAGCATCGCCGTTAAAATTTGATCCAGTTCGGGGCGGCGCATAAATCAGAAATCAGGTGACATCGTCCTCTTCCGGCGGATGGGCGAGCAGGGAGCGGAATTTCTTCCGGTCCAGCGCCTTGTCGTAAGCGTCCTCGGGGGCGATGCGTTTCATCCGCACGTGTTCCATGATGTGGTCGTCCAGCGGCTGGTTGCCATATTTTTTGCCGACCTGAATCATGCCGGGCAGCTGGTGGGTCTTGCCTTCGCGCACGAGGTTGGCGACGGCGGTGTTGAACACCAGGATTTCAAAGGCCGCGATGCGGCCCTTTTTATCCGTCCGCTTGAACAGGGTTTGTGCCACGATGCCCCGCAACGCCTCGGAAAGCGTCTGCCGGATCTTGTTCTGCTGGTCGGCGGGAAAGACGTCGATGATGCGGTCCACGGTCTTGGACGCGCTTTGCGTGTGCAAAGTGCCGAAGACCAAGTGTCCGGTGGCCGCCGCGGTGATGGCCAGTTCGATGGTCTCCAGGTCGCGCATTTCGCCGACGAGAATGATGTCCGGATCTTCGCGCAATGAGCCGCGCAGCGCCGCGGCGAAAGACTTGGTATGGACCCCGACTTCCCGGTGGTTGATCAGGCAGTTTTTGCTCTCGTGCGTGAATTCAATCGGGTCTTCAATGGTGATGATGTGGTCTTTGCGGTTCTTGTTGGCGTAATCGACCATCGCCGCGAGCGTCGTGGATTTGCCGGAACCGGTGGGGCCGGTCACGACCACCAGGCCGCGGTTGAGCATGGAAAATTTTTTGAGCACCGCGGGCAGCGGCGCCTCGATCTTTTCGAAATCCTCGAAGGAAAGCACGCGGCTGGGAATCTGCCGGAAGGCCGCGGCGATCCCGTTTTTCTCATTGTAAAAATTGACGCGAAAACGGGAGATGTTGGGGATCTCATAGCCGAAGTCCACGTCGCCGGTTTCTTCAAACTGTTTAATTTTGTAATCCGGCGCGGTTTCGTAGAGCATGGTCTTGAGCGAATCGTTCTCGAGCGGGGGATAATCCACGCGCTGAAGTTCGCCGTTGATGCGCAACATGGGCGGGTTGCCCGTGGCCATGTGCAGGTCTGACGCTTTTTGTTCAAACATCAGATTGAAAAACGCATCGATTTTAGCCATATAACCTTTCTTTCGAGAAAATGTTAGCTAGCGCCGCGCCAAACACAAGTCATGACCCAGTTGTTTGAAATCATCCGCTGCGAAGTTGTCCAACGCGGTGTTTTGCCGTTCGCGCGGTTCATGGAACTGGCCCTTTACTGTCCTAAACATGGATATTATGAAATGAAAAAAGACAATCCCGGCCGGCGCGGTGATTTTTACACCAGCGCCGGGGTCGGCGAGGTTTTCGGCCAACTGCTGGCCTGCCAGTTTGCCGAATGGCTGGAGCCACTGCGGATTGCGGATTGCGGATTGCGGATTGTGGAAGCCGGCGCGCATGACGGGAAGCTGGCCGGGGACATCCTGGGCTGGCTGCGATTGAAACGCCCGGAATTGTGCGGACAAATCGAATACTGGATCATCGAGCCATCGGCGGTGCGGCAGGAATGGCAGCGGGAAACTTTGCGGGAATTTGCTCCCTCCGTCCGCTGGTTTGCCGGTTTTCAATCATTGCGCGAGGATCGATCGTGTCACCCGGCACCTGTCCCCCGTCAAGCATCAGTTCGCGGCATCATTTTTTCCAACGAGCTGCTCGATGCCATGCCGGTCCAGCGTTTCGGCTGGGACGCGGCGAAGCAGGCCTGGTTCGAATGGGGCGTGGCGGTCGAGGGCGACAAATTTGTCTGGGCAAAAATGCCGGTCCCCGATCTCCGATCTCCGATCTCCGATCTTCCATCTTCGCCGGAGCTGCTGGCGGTGCTGCCTGACGGTTACACCATCGAGCTCTGTCCGGCCGCCGAAAACTGGTGGCGCGAAGCCGCGAGCGTTTTGGACAGCGGCAGGTTGATGACAATCGATTACGGGCTGACCGCCGGGGAATTGCTTTCGCCGGCCCGTTCCCGCGGGACGCTGCGCGCCTATTTTCATCACCATGCCGGCGATGACGTGCTCGCGAACGTCGGGGAACAGGACCTCACCGCACACGTCAATTTTTCCGCCATTCAATCCGCCGGCGAATCCGCCGGGCTGAAAACTGAAAGACTTCGGACGCAATCCCAGTTCCTGGTGGAGATTCTGGCGAAGGCCGGCACGTCCCTCGGCGAATGGACTCCCGCGCGGGCGCGCCAGCTGCAGACCCTCACCCATCCGGAACACCTGGGTCGCGCCTTCCGCGTCCTGGTGCAATCGCGTTGAATGCAGATGGGCCATTACCCGCCAAATCCTGGTTTTTTTTGGTGGGAATCAACGACTTATACCCATTGTTTTTTTCAGCCAATGTGTTAAGATGAATTCTCAATATTTAAAAGGTGGTAGCCCTAACATTTGTGAAAAGATTTGCAGCCGTATTGTTCTGTCTGGCTTGGGTTTGTGTTTCTGTCCCAGGGCAGGGGACGCAGCCCATCGTTGCCATCCATGATTCCGAATTGACGCGCGCCCTGGAGTCCATGCCGGCCTCGGGCGCCACCCCGGCGGGAACGGGATACACCGGCAATCAGTGGTATATCAAGCAGTGGCATTACTTTGTGATGCCGGATGCGGTCGAGGAAGCCCTGCGCTCGGATGGCACCGCCTATACGGTTGTGGGCGACTCAAACATCCTCGCCGGGGCGCTGACCAATCTCGATGGTTCGCCAAAATATCCCATCCTCATCAGCCTGGGGGCGGAGGCCATTGATGACGGTGAAATCGCTGCCCTGACCAACTATGTCGCCGCCGGCGGCTTTTTGTTTGTGGGCGGATCTTCTTTCAGCCGCAACACCAACGGTACGACCCGCGGAGATTTTGCCATCGCCAATGCCATGGGGGTGCACATGGTCAAACCGGCCCTCACCAACTGGTATTTCAACGACACGTTTGCCATCAGCTCCAACCATCGCCTCGTTTCCAGCATTCCGGGGGGAACCCTGGAGTGGCAGATGCCGGAATCGTCCGAGGAGATTTCCTGGCCGGTGGACGCCCATTTGACGGGAGAGACCCCGAATGCGGTGGGGCCGGGGCTTCCGCACATGCTCTGGCAGGTCCAAACAACCAACGCCACGGTCATCGCCACGGGAGATGCCGGAATCCCGTATTTGCTGGTGCAGCCCTATGGCCGGGGTTGTTTCATTTATGATGCGGCATTGCAGCCATTGCTGGGGCACAGCGGCTGGGCGCCAGGGATGTATGCCTACAGCATATTCCGAAGCGCCATCCAATGGGCATTCCAATCCTCCGGGGTTCCTGTCGTCAAACTCAGCCCCTGGCCCTATCCCTACGACGCGGCGGTGATTTTCCGCCACGACATGGAGGCCATCCCGACGAACATTATTTCCATCGAGCGTTCAGCCCAATTTGAACGCACCAACGGGGCCAGCGGCGACTATTACCTCTGCACCGGCACCTTGCGGCTGGACATGCCCAACCCGACTTTCAACAACACACTCGCCAGCCTGCAGCGCGCCATGACGAATGGCGCCTCCCTCTATTCCCACAATGGCGGGCTGACGAACGTCAATCCGATCTACAACCCGCGGCTGACGGTGATCGAATCCAATCTGACTCAATTGCTGAGCGAAGGGTGGTTGACCGCCTTTGAACCCTATACCTTCCCGGTTTTGGCGCCGTTAACCACCAACAACTATGATTACTGGCACTGGAGTCCGGACGAAATATTGGGGATTACCAACCTGCTCGGCGGTTTTACGAATGCCAGCCTTTACGCCTTCACGTCGCTTTCCAATTCATTTAACGACATGGCGACCTGGCATCTGACCAACGGCAACCCGCTTGGCTGGGTGGCGCCTTATTTTAACGCTACCAAGGAAGGTTCCTATCAAATCGAACAGCAATTGGGCGTTCAGATGACCGGGGACGACAAGCTGACGCCGTTCCCGCATTGGATTTTTTCCACCCAGACGCCGGACCATTATTATTCCATATTAAGCCAGCCGGTGAGTGATTGGTTTATCGGCGACCAAGTCGCGCAATCCATGGAAAACAGCCATACGCTGGCCACGATCCAGGCAGCGGTTGATTTCTATTACAACCTGGGAGGATTGATCAATCTGTATTGCCACAGCACCTCGGATGGCAGCGGGATGGACGCGCTGCTTCCCGGCAGCTATTGCACCTACAGCCTGAGCAAGCCGCGGATCTGGTCGACCAACGCCGCCGGGATTTATAATTGGTGGTCGCGACGATCCAACGCGCTGGTGACAACGAGTTTTTCCGTGATCGGGGGCCGGTCGTTTACCACCCTCGCCATCTCCGGCAACACCGTCACCAATGCGGCAGTGGAACTGGTGGCACCCAGCACCGCCTACGTCTCCCTGCAAGTTTCCACCAATGGGATCCTGGCCGGCACAAATGTCTATCGCACCAACGGTCTAACGATCAAACTGCTGGTGGGAACCTCGGTGACCAATGCCGTTGTCAGTTACATCCTGCCACCCACGGTCCAGGATAATTTCTACCAGATGGCGCCGGGAGGTTCCCTCGCGGTGTCGGCGCCCGGGGTCTTGAGCAACGGCACCGTCAGCGCCACGGCCACGCTGGTGAGCGGGCCGGCAAATGGCACCCTGACCTTCAACCCGGATGGTTCCTTCACCTATACCCCCACGAACAATTATACCGGGGTGGACAATTTCACCTATGTGGCGGTCAGCGGTTCGCTGACTTCCGCTGTAGCCACGGCGACGATAATGATTACGCCCGCCGGCGAACTCTTTTACGACATCTTCTCGCGCAATACGATCTTCCCCTGGGTGAATCAATTGGGCACCTGGGGTGTGACCAACAACGTGCTGGTCGGAAGCTCCAGCCTGAATGATTACGGCTACGCGTATTACAATGGCAATTGGACGAACTATTCAGTGCAGGCGCAGATTCGATTTCCCGCCACGAACGCCTACGGTGGGGCCCTTGGCGGCCGGCTCAACCCGGTCACCGGAGCGCGTTATACCTTGTGGGTTTACCCGGAAAATTCTCCCTGGCCCCTGTTGAGTGGCATACCTGCCAACCGGGCTTCAATGCAGATCATCAAATATGCGGCGTGGACGGGGTATCAAGAACAGAAGCTGGCGTTGTTGCCCGGCATGGGCACGAATTTCCATACCGTACGGATGACCTTCCAGGGCAGCAATGTCTTCGCGTATTACGATGGCAGCCTCATCACCAATCTGGTGGACAATGGAACGTTTGACGGTCAGCCGGCTTATGCGAGCGGAGGAATTGACGTGGAATTGTACACCCAAACGACCCCGTTCAACATGCTGGTGGACAACGTGCTGGTCAGCACCGAAACCACCGCGAACAATGACACCTATGCCGGTCTCGAAAACTCGACGCTGCATGTCAGTGCCCCGGGAATCCTGGCCAATGATGCGAGTGGAGGCGGAACGCTGACGGCGCTTCTGGTCGGCGGGCCGGCTCACGGGACCTTGACCCTGACCAATAATGGCGGCTTCACCTACGCGCCGGCAACCAACTATATCGGCACCGACAGCTTCGCCTACAAGGCCACCGACGGCCAGTCCACCTCCAGCGTGGCGACCGTGACCATCACCCTGACCTCGGCCTCCTACATTCCGCCTGCCGCCACCAATGATACTTACACCGCCATTACCAACGGCGTTTTGCACACGCCATCACCTGGTGTGTTGGGCAACGATGGCGGTGGAAACGGGCCATTGACGGCGATTCTCAGCGCCGGACCGGCCTTCGGCAGTTTGGTGCTGACCAATAACGGCGGATTTAGTTACACCCCAGCTGCCGGTTTTGCCGGGATGGACAGCTTCTCCTATCAGGCCACGGATGGCCAGTCCACTTCCGCCGTCGCAACCGTCCAGCTCATGGTCATGCCGCCCGGCTATGCTTTCTACGATGGCTTCTTCCGACCGGGGAACGGCAATTCCATCTTCCCCTGGGTGATCGAATTGGGCGGCTGGAGCATCACCAACAACTGCCTGTTCGGAACCAGCAGCCAGGATAGTTATGGGTACGCCTATTATCAGAACGCCGGCTGGACAGATTACGCGGTGCAGGCACGGATTCGCTATCCTACCTCCAGCGTGTGGGGCGGGGCGATCGGCGGCCGGCTCAACCCGGCCACCGGCGCGCGTTATACCGTCTGGGTTTATCCGGAAAATTCTCCTTGGGGTCCGATTAGCGGCGTGCCTGCCGGCCAGGCCACGTTGCAAATCATCAAATACGAAACGTGGACGGCTGAAACCGATCAGAAACTGGTCCCGCTGACCACCGTAGGCACCAACTGGCACGACATCAAGCTGGCTTTCCAGGGTAACAACGTCGCCGCCTATTTCGACGGCAGTCTGATCACCAATCTCGTGGACAACGGTAATTTTGACACCCAGCCGGCCCTGACGAACGGCGGGATCTCGGTGGAAATGTATGCGGCGACACCGTACATCATGTCGGTCACCAATGTTGCCGTGTTTCCGCTCGCGTTCAATCCGGGCTACAGCACCCGGGAAAACACGGCGCTGACCGTGGCCAATCCCGGCGTATTGAGTGGCGACACAGATGTCTATGGCACCAATCTCATTGCGGTGCTGGTCTCCGGACCAACCAATGGCACCTTGATTTTGAGTTCCAATGGCGGCTTCATCTATACGCCGGCAACCAACTTTGCCGGGACCGATGGCTTTACGTTTCAGGCCAATGACAAGCTGAACCATCTCGGCACGAACACGGCCTCCATCACGGTCGTCGCGGCGCCGACGTTGACCGTGACCGCCAGCAACCAGGTCCGGGCGTACGGAACCACCAATCCAATCTGGACGGTCAGTTACACGGGATTCATCAACGGCGATGGAACCAATGTGCTGAGCGGTGCGCCGGCGTTGACCAGCGGTACGGATGCCACAAGTCCGATCGGTAATTACGTCATCACGGTCAGCCAGGGGACGTTGGGCTCAACCAATTATGTTTTCCAGTTTGTAAACGGAACCGTGACCGTGAACCCGGCAGCGTTGATCGTGACGGCCAAAAACACGAACAAGGCGTACGGCCAGACGATGACGTTTGCAGGCACGGAATTTTCCAGCAGCGGTCTGGCGAACGGCGACACAGTGAGCGCTGTGGCTTTGGCCAGCAGCGGTGCCGTGGCAACGGCGGCTGTGGCTGGTTCGCCGTATGCCATCAGCGCCACCAACGCCACTGGCTCACGCCTGACCAATTATGCCGTCAGCTACCAGCCGGGAATTCTAACCGTGAATCCAGCGACGTTGATCGTGGCGGCCAAAAGCACAAACAAGGCGTATGGCCAGACGGTGACGTTTGCGGGAACGGAATTTACCAGCAGCGGGCTGGCGAACGGTGACACGGTGAGCGCTGTGACCTTGACCAGCAGTGGGGCGGCAGCGACGGCTGGAGTGGCTGGTTCACCGTATGCCATCAATGTCACCAACGCAACCGGCAGTGGCCTGGCCAATTACACCATCAGCTACCAGCCGGGAGTACTGACAATCAATC
>Ga0265338_10006465_pt1 | contig 14933 bp, 13 predicted proteins | sample 42126metaG_FD_193579 | JGI IMG/M metagenome (GOLD analysis project Ga0265338, IMG submission 193579) | Rhizosphere microbial communities from Carex aquatilis grown in University of Washington, Seatle, WA, United States - 4-21-26 metaG | ecosystem: Host-associated > Plants > Roots > Rhizosphere... | reverse complement strand
CCGGCGAGAACATTTTGCCTCCACGACGCAGGCGCGCGAAGAAACAGTCGATGCGGAAGCGGTTGTCGCCCGGGACGGAATATTTGTCGGGCTCCGCGTCACTGGATACGCAAATATCGGCGCTGCATTTGGTTTTGTAGGCAATACGCCAATCACCGCCATGGGAGCGCTGGTGCGCGGGCCATACCGCGTTCCCAACCTCGATGCGCGGGCGTGTTCCGTGGTGACGAATAAGACGCCCTTAAATGTTTTGCGCGGCGCGGGTGCGCCGCAGGCCGCGCTGGTCATGGAGCGGCTGCTGGATGAAGCGGCGCGCATTCTGAAAATGGATCGCGCGGAAATTCGGAGGCGCAACCTGATTCAGCCGAATGAATTGCCGCTCGATCGCGGTCGAACGGGTTTCGCGAATTCGTATCACGTGATTTATGACGAAGGCGATTACCCGCGATGTCTCGAAGCAGGATTAAAGCTCTCCGAGTACGAGCATTTTGAGATCGATCGTAAAGCGGCTGCCGCGCATGGACAATTGCTCGGGCTAGGCATCGCGATGTACGTGGAAATTACGGCCGTCGGACCTTACGAAACAGCACGCATCACTTTGCAAGCCGACGGAACAGTGCTTCTGTTCAGTTCGATCATGCCAGTCGGCCAAGGATCAGAGACGACGCAGCGGCAACTCGTGGCTGAGGAACTGGGCGTTTCAATGGAGCAAGTGGCCATTCGGCAGGGCGACACAGACGAAGTGCCGGACGCGGTGGGAACTTTCGCCAGTCGGGGCGCGGCGATAGGCGGGGCTGCCGGGCGCATGGCCGCGCGTGAGTTGGTCAACAACATTTTGGAATGTTTTGCTGCGACTCTGAAATGCGATTCATCCAGGTTGCAATGGAAAAACGGCGGGGTGTTAATCACGGGAGCCGAGGATGAATGCATCCCCCTGTCGGCAATTCCCTCGCGGTTGGCATTGCTGCAAGGGAAAAAGGAGCCGGAAGGAATCGAAGCCAAGTGTCGGCTCGAGGTTCCGAAGCCTTCCTATTCTTACGCAACGCACATTGCCGTGGTTGAAATCGATCCGGAAACCGGTGCTATAACAATTCCGCGCTATACGGTTGCGCATGACTGCGGAACAATTGTGAATCCTCTTCTTGTCGAAGGACAAATTGTCGGCGGAGTTGTGCAGGGAATCGGCGCCGTACTCCGCGAACGAATCGTTTACGATTCCGAGGGGCAGCTCCAAACGCGCGCCATGATGGATTACGTTTTGCCCGGTGCGTGCGACGCGCCCGGGGACTTCCGGCTTTGGCATATGGAAACGCCGACAAGCCTAAATCCTTTCGGAATGCGCGGAGTGGGAGAGGGAGGAACCATCGGGGCGCATCCGGCAATGGCAAATGCCGTCGCAGATGCGCTGCGCGATTATGAGATCGAGGTAAATGAGTCTGGCCCATTCAATCCCACCTGGGTCATGGAAGCTTTGAACAAATCGAAGCGCTCATGCATCTGACAATCGCTGATCGTGAATAATCGTTCGGTCGCTGGCCCAGAGAATGTTACGTTTTGGGAGGCGCGTCTTTGCGGACGGCAGCCAAGCCGTACGCGTCCTCCAAATGCTGATCCGGTTTTTCTTTCAAGTATCGTGCAAAAAGCGCGACTCCCTCAGGGTCTTCCAAAATTTCAACTTTCACGCCTTTCTTGCGAATCAATTCTTCTGTACCCGAGAAGTTTGTAACGTCGCCGACGACCAGGCGGCTAAATTGCCTTCTGTAAATGAGCGCGGCGCAAATGTCGCAAGGGCTCAGCGAAGTAAACATTGTGGTCAGACTGAAATCCTGGCGACCGGCATCGCGCGCCGCCGACGTTTCTCCGTGATTGTACGGGTGATTTTCCTGGACGAGGGTGTTGTGTCCCTTCCCCACAATTTTACGCGTTTTGTTGTCGATGATCACACCGCCAATTGGGCATCCGCCCTCGTCATATCCCTTTTCCGCCAGCAGAAATGCGAGGCGCATATAATCTTTATCGGTCAGCTTCGCGAAAAATCCATCTTCAGCGATTTTAGAAAGGCTTTTGGTCGGAAGATGCGCAATCGTATTTAACACCTCCGGTGTGACTGGAGTATCTTTAGTGATGAATGTCTTCATGTAAGATCCTTTTGGGCGCGCAAAGTCTTGCGCTATAGGAAATAGGAACGCCATTATTTCATTTCTGCAGACTGGCTTGCGGGAATCAACATCTGATCATCGCAAGTCCTGCTGCATGGAAGCTTGCTCTCGCGAGCGAAAAACAGAAAACAAGACAACGGCAATCAAATAAGAGAAGAAAACATAGGGCAGTTTGCCATACACGTCGTGCGTTAGCGGATAGAGATTTGCAACAAGCGCGTACACCATCGCGGCGCATGCGATGTACGGAATCGTTTTGGTCGCGAGGTTGCTCACCCCGTGGTGAGCGCGCAGATAACCAGGAAGAGCAAAACACACTAAGCCATAACTGACCACAAATCCATATACGGCCATCATTCCCAGCCAGCCATAGACGTCCACTCCGCTCGTTCCCCGTGAGGCGAGGAAAGCTACGGGAAGAAATGCCACGAGACCTGTGACGAGTACCGCTCCGGTTGGCGTTTCATTTCGCGCATGAGTTTTGCGAAGCGACGCGTGCGTCAATCCGTTGTGCGACATTTGCAGGAGCACGCGCGCGGCGGCCGTGATGCCTGCCAAACTTCCTGCGAACAAACTCACCAGCGCCCCCAGGTCAATCAAGAAGCCCAGCGCCGGGAATCCGCCGACGCTCGCCAGCACGTGCATGGGAACATTGGATGTCCCCAGATCCTTTCCGCTCATGCCAAAACCCAAAACTTCCGTGTAAGCGCAAATGGTAAAAAACATTCCGCCCAGAACAGAGGTGAGGATCACGGCCCGAGGAATCGCCTTTAGGGGATTGCGAGCCTCGGATCCCAACACTGTCGCGCCCTCGAATCCGACGAAGCTATATAAAGCGAGAACTAATCCTTGTCGAAAGCCGCTGCCCGTTACGCCGCGAAGATGAACCTGATTCGAATCGCCGTGCAGGCCATGGTGAAATAAAACCAGAGCCATCACCGCGACAACGGCACTTACGGAAACCCCTTCCATTACCAGCATGGCTCGGGCGGAGAGCTTTACGTCGCGCCAGGCAATCCAGATAAAGGGTACGGTATAAATCGTCGCTAACATCAAAACGGAGATTTCGCGGCCCGTGCTATTCAGAATCATCACGTTCGCGTAATAGTAGAAAGCACCGATATTGCTCGCAGTTCCCATGACATACGCCAGCAATAAACTCCACGCGGCGACAGCCCCGAGCCAAGGCGGAAGAATCATCGCGGCATACGAATAAAGGGACCCAGGTGAGGACGAATATCGCGCAAATCGGCTGATGAACCAGGCAACTAATAGAATTCCGCACGTCCCCAATATATAGACGAGCCATGTGCCATTTCCCGTAAGAGTGAATACCAGCGGAACGGTGACGAACGGAGTGAGCGTCGGGCATGCGCCGGAAATAGATTGCGCCAAAGTTTCCATTGGCGAAAGGGAAGCGGTGCGTAAGCCGAAGCCGGCGCGTTTCGGAGTTGTATCGATTCCTTTTGCGACAAGAGCAGGCGTAGAAGCGCCGAATTCATCAGATTGCCGAAGGATGGTTCGCTGGAATAAATGAGGCTCAACGCCGCCGGGTGGAAAACCCCTTTTGTTCGCCATCATTGTGACCCTTCCGCCTGAGCGCTTCGCGCGGGAACGCTCAACAGTTAATTGTATTGCTTAGATTCGCGCTTGCAGCGGATGGCGCTACAATGTCGGATCAATGACGCCATAATGCAGCTTCAAGACTCGAAATAACAATCGAAATAATGAATCCACGACATCGAAACAAAAAGCTTCAGCTTCGATGAGCGCGCGAGTAGCCTCTCCCAAACAGGTTTGCCTTACGGGCCTTTTCGAAGGGCCGCAGTTGGCTTCGCTTTTTTCCCTTGGATCGCAAATTTCCTCATCTTGCGTCTAATCCAGGTTTCAAGGGTACGAAACGATGTTGGGCGCATTCGTATACCCTCATTCTTTTGTGACCTGATCGGGGTTATTAGTCGAGCCGGCGTGAGAGAGATCTTTCTGGGTCAAACCTACCGCCTGTCCGGTTGATGAAAAGTTTATAAGTTTGCCCTCTTAATAATTCCGCCTAACTGGCCAGCCATTTGCTCTTCTGTAAGTCTGGCAGATTGTTCCTGAGCGGTCCCGATTAGTCCCCGTCGCCCTTTGGATTCGACAGGGAGGATGGATAAGAGATATTCGTTGGATACACAGCATGAAAGTCGTGGTCCTCGCGGGGGGATACGGGACTCGCCTGGCCGAGCAAACGGAAATAAAGCCCAAGCCCATGGTGGAAGTCGGGGGCTACCCGATGCTATGGCACATTCTGAAACACTATGCGCACTACGGACACTCCGAATTCGTTATCGCGTTGGGTCACCGCGGGGACGATATCAAACGCTATTTTTTGGAGCGAACAAGCCTCACCGGCGATTTGACCATTCGGCTGGCTACGCAGGAACTCGAACGCCAGAACGCCACGCTTGAGAATTGGACGGTGAGATTGATTGAAACCGGTTCAGAAACAAATACCGGAGGCAGGGTGAAACGGCTCGAGTCCCTGCTGGATGGCGGTACGTTCATGCTCACCTACGGCGATGCCGTGTCCGATGTGGATGTGAGGTGCCTGCTGAAGTTTCACAAGACGCACGGACGCCTGGCCACGGTTACCGCGGTTCGTCCCCCGGCGCGCTTTGGCGGACTGATCTTTGATGGCGACCTGGTCGCGCAGTTTACCGAAAAGCCCCAGATAGGGGAGGGGTGGATCAACGGAGGATATCTCGTCTTTGAACCCGGCGTCTTCCGCTACCTTTCCGATGACGGGTGCAGCCTCGAAGCGGACGCACTCGAGCAGATGGCGCGTGACAAACAGCTGGCCGCTTACCGTCACGAAGGCTTCTGGCAATGCATGGACACGCTTCGAGAAAAACGGCTGCTCGAGAATATCTGGCAAAGCGGCAACGCGCCCTGGAGAATATGGGACTAAACGCAGAGCGAATGGAGTGGGCCGAGGCATTTCGAGGCCGCAGCGTGCTGATCACCGGGCACACGGGCTTCAAGGGTTCCTGGCTGGCCTTGTGGCTACATCGCCTGGGTGCGCGGGTGAGCGGCTACGCTCTCCCTCCGCCGACGACCCCGAGTAACTTCCTCGCCTCGGATGTGGCGAACGTGCTGGAACACGAAACAACGGCAGATGTGCGCGATCTCGCCCGATTACAGGCCGCCGTGAACGATTGCGAACCCGATGCGATCTTTCACCTCGCCGGGCAGACTCTGGTCCGGCAGGGCTACGCAGAGGCCCGCACGACGTTCGAGGTGAATGTCATGGGCGCAGTCAACGTGCTGGAAGTGGTGCGAAAGGCGCGTCGCCCGTGCGTGGTCATCGTCGTGACGAGCGATAAATGTTACGACAATTCAAATTCCCCGGTGCCTCATCGTGAGGGCGACGCGCTCGGCGGGCACGATCCCTATAGCGCCAGCAAAGCGTCCGTTGAGATCGTGACCCAGGCATACCGTAAGTCATTTTTCCCGCCGCAGGAATTGCCGCGCCACAAAGTCAGTGTGGCTTCGGTTCGCGCCGGCAATGCCATCGGTGGAGGAGACTGGGCTGCCGACCGCATCGTGCCCGATACGGTGCGGGCGCTAGCGGTAAATCGACCTGTCGTCCTCAGGAACCCGAAGGCTTTGCGTCCGTGGCAGCACGTCCTTGATCCCCTGTGCGGCTATCTGATGCTCGCGGGGCACATGCTTATGAATGAAGTGCCGGGTCTTTGCAGTGCCTGGAATTTCGGGCCTGGCCCGGCGAGCACTGTGACCGGGCAGCAAGTCGTGGAGGAGCTGTTCAGAAACTGGGGCAGCGGCCGCTGGGAAGATGCCGGCCCTGAAAGCCGCTTGCATGAAGAGCAAGCCTTGCGGTTGTCGAACGAACGCGCGCGAGAAGAGCTCGGCTGGCGGCCACGATGGGATTTCCAGGAATCGGTCCGCCGAACCGCGCGATGGTATAAGAGTTTCTACGGGGATCCGTCGTCTTCCACTCGGGACCTCTGTCTGAGGGACATTTCGGACTATGAATCAGCTGCTACCAGCGCGCCGAGCACACCGGGCTTCGCGCTCCAGAAAGCCAGCACTCGTTAACAGACCTGAAGAACAAGGCGTGCTGCGCTGCCGCGGCTGCTCGGCGGGCGGCCTGCGCACGATTCTTGATCTTGGCTGTCTGCCCCTGGCGAATGGCCTCCTGAATGAACGGCAGGTGCTTGAGCCTGAGCCCACCTACCCGCTGATTCTCGTTTTTTGCTCGCGCTGCGCCCTGGTGCAGATCACCGAGACTTTGCCTGCCGCCGATCTCTACGGGCAATACGTCTATTTTTCATCTTATTCCGACACGATGCTGGGTGAATCGCGCCGGATTGCCGAGCGCATGATCCGTGTCCACCGGCTGAACCAGAACAGCCGCGTGATCGAAATTGCGAGCAATGACGGCTACCTGCTGCAGTTTTACAAGGAGGCTGGGATTTCGGTACTGGGCGTTGAGCCCGCCTCCAATGTCGCCGCGGCGGCCATCGGCCGGGGCATCCCCACCGTTTGCGATTTCTTCAGCCCCGCGATCGCGCAGCAATTATGCGAGGAAGGCAAACGAGCGGATGTGATACACGCCCACAACGTTCTGGCTCACGTGGCTGACATCCATGATTTCTTTCGCGGCCTAGCCATGCTGCTCGAAAGCGAGGGCGTTATTGCGATTGAGGTGCCCTACGTCCGGGACATGATCGAAGGCGCCGAGTTCGACACGATCTACCACGAACATCTTTCTTATTTTTCGCTGAGCGCCTTGCATCGCATTGGCGAACTGCATGCTCTCGCGATTACCGACGTCGAGCGGCTCTCGATTCACGGCGGATCCTTGAGAATCTTCATGACACATGCGGGGAAGGGCACGCCTCTCTGCGACTCTGTTCCCCGAATGCTGGATGAGGAACAGCGCTGTGGCCTGACAAGCGCCTCTTTCTACGAAAAATTCGCGCGGCGGGTTGAGCGGCTCAGATGCCGGTTAGTCAGCCATCTTCGATCCTTAAAATCCAAGGGAGCGCGGCTAGCGGCCTATGGGGCTTCCGCCAAAGGAACCACGCTTTTGAATTTCTGCGGAATTGACGGTGGCATTCTGGATTTTGTCGTCGACCGGAGCCCGGCAAAACACGGGTTGTATACACCCGGAACACACTTGCCTATCTACAACGTAGAGGCGCTTCTTCGTCAAATGCCCGATTTCGCTGTGCTTCTCGCCTGGAATTGGGCCGATGAGATTGTCGAACAGCAGTCCGAATACCGTCACCGCGGGGGGCGTTTCATTGTCCCGATTCCGGAGCTGCGCGTGATTTGAGGGGATAAGAGGCAGGGATATCCGTAACTCTGAAAAGAGAGGGAAGTGATCTTTCTTCCTGGGAAAATAGCGGGGGCCTGCCTTATAGAGCCGCAAAAAATCGAGGATGCGCGAGGTTTTTTCGCGCGGGTTTTCTGCCGGGAGGAGTTCGGCGCGCACGGCCTGAATTCTCCAATGGTCCAGTGCAACCTTTCCTTCAATTTGCTGAAAGGGACGCTGCGAGGAATGCACTATCAGACAGGCCCGAGGGAAGAAACGAAACTCATCCGCTGCACGCGGGGCGCGATCTATGACGTCGTGCTCGACTTGCGCCCGCAATCGCCGACATTTCTTCTCTGGGAGGCCGCCAGCCTGACGGCTGAAAATTGCCGCATGATGTACGTCCCCGGAGGAATCGCGCATGGATTTCAGACCCTGGCGGACGACACCGAGGTGTTTTATCAGATGTCGGAATTCTACGCGGAGAATTGCGCACGAGGCGTCCGCTGGGACGATCCCGCTTTCGCGATCGAGTGGCCTGTGAAGCCCCCGATTCTTTCCGAGCGCGACCGGAGCCATCCTCTATGGCCATGACCTCGAATGAGCACGTCACCGGGGAATCGGCGGGAATCTCTGCCGACCCGGCCATCCCGGTTTTCAAACCCTTGATCGAAGAAGCCGAATACGCGGCGAGCCGGCGAGCTCTGGAACTCGGCTGGCTGGGCATGGGCAGCTACGTCAGAGACTTTGAAGATGCCGCGGGGCGTTATCTGGGTGCGGCTGACCGGTTCGTGGCCGCGGTCAGCACCGGCCATGCGGCGCTGCACCTTGCGCTACTGATCGCCGGTGCCGGCCAAGGAGACGAAGTCATTACGCCTTCGTTCAACAATGTGACCGACTTCCAGGCGATTCTGGCGACGGGGGCAGCGCCGGTATTCTGCGATGTCGACGACGCTACCTTGTGCATCGATCTCGATAAAGCCGAGTGCCTCGTCACGCCGCGAACGAAAGCCATCATCGTAATGGATTATGGCTGCCAACTATGCGATCACGCTCGCGTGGCCGAGTTTTCGAAAAAGTATCGCGTCAGGGTCATTCACGACGCGGCCCACTCCTTCGGTTCGATGTACCGGGGCCAAATGGTCGGCAGCTTTTCCGATATCTGCATATTCAGTTTCGACCCGGTCAAGACGCTGACGTGCATCGACGGCGGCCTGCTGGTGGTGCGGAGCCGAGACGAGCTTGAGATGATTCATGAAATGCGTCTGGCAGGCATGAGCCAGCCGTCGTCTTTGATGTACCAGAACCAGAGAGCATGGACCTACGACGTGAAGCAGATCGGATTCCGCTACCACATGGCGAATCTGCATGCCTCGATCGGCTTAGCGCAACTTGCCAAAATGCAGCGAATCTCCGAAACGCGGCGCGCTGCCTGCCGCTCTTACAACGACGGCCTGAAACAAATCTCCAATATTCGCATTCCGCAGACAGACTTCGCCGGCATTACTCCCTTCCTCTATTACGTGCGCGTGCCGGAGTTGCAGCGGGACGCCTTTCGCGCGTGTCTGAGAGAACACGGAGTCGACACCGGCATCCACTGGCAACCAGGACACTGGTTCACGTTGTTCAAAAATTGCCGGCGAGGAGACTTGGACGTAACGGAAAACGCCGGCCGTCAAATCGTTTCGCTGCCGTTGCATTCCTCCATGGCCGAGGAAACGGTCGCTCGCGTGATACAGGCGGTAAAGAGTTTCTTCCAGAACTGACATGGGCAAGCCCTGCGCCATTCTGATGGGGTCAAAGCCGGGCTCGGTGGTGGCGCTCTCGATCATGGTCGAGCGTGGGTGGGAGATCAAGGCGGTGGTTGCATCGCCACGAAACCTTCATCCGTGGATCGCCGGCCCGACCCTGGACGCCTTTGCGAGCGCTCTCGGCATCCCCGTTTTCTCCCAGGCCGAACTCTCGGAGAAACAGCGCGCGGATTTCGTAATCAGCTACATGTTCCGCAATCGTGTAAGGCCGGAGGTCCTTTCTCTAGCGGAACGCGCCGCTGTGAATTTCCACGCCGGTCCCCTGCCGGAGTTTGGCGGATGGGCCTTCTATAGCGTTGCGATACTCGAAAATGTCCGGGAGTACGGATGCACGTGCCACTTCATGGACAACAACTTCGACACCGGGCCTTTGCTCAAAGTGCGGCGCTTTCCCATCGATGCCTCCCGGGAGACTGCCTACAGCCTCGAGCAAAAAACGCAAACGGAAATGGTGCGGCTCTTTATCGATTACTGCGAGTTGGCCGAGTCCGGCGAGGCGCTGCCCTGCGAGCCGCAAGAGAGCCATAGGATGAGGTACCTCCGCCGCGAGGAATTCGACGCGCTCAAAACGATCCCGCCCCATGCGGACGCGGAGACGATTGAGCGGTACGCGCGCGCATTCTGGTATCCGCCTTATGCCTGCGCTCAAGTTGCCGCGGGTGATCGAGTGGTGGAAGTGTTTCCAGCGATCGTCAGAGAAGAGTTAGCCAGGCTCCTTCATTCCCAGGATCTCCGCATGCTGCAAGACGTGGCGCTCGCCGCCTGCCGGCCGCAGGTCGCGCGATGATTGTCATCGAACACGGCAAAGTAATCGTTAGCGAAACGGGGGCCGAACCTGTGGAATTCGGAATCGGCACGCCGGAAGCCTTTCGCGTGCTGAGCCGCCTTTGGATTCGCTCGGGCTGGGACGTTAAATATGTTTACAGCTTTACCTGGCTGGGGCGTCCCATGATCCAGCTTCCCGAGGACATGATCCGGCTCCAGGAAGTAATCTGCGCCGTTCAGCCGGACCTGATCGTAGAGACCGGCGTGGCGCACGGCGGGTCGCTTTGCTTTTACGCGAGCGTTTGCAAGGCAATCGGAAAGGGCCGCGTGGTCGGTGTGGATGTCGAGATTCGCCCGCACAATCGCCGGGCGATCGAGTCGCACTGCCTGGCGCCCTACATATCGCTCGTCGAAGGCGATTCGGCCGATCCCGAAGTCGTCTCGAAAGTGCGCGCGCAGATCCCTCCCTGCGGCCGGGTGCTGGTCCTGCTCGATTCCTGCCACACGAAAGAGCACGTGCGGGCCGAACTCGAAGCGTACTCGCCGATTGTGACGCCCGGCTCGTACATCGTGGCGATGGACGGCGTCATGGAGCAATTGGCCGATGCGCCGCGCGCGTGTTCGGACTGGCGATGGAACAATCCCCAGCAGGCCGCTCGGGAATTTGCCGCCGCGCATTCCGATTTCGAGATTGTGGAACCGGCTTTTCTGTTCAACGAGGGCATGGTTACCGAGCGCGTCACGTACTGGCCGGGTGCGTTTCTGCGCAGGACACACCCGGCGGCCGATCGGATGGGCTAGCAGTACGACCATGACAGAAGACAACGGCACAGCTTCGCCAGGAGGCGGACGAGAGCCAGTCGCGGCGGACGAGTCGCCTCTTGTGAGCATCGGCATGCCCGTCTTTGAGGGCGAGCGTTTCGTGGGCGAAGCCCTGGAGTCGCTCCTGGCCCAGGACTATCTTCACTTTGAACTGATCGTCTCCGATAACGCTTCGCAGGATCGGACGGAAGAAATCTGCCGGGAGTATCAGCTGCGGGACCGGCGCATACGCTACATACGGCAGCAGGAGAATCGCGGCTCACCGTGGAATTTTGCTTTTGTTGCCCGCGAGTCGCGCGGCGACTACTTTCTGTGGGCTGCTCACGACGATCTGTGGCATCCCACGTTTCTTCGAAAGTGCGTGAGCGCTCTAGCTTCTCATCCGGAAGCGGTGCTTTGCTGCACGGAAATCGATCTTATCGACGAGCACGGCGCTCCATCGGTGCACTACCCCAATTACAAGAACATCGAAACTCTGGGAATTCGGCCGGTAGACCGCGTTCACGCCCTCCTGTCGCTTCCCGGCTGGTTTGCCATCTACGGTTTGATGCGCCGGGAGATTCTCCAAAAAATCTCGCTGGGTCTGAACGTCTTCGCGTGGGACGTGATTCTTCTCCTCGAGATACTGCTGATAGGGCCCAACGCGAAAGTGCCGGAAACCCTGTTCACATTTCGTGTGGCCGAGCCGAGGAACGCTCAGGAGTACGCGCAAATCTTCCAAAGCCAGGCCGCGTCCTCCGCCATGCCGTACGCGGGCGCCGCCATTCACCTTTTGGAAACCGTTTACCGCTCAGCGCTGTCCTCGAGCGAAAAGATGCAGGCCTTCGCCCACTTCATTGTCGATTGTCAAAGACCTCCGTGGCGCGTAACGATCGCCGAGGAATTGCTCGGTCCGAATGTCCGTGTGGATGATAGACAGTTCGCGCTGCTGACGGGGCTGCTTCTGAACCGCTGCGTCCCCTTTGATGAAATCGAGCACAACGCGCTGTGCAAAGCGATCCTCCGTTCCGCGATCGACCCGCCCGATCTGCTGCGTATCGCGCGCAAAGTCCTCTCGCAACCCGATCCGTCTCTGAGCGCCGTACCAGCAGGCGCGGTCAAGGTGTGATGGTTTCTCGAACCCCACTCACGGGAAGCCGCACGTAAAATGTAGTACCGCGTCCCAATTCCGTCTCGAAGGTGAGCGTTCCGCCGTGTTTTTTCACAACGATTGACCGCGCAATCGACAGTCCCTGGCCCGTCCCCTTTCCCACTTCTTTCGTCGTGAAGAACGGATCGAAAATCTTTTCTCGGATTTCTTCGGGGATACCCGTTCCGCTGTCAGAAATTGCCACCTCGACGAACTCCCCGTCCTGTTTGGTTCGCACTTCAATTCTTCCTTTGCTCCCCGCCGGTTTGTTGGCGTCCCCGATCGCGTGCGCCGCGTTGACCAGCAGGTTCAAAAACACCTGGTTGAGGTCTCCCAGGTTGCAGAAGACCGGGGAGAGCTGGCCGTAGTCGCAGTTCACATCCGCCACGTACTTGAGTTCGTTTCGCGCGACGATCAGCGTGCTTTCAATGGCCTGATTGAGATCCGCGGCCGCCATGCCCCGGTGGTCGACATGCGAGAAATCCCTCTCCGCCATTCGTACAATATCAACTGGTTGGGCTACCCCATCTCCGACGCCAAAGCCGCGACGAGTTCCCCGTTTACGGGCATCTGATCCCACGTGCGCCCTTCGAGCGTGCGTCCCGTCTTGCTTTTTCGGACGCCGCCCCATTGTTTGAAGAAAAATGGCACGCCAGCTTTCAGACATTGATCCCGAATGTCCGTGATCCATTCCTGGTCGACGGGCCGTGCCCCCGGTCCTGATTCGCCACCGACGATTGCCCAATCGATTCCACGCAGATTCAGCCTGCGCAGCGGACCAAGCAGGGGTTCAAGCGATAGGAACTTGACCTGGGCACCAGTCTTGCGGAGGTCATCAATCCGATGGGTATACTTTTCGCTTTCGACGCTGACTCCCATCCATATTTGTGCCGGCCAGTTTAATTCCTTGCTGAGTTCAAGCACTCGATCTGAGCGCTTCGTCAAAACCTGATACTGATGCCAGTCGGCGCGGCTCATCACATCGAAGACCCGCTTGATGTAATCAGTCGATACATCAATATGGAACAAGTCACTCATTGAATTAACGAAGATACGCCTTGGGGTTTTCCAGTGAAGCGGAAGTGCAAGCATCTGAGGCTGGAGCGTAACTTTGAATCCGTTGCGGTAATTGGCTTGGCCCATCGCCTTGAGGCGCTTGGAGAGCCGCTCCGCATAACAATGCTTACAGCCCGCACTAATTTTCGTGCAACCCGTCACCGGATTCCATGTCGCGTCGGTCCATTCAATGTGTGAGTTTGTCGCCATCTCAAAACCCCTGTGCCTTGCGATATTTATTAAAGATGTCGGTCACAATCTTAGATGCAGTGGGCTTCTGCGAAGCGAAAAACAGATAGTAAATAATCGCGTTATTTTTCGTTTTCATCGGCATCGGCTTTGGCACGAACTTGAAGCCAGCCTTATTGATTAGCCGCTGCCTGAACCACTCTGCGAACTCGTCGTTTGAGACTTTCTGATAATCCTTTCCAAAAAGCGTGTCAACCTCTCGATAACCGGCATCTTTCCACGTTTCGTCCCCAACCAACTTCGTCAGCTGATCAACCTTGCTTTGAAGAGACGTCTCCATTCGTTTCCGCATCGCGTTTCGGTTGATATCCATGACCATCAAGTTAAGAAAAATCTCTATTGAACCTGATTTGCCGGCCGCCTCAATTACCTCCCACTTCAGATTAATGTTATAGGGGTCTAGGAGGCACAGGGCTCTTCTATAGTCGCTTCGCTTTGCACGCGGGAATACATCCCGCAATAACACCGTATTGCAGTCTTCGGTGTAGGTGTGGACATCCGTCCGATTGCCTGCCAATTCTCTGAGCTGGTTGGCGCGCTCCGGTTCGGTATCAATGAAGTGATATTCGTGAAATGGCGGTTGGATATTCATTGCGATCAACGGACTTCCCTCGACCCGCTCACCTGTTTTCTTGGAAACGTGGTAACCAGGGCCCGCGTAGCCATCGATGTAAATCCAACTTAAGCGATTGATCTTCTTCCGCCGCCAAGATTCCATAATTGTCGAATAAGCCGAGGCATATTCCTTAATAATGTCGAGCTTTACCTCTGACCAGATTCCAATTTCGTCATACTCGGGCGGCATGGGCCCGACTTTATCACAGTATTGTTTTAGAGAAGGTATCGTATCAGTTGCGATACCTGACGTGCGTCGCCGCTCGAAAGCTTCAAACGACGCTTCGCGATTCCCATTTTCCTTACTGCGGTTCGGGATTCCACTCGGTGCGGATCACTTCGAAACCCCGGTCCTCTAGGGTTTTTGCCATCGCGGAGGAGTCGGATTTGGTGTAGGGGCCGACTACTACGTGGTAGAGGCGGCTGGGGTCTCGTTTGAAGACGAAGGCGGGGAATTTCATTTGGCGCAGGGATTCGGCGAGTTTTTCGGCGTCTTCCTCGCGAACCAGCGCGCCTACCTGAAGAACGTAGCCGGGGGTATCCAACGTCGGGCTTGCATCGGCGCGGGGAGCTTGAGAGACGGTACCGCTCTCGGTGGGATTTGGGGGCACCGCCACCTCTGCCGGCGTTTCGCTGCCGGTCAGGTTGGGATGCAGTTGTCTCAAGGTGTAGCCCAGAAAGGCAAGGGCGGAGAGAACGATCAGCGCCGCCAGCGCCGGCAGAAATACGCGGCGCGGTTTTGCCGAGCTTCGAGCAATGCTCTCTGCGCCAGCGATTTCGGCACCCGCAGTGACGTGCCGCGTTTCAGCGGGCACGCTTCCGAACACAGAGAATGGAAAGTCGGTTCGATCCTGGGTGACGCGGGGTTCCGGGGTGATTACGGAATTTGCAAGCCGTCCGGCGCTTTCGCGACTTGCGGTTTTTGTCTGGACTCCGGCGCCGTCGCTGGTAAAGGCGATCCAGTCCTTTATTTGTTTGCGCGCTTCATCGGGCAGATCGATGAATTCGAC
>Ga0265338_10006464_pt1 | contig 14935 bp, 16 predicted proteins | sample 42126metaG_FD_193579 | JGI IMG/M metagenome (GOLD analysis project Ga0265338, IMG submission 193579) | Rhizosphere microbial communities from Carex aquatilis grown in University of Washington, Seatle, WA, United States - 4-21-26 metaG | ecosystem: Host-associated > Plants > Roots > Rhizosphere... | reverse complement strand
TGGGTCCGCGGTTCCGGGAAGATGGACTACAAGAGCCGCTTCCTGCCGCAGGAGCGGCTGTTGCCCGAAGGCTGGGCAAAGACCGGATAAGAGCGGATAATCGTCCAGGCACCAACGACCGGGTGGCGTCATGAAGCTAACGCCGGAACAGCTTCAGCAATTCGACCAGCAGGGCTACCTGTTCTTTCCTAATTGTTTTTCGGAAGATGAAATCGCGCTGCTGCGCGACGACGCCGAGGCGATCCTCAAGCTTGATCGTGAAGAAATCTGGCGCGAGAAAACCGGCGCGCCGCGCACCGCTTTTGCCGCCCACACCTTCAACGAGACGTTCCGCCTGCTCGCCTGCCATCCGCGGCTGGTCGAACCGCTTCGCCAATTGTTCGGCGAGGACGTCTACGTGCATCAGTTCAAGCTCAACGCCAAGGCGGCGTTCGAGGGCGACGTTTGGCAGTGGCATCAGGACTACGGCACCTGGGCGCGCGACGATGGCATGCCGGAACCGCGCGCCATGAACATTGCCGTGTTTCTCGACGAGGTGATGCCGATCAATGGTCCGCTCTTTCTCATTCCAAAGAGCCATAAGCAGGGCGTGCTCTCGGCCGGCCACGATACGCTGACCACCTCCTATCCGCTGTGGACGCTGGACAAGGAAACCGTGACGCGGCTTGCCGCCGAGGGCGGCATCGTGGCGCCGACCGGCAAGCCCGGCTCGGTGCTGATGTTCCACGGCAACCTGGTGCACGCCTCGCCGCCCAACATCACGCCCTACCCGCGCAAGATCGTTTATTTGACGCTGTGCGCCTGCTCGAACCACATCACCAAGTTCACGCGGGCCGAGTGGATCGCGCATCGCGATTTCACGCCGATCCGGCCGGTCGCCGACGATGCGCTGCTCGCCTACGCGCGCGCGCACCGCGTCGCGGCCGAATGAACACGCGAGGCCATGGAGCAGATTCGCGTTTCCACCTTCGCCGGTCCCGGCACGACGCCGGTGATCCGGACAGTGGACTGGCCTAAAGTCGGGAGCAAAGGCGCGCTCATCAAAATCGGCGCCTGCGGCGTCGACATGCTTTACCGCACGCGCAAGAAGTATCCCTGGCTCGCCATGCAGACGCTCTATCCCTTCTCCGAAGACGGCATCAGCCGCGCGGTGGCCGACGCCATGGCGATGAAGACGGTGAAGTCGACCATTGTCCCCTGGCCTGACCTGGTGCAGGAGACGATGTCATGAACCTGCACGCCATGCTCGCCGCGCGCGCTGAGGCGGGCAAGCCGGTGCGCGTTGGGCTGATCGGTGCCGGCAAATTCGGCTCGATGTTTCTGGCGCAAGCGCCGTTCATCGCCGGCCTCGACATCGCGGTGATCGCCGACCTCGATCCGGATCGCGCCAAGGCGGCGTGCCGCACCGTGGGTTGGGATGCTCGCCGCGTCGCTCGCACCCGCTTTGTGGCACGCGGCAGCGAGGCGTGCCGCGCCGACGATGTCGATGTCGTGGTCGAAGCGACCGGAAATCCGGCGGCTGGGATTGCGCACGCGCTGGAGGCGATCGAGGCCAGGAAGCCGATCGTCATGGTCAATGTCGAGGCAGACGCCCTCGCCGGCGCATGGCTCGCCAGCAAGGCGCGTGAAGCGGGCGTGATCTACTCGATGGCCTACGGCGACCAGCCGGCGCTCATCGCCGAGATGGTCGACTGGGCGCGCGCGGCGGGTTTTTCTGTCACGGCAGCCGGCAAGGGCACCAAGTATCTCCCGGCCTATCACGCCGTCACGCCCGATCATGTCTGGGAGCATTACGGCCTGACCGCCGGCGAGGCGCGCGCCGCCGGCATGAACTCGCAGATGTTCAATTCGTTTCTCGACGGCACCAAATCGGCAATCGAAATGGCGGCGGTCGCCAATGCCTGCGAGCTCGACGTGCCGCATGACGGCCTGGTGTTTCCGCCGTGCGGGGCGGATGAGCTCGCAACTATGCTGCGGCCGAAATCTCTTGGCGGTGTCCTCGCCGGCGACGGCATGGTCGAGGTGGTGTCGTCGCTCAAGCGTGACGGAGAACCCGTGCCGCGCGATTTGCGCTGGGGCGTGTACACGGTGCTCAAGGCGCAGAACGACTACGCCGCGGCCTGTTTCAAGCAATATGGACTGCCGACCGATCCGAGCGGCCGCTATGCGGCGATGTACAAGCCGTTTCATCTGATCGGTCTCGAACTGTCGATCTCGATCGCCAGCGTCGCGCTGCGCGGCGAGCCGACCGGCAATTGCCGCGGCTGGCGCAGCGATGCGGTCGCGGTCGCCAAGCGCGATCTGAAGGCTGGCGAGATGCTCGACGGCGAAGGCGGCTATACGGTCTACGCCAAGCTCGTTCCGGCGGCGCGCAGCCTCGCGCTTGGCGCGCTGCCGATCGGCTTGGCGGGCCACGTCAAGCTTATGTGCAACGTCGCGGCCGGGGCTTTCGTCAAGGCTGCCGAGGTGGCGCTGGATGAAACCTCGCAAGCCGTCCGCATCCGGCGCGCGATGGAGCGGGAAGCACAGCAGCGACTACACGGCGTGACACACGGAGCGGCGTCAGCCGAGGCTTAAAGCTACAGTGCGGCAATGTTTCAGCCGCCGGGCCGGTGCACCGCGCGGGGCAGCGGCATTTCGCCAAAATCGAGTGATGACCGAGACAGAATCGCACCTTGCGCGTCGACGACGACGCGGAACCGCCGATGCTTGGAAAAGAACGTCAAGCGGTAGCGGCCGGAGTCCGCATCGACACCTGACTCGCACCGGCTGGTGATCGCGCTTTCCCGCAGCGCCTGCAGCAGCGCCTGCGGTGCGATCGCCAGCCCCTCGGCGACGATTGCCGCGTCGATTGCAATGGCGCCATCGGAGAATTCAAGCGCAGCCATGTCGTCCCGCCGTGTCATTCCGCCATTTCCGCCGCAAAGATATATATTACATACTTGTTTATCACTGAAAAGCAGTATAGACAATATATGTTTAAGCGCCGGCTCCCATGACGAGCCGGCGAGACGGCAGGAAACCCGCCGTCAGCTCTGAGGACAAGGAGCCATTGCATGCCTGCTCTGACTGAATGGCAGCCGCTGCGCGGCCGAAACGTGCACGATATCGCGGCAGCGAACAGCGCCGCCGCGCTGGTATTGAGCGCGTTCAATCTCGATCTCTGCGGCGACAATGACATGGCGCTGGAAACGGCAGCACAAAAAGCCAGCGCCGATCTTGCCGCATTGGAGCAGGCACTCGGCGAGCTTGACGGCGCCCGTACCGCCGAGCCGGCGCCGCCGCAGTCAACGCACGACCTCATCAGCCACATCATCAGCCGCTACCATGAGACCCACCGCCGCGAGTTGCCGGAACTGGTGAAGCTCGCGCGCAAGGTCGAAGCCATCCACGCGGAGCATCCGCAGACGCCTCACGGCCTCGCCGACATGCTGCACAAGCTGCTGGGCGAGATCGAAGTCCACATGAAGAAGGAAGAACTCATCCTGTTTCCGGCAATGCGGCGGCAGCCACACGGTGCGCTCGATACGCCCGTCGCTCAGATGCGCCACGATCATGACGATCATGACGGGCAATTGCGGGAGATCGAGACCATGACCGGCGGCTTCCTGGCGCCGGAAGGCGCGTGCGGTTCGTGGCAGGCGCTTTGCGCCGGGCTCGGCAAGTTCCACCGCGACTTCACCGCTCACATGCGCCTTGAGAATGACGTGCTGTTCCCGCGCTTCGAGCGGGCGGCAAAGCGTTTGCCGTCCGGCAATTCGCCGTCCGTCTCCTCCGCAGCATCCGCCGAGCATCATGCGCCGGCCGTGCCGGCCGCGGCGCCGGCGATTCAAGCGCGTGACGATGTGGCGCCGGCTGGCGCCAATCCGTTATCAGGAGCAAGCTTGGTGCCGATGCTCGTCGGCGGGCTGGTGCTGATCGTCCTTGCCATGTGCGCCGCGCTGGCGCTGGCGTGAACGCTGCGCCGCGTCGCCTGATGCTGCCTCCATGCCGCGACCTCAGCGGTCGTCGAGCAGCCTCAGAGCCGATGGAAAAGCGGGAACCGTCGCCAGCACCAATACGGCGATCAGGCCGCTGACCAGGTAAATGTTGTGCAGCGCGTGAGCCAGCGCGTCCAGGACGTCGCTTGGAATATTGCCGATCTGCTGGCCCCCTTCCTGGAGCAAATGCACGAACGCGCTGCCGTTGCCCGAACTGCCGCCCACCAGTCCCGCATTGAAGATGCCGCCGAACACGGCGCTGCCGAATGACTGCCCCATGATGCGGGAGAAAAACAGACTCGACATCGCGGCGCCGCGCTGACTCCAGTCGACGTTGGCCTGAATGGCGACCACGTAGGAAATGTTGGAGATCCCCATGCCCAGCCCCATGATTCCCACGGCAATGATCGGCTGCAACGGATTTGCGCCGGGATGGAGCAGCACGAGCAGCGATATCCCTGTCACGAGAATGATGCCGCCGATCGTCGAGGAGAGACGGTAGGGCATGCGCAGCACGAGGCGGCTACCGACGAAGCCGCCGAACGGCCAGAACACTGACAAGGTTCCGAGCGCCAGGCCCGAGGTCAGCGTGCTCGATCCCATCAGCGCGCGCATGTAGACCGGCAGAAAGCCCACGACCGCCATCGAGATCACGCCATTGGCGGCGCCGACCCAGTTGCCGCCGGCAATCAGGCGGTTGCGATACAATCGCACCGGGATCATCGGCTCGGCTGTCCGGCTCTCGTAGAAAATCAGCGCGGCGAGCAGCACTGCGGCGACGCAGAACGCCGTAGCGAGCGTCGTGATGCTGAACGTATCGGCGTGGATCAGCGCAATCATGATGAGCACTGTCGCCGACGCCATCAGCACCGCACCGATGTAATCGATCTGATGGCGCCGCTTCTTCACCTCTTCCTTGAGCGCAATGGTCAACAGCGTGGCGGCGATAATGCCGAACGGGACGTTGATCCAGAAAATCGCTTTCCAGCTCACGTGAGTGGCGATCACGCCTCCGATCATCGGTCCAATGACGGCGGCGCTGCCGAACGTGCTGGAGATGTAGCCCTGCATTCTGGCGCGCGCCTCGCCGGTGTAGATGTCGGCGACGACGGTTTGCGAGACCGGAATGAGCGCGCCGGCGCCAATGCCCTGCACGACGCGAAACACGATCAGCGACATCATGTTCCAGGCGAATCCGCACAGTGTGCAGCCCAAGAGAAAGACGCCGATCCCGAACAGCAGCACCGGCTTGCGGCCGTAGATATCGGACAAGCGCCCATAAATCGGAATCAAGACCGCCTGCGTCAGCAGGTAAGCGCCGAAAATCCAGGTAAAGAGGTCGATGCCGCCGAGCGCGCCGACGATTGTTGGCATGGCGGTGGCAACAATGGTTCCTTCCATCGCGACCATGAAGATCGTCGACAGCGCGGCCACGAACACCAATGGACGATGCCGCGGTGGCCCGGTGTTTGCGCTGCGATCTTCCGGGGGCGAAGCGGGAATCCTTTGAGAGCGGGTATCGGCGTCTGTAGCAATATCCATCACTAAGCCGGGATCGGCCCTCATTGCATTGCGCGGGGAGTGGGTTGGAAGCACAAGAGCTTCCGCGAAAGTGCGTTCGAAATTCGAATGCCCTCTTGGCAGCGTCGCGGTGTCTTGTCCAGCTTCCACGTCTCACGGCCGCTTGATCGCCACGTCACCGTCGTGCCGCGCTTTTCGGCTATTATGGGGAGGCCAATTTACAGTAAAATTACGGTCCGAGACGGCCACGAAGGGAACTGCTTGGCAGAACCACCTCTTGCTCACCAACCGGAGTGACGGAGGAGACCGATGCAGGCGCATATCGTCGGTGGCGGATTTGGCGGGCTGGCGGCCGCCGCGCTTCTCATTCGCAACGCGGAGATGTCCGGGGCGGATATCACGATCTACGAGGCGGACGAACTCATTGGAGGTGGTTTTTTCCTCGATGGCAATGCGGCGAGCGGCTACAACCTGCCGGGTTCCGTCTTTGACAAGGAATTTCGCTGTACCTTCGATCTGCTCAATTCGATTCCCTCGGCGCGCAATCCCGCAGTTTCCGTCACGGACGACTTCTTCGCCTTCAATGAGAGCGAGCCGTATCAGGACAGAGCGCACATTTTCGATCGCAACGGCCGGATCGTGCATGGTCCGCGCTTCGGGCTGAGCCTCGGCGATGGGCTATGTCTCGCGCGGGTCGTACTGACGCCGGAAGTGATGCTGGACGGGCGGCGCATCGAAGAGTTCTTTTCCAAGGAATTTTTCTCGACCGAATTCTGGTTCCTCTGGTCGACGATCATGGGATCGCTGCCGCAACACGGCGCGATCGAGTTTCGGCGCTACATGAACCGCTTCCTCTACTTGTTCGGCGACCTCTCCGACATGACAGGCGTGATGCGCACGCCGCTGAACCAGCACCAGAATTTCATCGAACCGCTGGTCGCGTGGCTGCGCCCGCGCGGCGTCAACTTCCTTACCGGCGCCTTCGTTCAGGACGTTGGCTTCGCGCCATCGCCCGGCCGCATCACGGTCAACCGGCTCGACTATGAACGGGGCGGCGCCGCCACGTCGGTTGCGGTCGCTCCGGGCGATCTCGTCCTGGTGACCACGGGATCGCAGGCCGCCGACCGTTGCGCGGGATCGATGACCGAGGTGCCCTGCCCGCGGCCGACCGGGCGGTCCTGGGCGCTGTGGCAACGCCTCGCGCAGGGCCGCATGGCTTTCGGTAATCCGGAGGTTTTCTTCGGCCCGCCTCGGGTACCCGACTCGCTCTGGGTGACGTTCACGGTCACCGATACAGGCACCGCGTTCGTCAACCAGATGGCCGCGCTGACCGGAAGCGAGGCGGGACACGGCGGGCTCGTGACGCTCAAGGACTCGGGCTGGGTCCTGTCGTTGTCGGTCTTCCACCAGCCGGAAATCATCGGCCAGCCGCCGGGCACGAGCATCTGGTGGGGCTACGGCCTTTATCCCGACCGCAACGGCGATTTCGTCAAGAAGCGCATGGATCAATGCAACGGCGCGGAGATCCTGGAAGAGACGCTGCGGCAGCTGCACTTCGACAAGCAGTTCGACTCGATCATGGCGTCATCGATTTGCGTGCCGTGCTACCTGCCCTATGTCAACAACGTCTGGCTTCCCTGGCGTCGCGGCGAAATGCCTCCGCCCGTCCCGGAAGGCGCGACCAATCTCGGACTCATCGGCCAATACGTCGACACGCCGAAGGAAATCGCCTTCACCATCGAGTGCTCCGTCCGCTCGGCGTGGGAGGCGATCCATGCCTTGCTCAAGCGCGGCCCTGCGCCGCCGCCGGTCTATCAGGGCCAATACGATCCGAAAGCGCTGCTCGGTGCGCTGAAGGTGTTTCTGTTGCCGAGCTAATCCTCCGCGCCTTTGCCGTTTGCCGGTGACAGGCTCGCCTTGCTGCCGAACTTGTTGTTCTTCGGAAAGCCCTTCGGCGCCAGCCGGCCGGCGTCGGCGCGGTTGCCGCGCCAGTCGGACAATTCCTTCAGCGACAGTGTGAACACGCGGCCGGCGGAGTCCGTCCAGGTCAGTCCCTTCTCGACTTCGAAAGTCTTGATGTCGGACAGCCCGCCGTCCTTGTGACGCTGCAGCCGCACGCCGCGGCCGCGCGTCATTTCAGGCACCTGCTCGAGCGGGAACACCACCATCTTGCGGTTCTCGCCGATGGCGGCGACCAGGTCGCCCTCGACGGTTGCCAGCCCGCGGGCGGCATCCGGCGGCTTGACGTTGAGCACTTGCTTACCCTTGCGGGTGTTGGCAAGGCACTCGTCCTCGGCGACGATAAAGCCCCTGCCCTGTTTGCTGGCGACGATGAGCTTGCGGCCGCCCTGGTAGCGGAACACGTCGACGACGTCGGCCTGCTGCTCAAGCTCGATATAGAGCCGGATGGGTTCGCCGTGACCGCGGCCGCCGGGCAGCTTGGCGGCGTCGATGGTGTAGAAGCGCCCGTTGGTGGCGAACACCAGGATCTTCGACGTGGTCTCGGCGAAGAAGGCGCGGTCGAGCGAATCGTCGGCCTTGAACGCCAAGCTGGACAGATCCGCGACCTGGCCGCGCAGCGCGCGGATCCAGCCTTTCTCCGACACCACGACGGTGATCGGCTCGCGCTCGACCAAAGCCTCCTCGATCGCCGCCTCGTCATGCGCCGGCGCCTGGGCAAAGCCGGTGCGGCGCTTGCCGAGCGGCGTCTTCGGCCCGAATTTCTCCCGCACCTCGCGGATCTGGCCGGCGATGGTCTTCCACTGCTCCTTTTCGGAGCGCAGCAGGCTTTCGATCGATTTCTTCTCGGCTCGGAGTTTTTTGTCCTCCTCGCGGATTTCCATTTCTTCCAAGCGCCGCAAGTTGCGCAGCCGCATGTTGAGGATGGCGTCGGCCTGGACATCCGTGAGCTTGAACGTCTTTATCAGCACCGGCTTCGGCTCGTCTTCGGTGCGGATGATCTTGATGACCTTGTCGAGGTTAAGATACGCGACCAGATAGCCGCCGAGCATTTCGAGCCGGTGCTCGATCTCGGCGAGCCGGTAGCGCGAGCGGCGGAGCAATACTTCGCGGCGGTGCGTCAGCCACTCGGTCAGCGCTTCGGCAAGGCCGACGACGCGCGGAACGCGGCCGCCCACCAGCACGTTCATATTGAGCTGCACGCGGCTTTCCAGCTCGCTGAGCTTGAACAGGCTCTCCATCATCAGCGCCGGATCGACCGTGCGGGAGCGCGGCTCGAACACGAGCCTCACGTCTTCGGCGGATTCGTCGCGCATGTCGGCAACGAACGGCAGCTTGCGTTCGTTGATCAGCGCCGCGATCTGCTCGACCAGGCGCATCTTCTGCACCTGCCAGGGGATCTCGGTCACGACGATCTGATAGGTGCCGCGCCCGGTGTCTTCGGTCTTCCAGCGCGCGCGCAGGCGGAATGAGCCGCGCCCGGTCGTATAGGCCTCGGCAATCGCCTCCGGCGGATCGACGATCAGGCCGCCGGTCGGGAAATCCGGACCGGGCACGTATTTGAGCAGCGTGCGGGTGCGCGCGTTCGGCTGCTCGATCAAATAGAGTGCGGCGTCGCACAGTTCGGCGATGTTGTGCGGCGGGATGGCGGTCGCCATGCCGACCGCGATGCCCTGCGCGCCGTTGGCGAGCAGATTGGGGAAAGCCGCCGGCAGCACCGCCGGCTCCTGCATCACGCCATCGTAGCTCGGGCGGAAATCGACGGCGTCTTCGTCGATGCCGTCGAGCAGGAGGCGCGCGGCTTCGGTGAGCCGCGCCTCGGTGTAGCGGTAGGCCGCGGCATTATCGCCGTCGACGTTGCCGAAATTGCCCTGGCCGTCGACCAGTGGGTAGCGCGAGGCAAAATCCTGCGCGAGCCGCACCAGCGCATCGTAGATCGCCTGGTCGCCGTGCGGATGGAAGTTGCCCATCACGTCACCGACGATCTTGGCGGATTTCTTGAACGCCGAGCCGGGATCGAGACGCAGCAGCCGCATGCCGTAAAGGATGCGCCGGTGGACCGGCTTGAGGCCGTCGCGAGCGTCCGGCAGTGCGCGGTGCATGATGGTGGAGAGCGCGTAGGCGAGATAGCGCTCTTCCAGCGCCTCACGCAGCGCAATGTCCTGCACGTCGCCCGGGTCTTTCGGGGGAATCACTTTGGTTGCCATGGCATGCCCGAGCTAGCGCGGTTGCGGACCCCGAACAAGGGACGAAATGAGCCCATTTCGGCCCGCAATACCGCAGAATCCATCGCGCTTTCGGCGCCAAGATCGTGACGTGAATGCGGCGATGCAATGCGCTAAAGTCGCTGTGCGTTCACCCGCGAACCTAAGAGGCATTGGGGGATTGGCATGCCGAAGAAGACCACCATTGCCACCATCGCATTTGCAGCCGCTCTCCTGCTCCGCGCTTGGCCACATCCCGCCGACGCCATGGGGCCTGCGGCGCCGGCTGCCTTCGCTGGCGCGGGCGTCAATAACGCGCCGGTAAGGTCGGTCCATTATGTCGGGCATCGCTGGCGACAGCGCCGCTACTGGCGCTGGGACCATCGGCCGGTCTGGGACGATCCCTGGGACGTGCTGCAGCCGACGATCTGGGGCAGCGCGGAACCGCACTACGTTCCGGCCGATGTCTGGGCGCGAAAATGGCACCCGGCGCACCGTCACTATTGGCGTCACTAACGCTGACGCCAGAGACCACGTTGGAGAAACCGATGCGCAGACACGTTATCGCGGCCGCTGCCGTCACCGCCCTGCTCCTGGCAGCGTTGCCGACGATGCACGCCGCCGCAATGCCTGCCGCCTCGCCGCCCGCCCCCCCGAGTCTCGTCCAAAAGACGCAAATATTCTGCGGACAGTACGGCTGCGGACGCATCCACTACGGTCCGCGCCATCGTGGATGGCGCTGGGACAGATGGGGCTACCATTATCGGCCCGCCTGCCCGACCGGCTACTATTATGCGTGCCGGCCGGGTCCGCTCGGCTATGGCCAATGCGCCTGCTGGCCGTATCGGCCGTACTGACGCCTCCGCTCGGCGCGAGTACTCACTTGCGGAATTTGTAGTTCAAGGTCACTCTCTACTCTTCATCCAGGGCGGCCCGCAAAAGTTCATGCGCGTGTGTCACTCGCTTCTGCGCCTGCGTCAATGCTACCGAGGTGCGCCATAACTCGGAGACGCTCTCGTCCCAAGTGCGCAGTGCGACATCCAGTGCAGCCTGAGCAGCCTCTAATTCCAACCTCGCATCGTCGATCGCCTGGCTCATTTGTGCTCACTCTCGCGTTTCAAAAGGTTATTGAGAGGGAGGCTCTATCTGTTGCTTCCGCTATTTCTCCTGGCTCGGGACAAAGCCGGTAGACGCTTTCGAGCAGACCTTGTGGAGCGCGTCGCAAGCCCGGCTGCCTAAGCTTGTTGTGCTTCATCACGATATGCATGGCTCAACCTTCATTTGAAGACGGTGTTTGGTAGAATCCGATATGATGCTGCACGGCACCAAGACGCGATTCCGGTTGTTCAAGTAGAAAAAGGTCCGTGATTTTCAAGGGCTCGGGCCCCGGAAGGAACCTTGAGAGTGGACGTCCAGTATTTCTTCTACCGAAATTTCGTCGGAGCAGTGCCCGAGGCTCTGAGCGCCTGCCCTCGCTCTGGCATCAATCGGAATCCGGTGCGGCTTCATCGCGTCGTGGCCTTCGCGGATGAAACACAGTTGAGGATATGTGACCGTGTTATTACGGCGGTGCGAGACGCCGCGTGTGCCGATGTGATGCGAAGGCAAAGCGGCTGTAGTCGGAACGAAAAAGCTCCCAACGTAACCGCCGCGACCACGTGAGCGGATTGCGTTACCGTCTACGGGCCTTGGCTTTAAATCGAAAAAAACTAAGCCGCTCGCTGCGGTTGACTTGTACCGGTCTTGCTGCCGAGACCGGACGCGATGGCGCGATTGATCCGAATGAGATTTTCCAAGTGGCTCTGTTTCGGCGCGGTCATGAGAGAAAAGGTCTCAGCCATTACGAAGATACCCAAATTCAGGATATTCTGACGGACCGCCAGCGCCAATTTGTTGTCGTCGCGGATGACGGCGTCAATAAATATGATCCAGAGCCGGCGATTAAACAACAGCGCGTCCGACAACGCCTGCCGCGGCTTCTGCTCCCATTCATCCAGCACGGCCTGAAGCTTGGCGGCGGCTTTTAATAGCAAGCTCGCTTCAAGCTCGCGCGGGTCCATCGTTTCTAGAGCAACGCGCGCATAGGCGCTCATTGCGTAGCATGGCAGGTTCATGGGAAGCACTCCGAGCAAGTTTTCTCGGATCGTCCTAGTAAAAATTTCTGGGTTAATAGGCGGTTAGCAGGCGCACGAATGAATGTCCCGATGCAGATAATTGCATAGTAAATTCAATCGGTTATGGGCGCTAAATTTTTTTGGCAGTCGCCTCTTGACAGTGCCAAAACAAAAACCAAATCGATGTGTCGCGGAGGCGGGCGAGGGCGTCCATCACCGTTCGAGCGCCGCTTCGTATCACTGTAGCGGAGTGCGAGCATGATCACGGCTTTTGTTGATCCATTCGATGCACTGTTCAATCTGCAGCGGGCGCTCGAAGCGCGTCTGGCCAGCGATTGGCTGCAAGACCAGACCACGAGCGAGGGGCCCTTCCCGCCGGTCAACGTCTTCCAGCAGGACGGCGACCTTCTGGCGATCATTGAACTGCCGGGCATTGATAAGGGCAGCCTGCAGATCGAAGCCAAGGAAAACGCGATCCGCATCGCGGGCAAAAAGGCGGTGTCCTACCCGGAAGGCGTCAGCGTCCACCGCCGCGAACGCGTCGCCGGAGAGTTCGACCGCACAATTTCCGTCCCGGTCCAATTAGAGGCCGATCGCATCAAGGCGGAATATCGCGACGGTGTCCTGGCACTGTTCTTGCCACGGTCCGAACGCGACAAGCCGCGAACGATTCCTGTCAGCTGACAACGACCCGAAAGCGACAAGCAACATTCGGAGGATGTGCGATGTCACCTCAAGAATTACAAGTGAAAAAAAAGCGGGAGCTTGAAGGTAAAGAGGAAAGCACCATCCCGGCGCGCACGTTCGTGCCGACGGCAGACATCTACGAGGATCGGGATTCCCTGAAGGTTATTCTAGAAATGCCCGGCGTCGACAAAGGCCATATCGACGTTCGCGTTGAGGAAGGCGTCCTATTTGTGGAGGGCCGCCTTGATCTGACCAAATACCGGGGTCTTCAGCCGCTCTATACCGAATACAACATTGGTAATTACGCGCGGAGCTTCCGACTTTCCAACACTATCGATCAGGACAAGATCGGCGCGGAACTGAAGGATGGCGTGCTGTCGTTGACGCTGCCGAAAGCCGAAAAGGCGAAGCCGCGGACCATTCAGGTGTCCTGATGAGTCAATAATCGTAACCCTGTCGAAGGAGAAAGGACATGAACGACAGAACATGCGATGACTATGATCTCAGCCAACTTTTGCATCCGGCGCAGGCGTTCGAACATCCTTCGGAAGTCGTAGACGATCCCGACCTGACGCTCAACGAAAAGCGCGCCATTCTGGCATCATGGGCGTCAGATGCCTGCGCGATCGAAGCGGCGCCCGATCTGCGCTCAAGTGCGCGCGGCGCTCCGGTGCGGTTCGACGACATCATGGAAGCGTTGCGGACGCTCGATCGGCAAGCCAACGGCCATCGTTATCGGCGCGTGTTGCATCGCCGCGGTCTACTGCGCCGTGAGCCCACGAACCGCTCGAATGGCAGCGGCGCATTGGCTCACTAGGAGCAAGCGGGTGTTCCCATGCTGAGCGTCGTCGAGCGCCATGTGATTGCGCGTGAGAGCAACGTCGTCCGAGTGGACTTCAGCCGTGAGCCTGATCCCCCGGCACCGTGCTTTCCGGGTGCCAATGGCCTGCGCTTAAGCGATACCAATCGCGACGGCGAAGAGGCGCTGAGGGCAATCGCTATTCGTACTCCAGACACAACGAGCACACGCCCATCCGCATGTGTGGCGGGATCGGAAAATCTTACACGGCGTCTTGAATTGCGCGCGCAGTTACCCAACTCGGTGCGCGGTTAGACTCCGGGGTATCCAGCGGTCTTACAATATCACTGACTTGAGAAAGGAGGAGTTCATGCAGTTCCGTCCGTTGCACGATCGTGTGGTCGTCCGTCGTATCGAAGCCGAGGAGAAATCCGCCGGCGGAATCATCATCCCTGACACCGCCAAGGAAAAGCCGTCGCAAGGCGAAGTTATTGCTGTCGGACCGGGCGGCCGCGACGACAGCGGAAAACTCGTTCCTATCGATCTCCGCGTCGGCGACCGCGTGCTGTTCGGCAAATGGTCAGGCACCGAGGTCAAGATCGATGGCGAGGAGCTCATCATCATGAAAGAATCCGACATCATGGGCGTGCTCGATGAGTCGGTCGCCCGCAAGAGGGCCGCCTGAGCCCGCGGCTTTCCTATATCAACCCAACTCATTCGGAGTGAATTCCAATGGCTGCGAAAGACGTGAAATTTTCCGTCGATGCCCGCGAGCGCATGCTGCGTGGCGTGGAGATTCTCGCCAATGCCGTCAAGGTGACGCTTGGGCCCAAGGGCCGGAATGTCGTGCTCGACAAATCGTTCGGTGCGCCCCGCATCACCAAGGACGGCGTCACCGTCGCCAAGGAGATCGAACTCGGCGACAAGTTCGAGAACATGGGCGCGCAGATGGTCCGCGAAGTCGCCCAGAAGACCAACGACCAGGCTGGTGACGGCACGACCACGGCGACCGTGCTCGCCCACGGCATCGTCAAGGAAGGTGCCAGGGCGGTGGCTGCGGGCATGAACCCGATGGACCTCAAGCGCGGCATCGACCTTGCGGTGGCGGCAGTGGTCGAGGACCTCAAAGGCCATGCCAAGAAGGTCACCGCCAACGGAGAGATCGCGCAGGTCGCCACCATCTCTGCCAACGGCGATGCCGAGATCGGCCGCTATCTGGCTGAGGCCATGCAGAAGGTCGGCAACGAGGGCGTGATCACGGTGGAGGAAGCCAAGAGCCTTGAGACCGAGCTTGAGGTGGTCGAAGGCATGCAGTTCGACCGCGGCTACATCTCGCCATATTTCGTGACCAACGCCGAGAAGATGCGGGCGGAGCTGGAGGATCCTTATGTCCTGATCCACGAAAAGAAGCTGTCCGGCCTCCAGACCATGCTGCCGCTGCTCGAAGCAGTGGTGCAGACGGGCAGGCCTCTGCTCATCGTGGCTGAAGATGTCGAGGGCGAAGCGCTCGCCACGCTCGTGGTCAACAAGCTGCGCGGCGGGCTGAAGGTCGCGGCCGTCAAGGCGCCCGGGTTCGGCGATCGGCGCAAGGCCATGCTCGAAGACATCGCAATCCTCACGGGCGGCACGGCGATCGCGGAAGACCTGGGTATTAAGCTTGAGAACGTCACT
>Ga0265338_10006463_pt1 | contig 14939 bp, 50 predicted proteins | sample 42126metaG_FD_193579 | JGI IMG/M metagenome (GOLD analysis project Ga0265338, IMG submission 193579) | Rhizosphere microbial communities from Carex aquatilis grown in University of Washington, Seatle, WA, United States - 4-21-26 metaG | ecosystem: Host-associated > Plants > Roots > Rhizosphere... | reverse complement strand
TTCAATTGTTTGAAAACAATGACCACATGAGTATTTTTGTAACAGTGCTAATCTGGCCCGTTTATTTAATCGGTATTCCTTTTAGGGCATTAAAAAAACGCCAAAGAGAAAGATTGGAAAGATTAGAACGAGCCCAGCAGATAAATAGAGCTTATCATAATACAATCAGAATTATACAATCAGAACCTCAAAATGCAAAATTTTATACCACTGCTGGAACAAAGATTCATAAAGATATAGAACAAGAACTTAATTTCACCCCACCCACAAGCAGATTAAATGACGTGGAGGCGTAAGTGATTTATTTAATATGGTGTCCTATTTATGTGACAATTGGCACTATGTTTACTTTTTTAAATATATACAAATTTAAATTAGTCGTGGGAGACGAGGCTTCTATAATATTGTTATGGCCTCTGTTTGTTGTTTATGTAATTTTCACATATCTTGGATGGAATAAAGATTATAACAAGACACACAAAGTTTCTAAAAAAAGAAAATCAAAACAAAAGCCGCAACCAATACTTAATCCTCATAACAACACACGTCTTTCCGACATTGATTAGGAGATATTATGATTAAGACAGGTATCTGGCAAGTCATAGAATTATTCACTATTATACTTTCTATGTATGTTGCTATCAGAAATAACGGTAAGCCTTTGAGCACTAAGAAAGAGGCTGACGATTTTATTTCGTTGTCTTTTAATTTTAAACTTTTCGCTTATGCTATCGGTTTTACATTTGTTGTATTAACTGGACCCGTTCTCGCTTGGCTTGGCGGTTGTCACGGCATTTGGTTATTGGCTTATGATGCTGTTTGTTTTATATATTACTTGCTGGGTTGTGGATTCATGCATAGTGGCTCCGACAAAATTAATCACTCTATTATTAGAACAACCTTGACAATGGCCCTCTATACTTGGCTTCTTTACATGGGCGGTTTTTGGGTGCAATAATGTCAAAAACTATGAAAATAATATTTTGGATAAACATTCTTATCTTGATACTGAATACTATTCTGGTTGTGTTTCTCATATTCTGCCCAGGATTTGCTAAACACGGTATTGAAGATAATTTATATTACTATCTTTTGAATGCTGGTCTGTTTATGTTCAACTATTTTTATACATTCAAAGTGGCATTATAAGGAGAATTTAATGGGATATTCATATGCTGTAATTTGTAAAAACAAAGCCACACAGAAGAAAATGCTTGATTTTCTTGATAAGAATTTCAAGATGCCCTGGCCCACAGACCATGAACCTTTTTATATATCAGACGAGGAAGACGCTTCTTATTGTCATTTTAAGAATGAGGTCGCAATCAGCCACGGCCCTATTGGAAACGAATCTCGTTATGTTATGGAAACATTGCTACGATGGATTGCACTTAGAGTAGGAACAAAGCGTAAATTTAAATACTTTGAAGATTATAAATGGTTAAAGAGAAATGGAATGGACGTTGAAAAATATGAAAACGTTCTAGTCACAAGAATCAATTATGATTCAGAATATGACTTAATGGTTCTTCCCCACAGTGAATGGGCGGATAAAGTACCCCATAAAGCCAGATTTATGTTGACTGACAATGACGGCATCCGACCTTTGGAAAATTGGAACAGAAGACAATTTGCTCTATCTGTAATATATGGTGGATTATCTGCCAAGGCTTGTAGAACAGCAACACAGAAAGAAATGAAGCGTTTGAGTGAACTTTGGATAGCCGAAAATCCCGCATAATGAAACTTGTTGACTAACTGTTGACAATGGGATTGGCCTGTGGTATACTTCCCTTACCTACAAACCGAGGGAGCCATGTCTACACCTATCACCGATAAGTGGAAACACTCGCTTTTGAGCAAGCACTTCAATAACGGTGAGGATAAGATTGTTCTTCGTGAAAGGCTTGCGAAGATTCTTTACCAATATACTGGCGATAATGGTTTGAATATTGGAAAGAAAAGGATTGACACTCTTACCACTCCGCAAATGGTAGAGAAACTTGAATATCTGGAAACTAACAATCTTCTTAATCTACAATATTTCACTAAGGTTTAACATGAGTATGCAAGAGGAAATCGCTAAAGCCATTGATACACTTAAAGACGAAGTGTATGAAGATGATGGTTATATGCCTATCAGTGAAACAACGAAGGCCAATAGTCTTGAGTTTGTTTCATTTATAGAAAAGGCTCAATTGCCCGAGCCTGTGATTTATGGTTCTCTTGAAGATAGAATCGCATTTTCCTGGCGTAAAAATAAAAACGTCCTTCTAGTGACTGTGGGACATGACCCTGATTTGGCAGTCTCTTCAATCATCAACGATATCGGTGAGCCTTCCAGTTTTGCATTGGGAGATTCAATGCCTGGAATGATAAAGGACAAGCTGATTGTCCACTTCACTTGACACTTTGTAAAAAACGAATGCTTCTCCAACAAGCCTTGACAATCGTCGGGGCTTGTGCTATAATTGGGTATTCTCAGAGGAAATGATGTTCTTCCCCAATACTGTCAGTCATGGTTCTGTTGTTGACGAAATCAAGTTTGCTTGGTTTCCTGTCCAGATTGGAATCGGTCATGTTTGGCTGGAGCATTACAAAGTCCAGAAGCAGTTCACTTTCAACAACGAATGGGTGATTATTGGTATGCATTTGATTCGTGAGAACGCCTAATGTCTTGCAAATGCGGATATAAACATGCGCCAAATGAGCCACAATGCTATAAGTGTGAGATTTGTGGTTGCGATGTGCATCAAGATTTGCATGACAGGGAAGGCCGCACACCTAACCATCCTAAATATACAGGCATTGAGTGGCCTATATTTGTCTGTAACAATGTAGATTGTGGACACCGACACTTTTGGGATTAAAATGAACATTGACCGTGAAGCCTTAATGACCGAAATGTGTTCCCTGATTGTTTGGGAATATAATTGGTTTGCGAATGGTCAAGGCCCTGCTAGGATTGGTATGCTCAAGGAAAGTCTTAACACTGAGGCTAAGATTCTCGAAGCCGATATCGCTAATTTGGATAAGCAATATCGTGAATTGCTTTCTGATAAGACTTCCGATAATAGCGTCCGTGTACAGGTCATGAATGAGAAGAACGAGAAGGCTCATCGGCTTGAGGATATCCACAGGACTTTGGATGACCCCAATAAGATTGCAATTGCAATCAATAAGGATTTGTGTCAGATTTCCATCTATAAGTCTCATAGCGCGAGACAGCGGGAAATCACCGCCCTTCTGTGGAAGCGTTGACATTCAATTAGGCTTATGGTATAATTCCTTATACTCAAGCGTTGGAGAAATTCATGAAGCTCGAATTGCAAATCGCCTCTTCTGTAAGTCTGAATAAGGTTGATTGGGATGATGCCGAGAAGATGTGCTTGAATGCGACAAGGAATTTTGTGAAGAGCCTTCGCCTTCATAATAAGAGGGGCTATGTTGGTGGGGCTGGGACTGGTTTTGGTAGGCGTGATGTGTCGGTTTATATCCCTGTGCGTGAAAAGGAATTGGGAACCGTGCTAAAGCATCTGCCTAATCGCAAATTCGTGATGGTGAATGGTGTCCGCATTGACGTTCAATACATGCGTCTCTTGCTTGAAAGTAAACATATTTCAGCTTCTATGAAACCTCTCATCATCAAGAATGGCGTTTCTCAATGGGTCGAGGATTAAAATGTTTATTCCATTTGTTTTTTTCCTTCCACATAAGCCTAAACGCTCTGGAACTCATTCCAAAGAAGAATTATTTCTTGTTCTTATGATAACTCTTGTTTTAGCGATTTTTGTAGGATGGCAACTTCATTCCTTATCAAAAGAAGCACAAGAATTAGAACGAGTGAATGATTTAATGGAATTTGAAACTCAACATATACAAACGACTTGGTAAACAGAAAGACTTGACAATGCCTAAAGCCCGTGGTATAATTCCTTATACTCAAACGAAGAGGAATACCATGAAAAAGGTTAAGGCTCGGATGCGTCAACTGGAAATCAAGTGTATCAACGTAGGTGTGACCCAGGCTGAACAGCGCGAGTTTCTGGCCCTGGAGAAGATGCTTAAGAATAGCCGCAAGGCTTAGTGATATAATTGATTCATGGAGGCAACAATGAGCAAGTGGATTCCGATTTCTCAAATGGACAAGAATCGTGACCGCACCATGTTTGTGGTCATTGCCGTTCTTCCCAATTATACTACGGACCCTTGGGCTGTCTGGTATCAGCCAGAGAATACTACCGAGTATCAGAATCACGGCTTTGTCCGCTGGCCCCACAAGGAATTCGCTCCTACGCATTATATGGAACTTCCTGAGACTCCCAAATTTATGAAACGGGAAAATGTGCAAATCATGGGTTTGTCTGATGGTTTGCGAAAGGTTTGGAATTCTCGTAAGTCTTGACAATACCTTAAGCCTGTGATATAATTCAATATCACTTGAGGTAATAAATGAGCCTTTTTGGATTTCTAATCGCTTTTCTAGCTTTCTTCATCCTTGTGATTCCTATGATTATGGGAATCCTTGGAATTGACGGGCATTTACATTTCAATTGGCCTGTTCTGACTGACGGAAAAGACGAATTCCTTTATGTCAGGTGGAATTCTTATTGCGTCAACGGCATGACCGGACACAAGAATGATGTTTGGGTCAAGCGCATTGAACGCCGATTTTGGGGATTTTATAAGAATGCCTCCGGTGAATTTAATGACGAGTCTGGTCGGTATCACATTGTAGAGGGCGAAAATGCTGGCATGGGCATTCGCCCTGACGAATCAATCTATGATTAAAGTAAGACTTGACAAACAATTCATGCTGTGGTATTATAAGCATCATGAACACCAAACTTGAACAAATCGCCAAGAAAGTCAGAGAGGCCGTAGAACAATACGCCCCTTCCATTGTGGATAACGTGGAATGTGGCGATACTACGGACCTTTCTTGTTTCTGTGCAATCGCTAGTCACGCTTTGATGACGGCTTACCGCAAGAACGGCATTCACGCCAGCATGATTATCGGTAACTATTGCAGTAATACCCATTGTTGGGTTGCGGTTGACGAATTCTTTATTGATATAACTATAACGCAGTTTGATGATGAAAAACCCAAGGTTTATATTGTAGATTCTTACAGAGCCAAAAGAATCGAAGGCTTCGAACCGGAAGATTGTTTCCGCTCTCTGAAACAAATGGAAGTTTGGGAAAGTCAAGCTCCTACTTCTAAATATACCAATGATATTTTAAAGCTTGCGGGGATGAAATGAGAATTGACGGATGGGAGGATTAAATGACTAAATCCACAGAAAAGACTTTGACCAAGGTTGGCTTGGTCTGTCTTTCTATTATGTTTGTCTTATCGTTTAAGCCGCTCTGTAGCAATTTCATTTGGATTGAAGATGCCATTCTTATCCATACCGGAATTGTTTACGATTTGTTAATCACCCTAGGCTTGGGCTTTGGGGCTTTTGCTTGTTTGATTCACTTGACAACCTTCTAGGTTTGTGCTATAATGAATTAACTCAATGGAGTAATCATGCGAATCTATTCTTTCAAAGTGACAGGCCGTTACCTAGATGAGTATAAACAACGTGATACCTTCAAATTCACGTTCTATTTTCGCAATATCCCGACCCAGGCCCAAGTGGTGAAAAAGCTAAGGGAATTCTGTAGCGATACGCGATTCGCTCACGTCAATGCTATGGCACAATATATTAACTTCATTGGGGCTTGTAAAGATATGCCTTTTGCTCCCAATAGCGGTTTTGGCCGTCCTATTTTCCCGATTCTTGATATCGGCCAAAGGGAAGAACTTGATGATTCCATTCACGAATCGTGTTATGTTTGGTTTGACTACCACGATGTTGTGGAGAATTAAATAATTCTATTGACAAACACTTAAGCCTACAGTATAATAGAATCAATTCACAAGAGGCTATCATGCAGAATAAATTGACTGTGAGCAAGCCTATCGAGGGATTCAATGGCGTTTGGGAGATTGCTGTTGATAATTCCAATGGCGTTCAGAATATCGCCAAGGTTTATGGAATGACTGAAAATCAATGCAAGGAACGAGCCAATCTTATTGTTGATGCTTTCAACAATGCTGGCCTTGGACCTTTCTTGCCTTAAGGATTATACAAATGATTCGCGCTGATTTTAAAGATGAATATGATAAGACCAAGGAAATACTTGGGATGATTAAATCCTCTGGTAAAGTTTCCAATGGCTTCCTGGCCCTGGCCTCTTTTGTAGTGGCTGGGCTGTCCATTTGTGCTGAATCCGACGATGAAAAGAAATTAGCAAAAGAATTGGAAGATGAATACGTCACTCTTTCGCGGCCTTAAATGAACGCAATGGAATTGGCTTTCGCTGTTTTGACAGATTTGGGAGAACGTAAGTATTTCTATGATACTAACGTCTCTGATGCTGTCGAATATACTAGTCATAAAAATAACGTGACTGACGAAACCGTGAAGGCTGATGCTCTACGCCTTGTGAGTAATTCTCTTAAAATTCTCCGTGGCGAAGAATTGCCCTATGAGGCTTAAAAATGAATATTAAAGAAATTTTTATCGGTTTTATTTTGGTGGTTCTAATTGGTGCCATTTGGTATGGCGGCTGTAAACTTGATGAATACAAACATAAGATTAAAACGATTACCCTGCAAAATGGGCAAATAATTCAATGCCATACGGTGTTACGAAATCCTTGTGGTGGATTATTTTATGATTGTTTGAACGGACAGACCTACGATTGCCAAACTAATTATTCAATTAGAAACGATGAATAGGCTTGACAATCAATTGATTTTATGTTATAATCAATTGTTGAATACTTAGAGGATAAAATGCGGATTAAGACTCGGGATTCAGAAGTTAAGATTACCAAGGCTGACGTTAAGAAGATTTTCAAGGACAAGATTGTAAGCAAGCGGCTTACAGTCTATGTTGTCATGCGTTCTGTGACGGGGCTCATGGGCGCTGTAATTGCCGAAATTTGTTCCACGAAGGCTAAGGCCGAGGATTACATTAAGAAGCACAAGAATCCACTGCACGTTTTCACGGTCAATACTTATAAGGTTAAGTAAAATTAACAGCAAAATCTTTGCACTCCCATTATTGGGATACCCCACAGGCTACTACACCATCAAAAGTGTAACTGTGGGGTTTAATTTTTATATAGGCAAAGATGGCTGGCCTGAGGCATTTTGAAGATAATATCGATAGTTTACTTGACAAACCACTAAGCCTATGATATAATTAAATCATGGAAACCAAACAGAAACACAATTTCATCGGCTATAGCGGAGAACCCGTAGGGACCGATAAAGACCCTGTGGAATACCGTGGCTTTCTGATTTATGAAAGAATTCTAGTTGAGAGAACCACGAGCCCGCATTATATTCCTAGAACAAGTAAGACGTATTATCGTGAAAGCGTAATTACTGGAACCATTTGGGCTGTTGTTAAAGACGGCAGGGAAATCTCTCAATTGGCTGGGCCTAACGGAGCTAAAAGAGCTATTGATGTTCATTTGTCCGGTGAAAATACTTTCAATAAGTTAATGGCGGCTAAATGAAGAACAAAAAGAAAAAGAAAACTAAATTTCACGTCTTTATCCGTAGTGAAGGAACGGGCGGAAAATGGGAACGTGAGACTGAAAAGCCTATTTCCTCAGAGAAAAAGGCTCGGGCTCATATTGATTCAATTTCCCGCTGGTGTCTGCCTGGAATGTTGACAAAGAAAATGCCTGAATTCAAAATCATAGAAGTGATTGACAAAGGTTAAGGGCCATGCTATAATTGGTCAACTAACGAGGAAACCATGTGCAACTGTCAGGAAGATGAAAACGGAATCGTTGTCCACGAATGCGATTCATGCTATTGGCACAGCGTTCATCTTGCCGAAGAAATGATGGAGATTATGTCATGCCTCTAAACCTTGAATTACGAATCCCTTTCGATTCTTCCGATAAGCCTTCGGATGCGGAACGGGCCATCATCCATAAACACCTTGAAGCTTTGTCGGCTGAATTGGGCGAGGAAGTTTACGTTGCCGCTTTCCTGAACAGCCGTTTCTACCCCGACACACTTTATATTGACGGAGAGGATTCACCCTACGAATTGGTTGAAGGCCGAGAGGCTATGAAAGAGGAACGGCGTAAGGCCAAGGTCAATGGTATGAAGCAAGCCAAGCTTGCCCGTAGGGCAATTGAAGAGTGTGGATTGAAGCCATGAATATCACATTTGGGCGGGCTATCGAAATTTTGAATCAGCACACTGGTAGATTTTATAGTGAAGCAGATTCATATGATAAGATGGCGGGGGATGCGGCTTTACAGTTCATAAAGACTGGTAGCACTGAAAAAAAGGAAGAAGCCTTACGCCTTTCCACGCAGGCCGCGACAACTAGACGTATTTCGGAATCTTTACGTAAAAGCTTGTATGACGCTTTTCGTGAAATTGAAGCAGAGGGTTGACAAACCCTTAAGCCTATGAGATAATTGGTTCAACGGAGGAAACTATGAACGGTGTCGTGGACAGCAAGCCTAGCTTTGATGGAACGGTGTATCATACAAAGCAGGGCGGATTCTCGGATGAAGTCTTTAATAATTATTATCTCCAGGATTATATGAAGGGAATCCCTTGCGGCTATATCGGTTCGAGCTATCGCAAGGCTTGGGCTGATAAGTTGGTGGAGAAGGCTCTACGCGATAGTGGTCTAGGCCCTAGAGGCATTGCTGTGTGGCTGACTTCTACTTCTGGCCGTCACTTGGCGGATAACATTAGGCGCGGCCATTACTTGGATTTCGAGAAGCATGTTAATAGTGCCACGGGAAATGCTTTCCTGGATGTTACGGTTTGGAAGCATCCCGACCACGAAGGAAGTTTGGCTTCAACGCTAAAGATTCGTGCCGCGCTGGAAAAGGCATTGACAAAGAAATAGGCTTATGGCATAATAAGCCATCGGAGGAAATAATGGCTAAGCAAGTATATGTGACGTTTGAACCTATTCTAATTGAACTTGAAGATGAGTCTATCAATTCATCTTATTTTCAAGAAATTGCTGTGACTGCGGCTCTAAAGAAAATTTTTCCAGATATTATCATTACTTCCAGCCAATTTGATTATTCAAAAGTCGCTTCTATCATTAAGGCTTAGAATGCGATTTATACAATGGAGGAAATAATGGCTGGTTTTTATATCCACGTTCACCCAATTTTTGTGGAAGTCCCTGATGCCCTGATGACGGGAAATCTCGGTGACAAAATGGTGAATGATGTAATTGTCACATCTGCAATTCAAAAGCTTATCCCCAATGGCGCGGTTTACTTGGGGACAATTGACCATAGTCTAATCGAAGCCGTGGTGAAGGCGTGAGCCAGAAGTTTTATACAATGGAAGAATTCATGGTTCTTCCAGAACAAATGCAATCAGATTTGTTACCGGATGAATTTGTGGATAATCCGGAAAGTTATATGTTGTCCTACGGTGAAATGGATTTTCACCCATTGGTAAACGCAACAATGGTTTTTGAAAAATGTCTTATCCCATTGAAAAACGGCGATAAATTGTATTATGAAAATACACGCACCTTAATCAATGGTGATTCAAAGAATTCCCGTAATAATTAGGAGTTAATCATGGATGCAATTGATGATGATATCCGCACAATTGAACGTGGGGCCCAGGTAACGTTTGAACGTGAGGATGGCGCAGAGGCCATCGGTTCTGTAGGCGATTATTGCGGGGATGGTCGTTACATGGTAACAGATATGGATGATGACGAGGAATACGAATTGCATGAGGATAGATTGACAGTCACAGAATAACGTGGTATAATAAAGTCATGACTTACCTTGAAGAATTATTCTTCCGTTTCGCCCCGTATTTTGGAGAGACTTTTGTTTCTTCATACGGGGTGATTCTTTTTCCGGTCAAGGTAAAGTATTTCCGTAAAGCCTATAGCACCTGGGGAAATTATAATGGATTTAAAAGGGAGATTCAAATTTCTCCTACTTTAAAAGAATTCCCTAATGCACTTGAAGGTGTTTTGCTACACGAAATGGTCCATGCGTTTCTCCATGCGAAATATAATAGTGATAAGCCTAGTGGGCATGGGCATGAGTTTGAAGGAATTCAATGGAATCTAAATGTTAAACATTTTGGGCAAGGTGATGCTCATAAGATTCACTTTAAAAATATGCTTGCTGTGATTTCCAAAGATTATAAATTCTAAAACTAAATAATTAAAGCAGAGGATAAAATGCCTAAAAACAGCATGGGTCGAGGCCACCTTCAAAAATGGGCTGATAAAGAAATCGCCTTTGACGGTGGCACTATGGAATCCAAACGGTTTGCCAAAAAGGAAAGCCGCAGGAGAAACAGACAAAAAGCTAAATTTAAGACAAACGAGTATTGACAAACGATTAGGACCATGATATAATTAAATCATGGAGGCTGTCATGAATAAGACCGCAATCAAAAACTGGTTAAAGACAAAATCTGATACCGAGCTTGAGCGAATCGTCCTTGAGCTTGAAGGCCAGAGGATGGTCGTGAAAGAATCATACGGGCCCAATAGCCCTGAAATGAATTCCATTAATGAGCAATTCGATATGGTCATGGGTGAAATGATTCACCGCACTATGAAACACCCTGAAAATATCACTCTCGTTCCTACTTACTGGCGGCTCTTGGCTTGTGAAAATGGGAACGTGGAACAGGATAGGAATTTCATCCTTAAGCCTAAAATGGATATTCCGAATACCTACTATCAGTTAATGGCTTTGGGCCGATAAATAATTAGAGGATAAAATGGGAGCCTATCACGATTTTCTGGTAAAAACCATAAAGGAAAATCCTGATTTTAGTGTCGGGAGCCTCCAATGCTCTGTGGCCCATGAATTTTGGCGCGGGGAATTGATAATTATCCCACCACAAAAAGCATAGGCCGCACACTTAATCTTTTGCGGAAAAAGAATTTAATCCCGCAAAAAGAATTAACCACGAAACAATTGACCCAAATCCCTGGGTTTGATAAATTCATGGCAAAGCACTTGACAGTCGTTTAGGCTTATGCTATAATTAAAGTAATTCTTGAGGCCAAACATGGAAAAGATTGATTTTCGAAAAATCCTTAACAATTCCATTGACGGAAATTCTGAGGATGTTACTTTTTGCCTGAAATTCGCGGAAGAGCATCAGGCTAAAGGCGATATTCCGGATGTTGAAATTATGACTGGCATACTGGATATTTTGGCTATGCGTAGCAATCATGCGCGGGTTGATAAAATCGTGGGTCTGAATCGTGCCGCCGCTGGTTCAATTGAAACCTTAACCGATATGCATTGCTGGCCGCAATTGAACAGTATTTCGGAACACGCTCTCAAGTCCTGTATCGAAGCCGCTGAGGCTGACGGACGGACTATCTTCAAGGATTACATTAAGAGCCAGAAAGTCCGTTTGGCCGCTATAAATACAAGCACTGTGGATTTTGAAAAGGTATTTACCAAGGAATTCTTGGATAAGTTTGCTTGACAAAGGCTTAGGCTTATGAGATAATAAATAGAGGAATTAAATGGAAACCTTAATTATTCGGGTAAAAGATATATTCGAAGCCGAAAAATTAATTAAGTATTTCCGTTCATCCTACCGTTCAACGGATAGTGAGGGAATGATTGTTGTAATTCCCTGTTCCGACCCTTTGGCCTACGGTAAAGAAGCCGCTGGATTAATGGGTAAAACGGTTCAAGCCTATGGAATTGATAAAGCTGGAATTAAATATTCATTGCTCAAACGGGAAGCCGAAAAGAATTCCTTGACAAAGGCTTAATTCTGTGAGATAATAAATCATGAAAAATAAACAACTTTTTAAAGCTCTTATTTTTTCTACCTTTCTAGATATTATATATTCTGGCATAGCTAGTCATTATATAACAAATCAAAACGATGCTGTATTAAGTGGAATTCTCTTTGGAATTGTATCCGCTCTGATTTCGGGTGCGATATTTTTTAATTGACAATTAATTAATCCTGTGAGATAATAAATCATGAAAAATAAACGCGCTAAGGCTCTCGAAAATCTAGCAATTCTTTGCAGGAATATCGAACCCCGCACTTTCGATGACCCTAATGGACCGCGCCGTTATTCTTGCTGTGATGCCGCGTCTCATGGACCTCAAGCCAAAGGCCATGATAAAGATTGTTGGTATGAGAAAATGCAAACGACTTTAGCTGAATTGGATAAATTGTCATGATTATCAGCCGAGCGCATTATTTTACTAAATCAAAGATTATTATTCTCCGTTGTGAGAATGATTTAATTTTTGATGATGGAACAATTAGGGCTGGCCTAAAGGTTGACGCAATTCCTACAAAAGAATGGGCCGAAAAATGGCTTAAGGCCAATAATATAAATTTATCATTGGAAACTGTAGAGGCTTAAATGGTTATTGACAGATATACTTTCTTTAGTCACAAAGGTAAAATTTGCCCTGTTTGCCAGTCTGAAAATATTTCAGATTGCGGCGAATCTTATGAAAAATTGCGGGTGAATAAACATAAGACCTGTAATGATTGTGGTGAAAATTTTACAGAAATATATGAATGCCAAGGTTTCGCAATGAAACACATTAAGGCTTAAGTCTAAAAGTAAACGCTTGACAAACGTTTTATTTCATGGTAAAATAAGTCATGGATAAAATTCAAGTAAGCCTCTTTCAATTTTTTCTTTTAGGCATGATTACTGCTGGCCTATTAGGGATGCTGTTTGGAAAAATAGCTCCTATCACTCCTGAATTATATAAAATCGTCTGCCTAATGTTTGTGGCTTGCGGTGGAATGCATTTGTTTGCCACAATTTTAATTCGTGGCTGGAATCCGGCCCAAAATCCATTTAATCAATTAAAGAAAGAAATTAAAAAACTTCCAGAAAAGAAAATCCGGTAAGCTTGACAATCCCCTAAGCCTGTGATATAATTAATTATCACTTAGGGAGAACGTCATGAGCGCAGAGACGCAAGAACAGACTGAGGCCAGAATAAAAGAATTATTGGACCATCCCGATTTCCGTCATATTTCCAGACGGCATGGCCTATTGTGTTTTTATAAAAAAGATAAATCCTCCCCTACAGGCTGTCAGTTAATCGGCGGCTGTGAAGATAATTCAATAAACGAAAATTTAATCCGTAAATACAGAAAGCCAATCTGTCAAGGTGGCTTAATGGGTAATTCTCCCATTAACGCTTGACAATGGCCTAGGCTTAGGGTATAATTAGTCATGATTAAAAAATGGTATTTTAATTTCAGAATTTACATAATCACTAGCGGATATTTTGGCCTACGCTGGCTTGATGATAAATTGATTAATTGGAAGGCAGAAACTCCCGCTGACTTAAAAGAACTTTGGGCCGAGAGGCATCGTTATATGCTGGAATCTGAAAAGTTGGGAAGCTTCAATAAATTAGATGAAGAAAAATGTCAACGCTGGATGATGATTAATAAAGAAAGCGATATTCGTTATCCGGTTCGATACATGGATATTCGGAAAGTATTTAGATTCCTGTATCACAAAGACCCGCGTTGGAAAATGACACGGGAAGAAAGAATTACATTTGATAATAAATGCCTAGTGGAAGTTAGAAAGATAATGAAAAAGGCTTGACAATCCCTTAAGCCTAGGGTATAATAAGTCATAACTTGAAACTGTGGAGAAAATCATGGGAACCAAAAATATCAAGGTCAAGGATTTGATTGAGGCCCTTAAGGGTTTGCCCAATCAAGATGCCGTGGTGAAACTCTCTTCCGATGAAGAGGGAAATAGCATTAACAATCTGGCCCAGGTTTCAATTGACGGAAAGAATACCGTTATCCTTTGGCCTAGGTAAAGTATTGACAATGGCTTAGGCTTAGGGTATAATTAATTATACTCTTTCAGAGGAAAATCATGAATCTCTATCGAATCAATTTTCCCTACGCAAACATCGGGGCCGTCACTTTCGCCAACAATAACGCCGAGGCCCTTGAAAAGGCTAAGGCCCTGTGCGGTATCAAAGGCGACCACGGCAATTCCTATCAAATCATGTTCCTGGATTAATTCGTGTCCTGGATTATGAATCATCGTATCGCTGAAAATGCCGCATCGGAAGCAGAAATGCTTATCCGTCAAGCTAAATCACGATATCATGAGGCCGCAATTGCGGAAGAGGAAGCATTAGGCTTTGTGCAAATTGAAGAGAAATCTAAAACCTACGGTATCACCGCTGTTTCGGCTGTCGCACTTTATGTTAAAGCTGGCTGTCCTGACCACGCCCTACGATTGGGAAAACAGGCTCTTTCTCAAGTCGGCTTGCCCGATTTTGCCAAAAATGAAATACAATTAATGCTCACGGAAAACTATCACCCTTTGGTGTAAAATGCCGAGCCGAAAAGATATCGAAACAAAGAAAATGATGGGTGGCCGTCAAATGGATTCTGACGGATTTACTTACGTTTATGGAAAATATAAAGAAGGCCGCAAGAAACGCACCCGTAATAAAAATCAAACTAAAAGAAATATCAGAGCCGATAAAAGAGCCGCTAAAGCCAAAGCTATAAAAAGAATCAAAAAGGAAACTGAAATAGATTGACAATGCCTTGAGCCTAGAGTATAATTAACCCATGAAAACAAATCCCGATACTCTTAAAGTCCTGGTAGTTCTGGCTAAGAATCTACGGGCCAGCGCAAAAAACGTCCGTGAAAAGAAATCATGGGTGAAACAGGCTCCTAAAGATAAGAACAATATCTCAATGGAGTTTCAGGCTTGCGCTATGCATCATGCTCTTTATAACGCATTTTACTTAGCGAAAAAAGCGGCTGGTCGTAAAAATACATGGTGAAAATATGAAAATCAAAACCTTCATCCTTGCCTTAAGCCTAACGATTGCTCTGCTCCATTTT
>Ga0265338_10006462_pt1 | contig 14940 bp, 11 predicted proteins | sample 42126metaG_FD_193579 | JGI IMG/M metagenome (GOLD analysis project Ga0265338, IMG submission 193579) | Rhizosphere microbial communities from Carex aquatilis grown in University of Washington, Seatle, WA, United States - 4-21-26 metaG | ecosystem: Host-associated > Plants > Roots > Rhizosphere... | reverse complement strand
GTTCAGTTACTCGGTCACCACGGAACACATGGAAGATTTCGCCGAAATCGCCGGCCTCGAACTGGTGGTGATTGACGCCCGGACGGAAGTGCGCGCCTTCAAGCAGCAACTCCGCCACAACGAGCTCTATTATCATCTCGCTCCGGGATTGGGACGACTGTGAAAAGTAAGAAGATGACTGTTTTGGCGAAGCTCGGACGCCAGGTCGTCCGCACTCCAAAACAACCACGTGGCACACCTGTCGTTCATGCCTTGCCGCGAATCAGTGAAATGCTCTCGGCGCGTCTCCACGGCCCGCGTGATATTCGAATCGAACGCGTCCCCCACCCCGGCAAACCCGGCCCCGGTGATGTGTTGCTTCGTGTCACCGCTACCGGCATTTGCGGTAGCGACATGCACACGTTCGCCGATGCTCGAATTGGTGATACCGTTCTCAAGACACCGCTGGTTCTCGGACACGAGTTCGCCGGGGTCATCGAACAAGTCGGCCCAAACGTAACCGAATTGCGTCCCGGCATGCGCGTCGCAGTTGACCCCGCTCATCCGTGTCACCATTGCGACCTGTGCGAACGCGGACACCCCAATCTCTGCCGACGCCTCCACTTCTGTGGCCTGTATCCCGACGATGGCAGCCTGCGCGAGTTCATGATCGTTCCGTCCCGCACGTGTTTTCCAGTTCCTGATTCCATCAATGACGAGTCCGCGGCGATGCTCGAACCGCTCGGGGTCGCCCTTCATGCCATTGACCTCGCGAAAATCCGGCTCGGCGGCCGCGTGGCCATTCTCGGCGTCGGCCCAATCGGATTGCTCCTTGTCCAAGCCGCCAAATTGGCCGGGGCTGGCGAAATCCTCGTCAGGGATCCGCTTCCGTGGCGCGTGGCGCTTGCCATTAAGTTCGGCGCACGGCCCCTCCCCGTTCGCGCGGAAGTGGATGTGGCCATCGAAGCCGCGTGGGGCGGCAACGCAATCGAACAGGGCATCGACCTCGCGCGCCCCGGCGGACGCGTCGTATTGGTCGGCATCCCGTCCGAAGACCGCTGCGTTTTCCAACATTCCACCGCGCGCCGCAAAGGGCTTACCGTCCTGTTCAGCCGTCGCATGAAGCACACGTACCCGCGCGCCATCCACCTCGTGGCTGACGGTCGCATCGATGTGCGCAGCATGATTACGCATCGCGTTCCGTTGGAACAAACCGCCGCGGCGTTTGCGTTGAACGCCGCCTACAAGGACAGCGTTGTGAAAATCATCATCACCCGATAAGCAAGGGTCTTGCTCATGGGCGCTCAATACTCCATCGGTTTGGATTACGGCACCAACTCGGTTCGCTGCCTCATCGTGGATGTGCGCAACGGACGCGAAATCGGCACCGCCGTCTGGGAATACGCGCACGGCACGCATGGCGTGATTCTGTCGCGTGACCCAAACCTCGCCCGACAGCACCCAGCCGATTATCTCAAGGGCGCCGAGATCACTATCAAGAAGGCGCTGGCGCAGGCGAAACGTGCCGTGAAAAGTTTCAAGCCCGAGCAGATCGTCGGCATCGGCGTGGATACGACCGGCAGCACCCCCATGCCGGTGGACGCCCACGGTCGCGCGCTGGCATTCGACAAACGATTCGCCAAGAATCCCGCCGCGATGGCCTGGCTGTGGAAAGACCACACCGGCGTCGCCGAAGCCGCGGAGATTACCACCAAAGCGCGGGCCATGCGCCCACAGTACCTCGCCAAGTGCGGCGGGACGTATTCGAGCGAATGGTTCTTCAGCAAGATTCTTCATTGCTTGCGTACGTCTCCCGACGTGTTCGACGCGGCGCACTTGTGGGTCGAGATCGCCGATTGGATTCCCGCGACGCTCACGGGGACGGAAGCTCCCAACAAACTCACTGTCGGCATCTGCGCCGCCGGCCACAAGGCGATGTACAACGACGCGTGGGGCGGTTATCCCGACGCCGAGTTTCTCGCCTCGTTTCATCCGAAGCTCGGCCAACTGCGTTCACGGCTCTGCGCCAAAGCCCACACCATCGAGCGCGCGGTTGGCGGGCTCACTCCCGACTGGGCCAAACGCACCGGCCTTCGCGCAGGGACACCGGTGGCGGTCGGTGCGTTCGACGCGCATCTCGGCGGCGTCGCCAGCGGCATCGCGCCGGGCACGCTGGTCAAAATCATCGGCACGAGCACGTGCGATATGATGGTCGCGCCCCTCGGCCAACCTCTCGCGGACATCCCGGGGTTGTGCGGAATCGTCAACGGCAGCATCCTGCCAGGCCATTACGGGCTGGAAGCGGGCCAGTCCGCCGTCGGCGACATCTTCAATTGGTTCGTGAACTACCTCCAACCCGGCGGACGGAAGACCGGTTCTCACGAGACGCTCACCGCTGCGGCGGCGAAGCTCAAACCGGGCGAGTCGGGTCTGCTCGCGCTCGATTGGAACAACGGCAACCGCACGATCCTCGTCGACCAACGGCTTACCGGCCTGTTGCTCGGCCAGACGCTGTACACGACGCCCGCGGAGATTTACCGCGCGTTGATTGAGGCCACGGCCTTCGGCGCGCTGACCATTATCAATCGATTCGAGGAATACGGCGTGAAAGTCGAACAGATCATCAATTGCGGCGGCATCGCCGAAAAGAATCCCGTGGTCATGCAGATCTATGCCGACGTGACGGGCCGCCCGATGAAAGTGTCGCGCTCGGCGCAGACCTGCGCACTCGGCGCCGCCATTGCCGGCGCGGTCGTTGCTGGCGCTCATCGGAACTACGCCGACGCCCAGAAAGCAATGACCGCTGTGAAGAAGCGCGTCTTTTCACCGAATCCGCAGGCGCACGTCGTGTACCGCGAGTTGTACCCGTTGTATCGCACCCTCCACGACGCGTTCGGGACGCGCGAGTGGAACGGCAACCTTCATGACGTGATGAAGAAGCTGCTGGAGATCCGCGGTCGCGCGCGCAAATAAGATTGTGGCCCCAGGCCTCTCTCGGCGATAGAATCGAGTGTCATCATGTTGAAAGAACTGAAACAGAAGGTCTGCGAGGCAAACCTGCAACTCGTCCGCGAAGGTTTGGTCATCCAGACCTGGGGCAACGTCAGCGCCGTGGATCGTGCCAGCGGCCATTTGGTCATCAAACCGTCCGGCATCCCCTACGCTTCGATGAAACCCGCGCAGATGGTCGTCGTCTCGCTGGCCACCGGCAACGTCGTCGACGGCGATCTCCGTCCCAGCTCCGACACGCCGACGCATCTGGTTCTCTACCGCGCCTTCAAGAACATCGGTGGCATCGTTCACACGCACAGCCTGTACGCCACTGCGTGGGCGCAAGCCCGCCGCGAAATTCCGCCGCTCGGCACGACGCACGCGGATTATTTCCACGGACCAATCCCGTGCACGCGCCCGCTCACCGCAAAGGAAATCAAACACAATTACGAGACTAACACCGGGCACGTGATCGTGGAGAAGTTCCGCAAGCTCGATCCCCTCCATTTCCCCGGCGTGCTCGTGGCCAACCACGCCCCCTTCGCGTGGGGCCCGACATTGGACAAGGCCATCGAGAATGCCATCGTGCTCGAATACCTGGCGCTGCTGGCCACGGAAACCCTGCGCGTGAAGCCCTCTGCCAAACCGATGCCGCGCGTCTTGCACGACAAACATTTCCTCCGCAAGCACGGCCCGCGCGCCTACTACGGCCAGAGATCCTCGTAACCCGGAACCGATACCAAGGAACACACCATGCAGCGCATCTTTCAGAAACGTGTCGTGCCCGTCGTCGTGATCGACCACGCCGAAGACGCCGTGCCCCTCGCCAAAGCCCTCGTCGCGGGCGGCGTCGACGTCATCGAGATCACCTTCCGCACTCCCGCCGCCGAACAATCCATCCGCAACGTTCGCCAGGCGTGCCCAGCCATGCTCGTCGGCGCCGGCACCATCCTCGACGTGGCCCAACTTCAACGCGCTGTCGATGCCGGCGCGCAATTCGGCGTCGCGCCGGGCTTGAGCGAGGCCGTCGTCACCAAATCGCTCGCGTTGAAAATCCCATTTATCCCCGGCGTGATGACCGCCTCCGAGGTGGAACACGGACTTGCTCTCGGCTGCAAACTCCAGAAGTTTTTCCCAGCCGAACCCGCCGGCGGCGTGAAGATGCTCAAAGCCCTGGCCGGACCCTACGCTCACACGGGCGTGAAATTCATCCCACTCGGCGGCGTCAATGCCGGCAACGCCCGCGATTACCTCGCGTTGCCCATCGTCGCGGCCATTGGCGGCTCGTGGATGGTCGAACGCACCTTGATCGCCGAGAAGAAGTGGTCGACCATCACCAGCCTTACCGCCGAAGCCCTGCAACTCACCAAATCAGTTGTCAAATAACGTGGCGCAACTGGAACAACGAAGGTCCAGTTACTGTCAGATCTTCAATAAGACGTCTTCTTTCGGAAAACGGACCTTCTTGGCCGCTGCGTATGCATCACCCGTTGCCCGATAGCCGGCGGCTGCGGCGACAACCGCGCCCAAACTCAGTTTGTCCAACCCAAGAATCTCATCATACTTGGCCGCCTCGATCCCTTCCATCGGGCAAGTGTCGATTCCCAACAAGGCGGCGCTGGTGAGAAAAGTCCCCAGCGCGATGTACACTTGGTACATCGCCCACGTGGTGCGGGCCGCGAGATCCATGCCCTTGATCAGGCTCCCCGTCATCATATCGCGGTAACTCGCCAGTGATTCTCGTGGCGTCCCGCGAACTTCAGAAATCCGGTCAAGATAGGCGTCAAGATACTGTTCGTTGATGTCCTTCTTGACGGCAAATACCACCAGATGCGAACAATCCGCCGGTTGCCGCTGTCCCCACGACACCGGCACCAACCGCTCTTTCGTCGCCTGGTCGGTGATCACCACAAATCTCCACGGCTGCAGCCCGAACGACGACGGCGTGAGCACCAGCGCTTCCTCCAGCGCCGCCCAATCTTCGGGACTGATCTTGCGTCGCGGATCGAATTGCTTCGTCGCATAACGCCACTTAAGTTGATTCACAAGTTGTTCACGCTGGATCGTCGTGTTCATAAATTTATCATCGAACTCAATCAGTTGTTTATTCTCAGAATCTTATCGCATCTGAATACTTCATCACAGGTCGTTTGATGCACACCCCATCAAACCCGTTTCCTTGCTGTTACGTTCCTTGGCCCGCGCCTTTCCCCAAATACTCCAACACTCCATTGCTTCTTCCCCAATTTGGCTTCGTTTCATGCCTCAAACCACCCTGTTTTCGCCTCTCAAACTGTCTTTTCTGCCGTTTTTTTTGCCATTTTTTGCATAACGAACCCAACTCCGTTTTTTCGCAAACACTTCACATCTAAACACATCCACATTTTTTCGGTGGGTTCGTTTGGCAGAAATACTCTTCTCGATAAAAAACCCCCACCAACCGACCCATCCTTTGGTGTAGCGCCGGCTGTCACCAGCCGATTCCGCATCCGGATTTGTAGGGCAAGCGGCCCAGCCTGCCCCGATTTCGCCATCGGGGTTGCCGCCGTTGCCTATTGTAGGGCTAGATGCGCGAGTCCGACGAGGGTATCCAGCCGAACGCGACTCCCCCTCCGTTCCCAAGCCGTTCTTTTGCCAAACAACCGGCCCCACTATACCCTCCCCACCCCACCCCGTCCAGCCACATTATCAATTTCCGATAGCCACCGCGATCCCCTCCCCGGAGGGGAACAAGGGGTGGGTAGCCCGCGCCCCCCATTGTGGGAGCGCCCTTCCGCTCGTGGTGAACCCTCGCGGTGAACCGGGCGCGACCGGTCCGCCGAAACCTTAGTGCCGGCGGAAGCCAGTCGGAAACAAAACTACGGCATCCGGCACGAGGCGCTACGGAACTACGTACGGTGGGTGGACTTGACATCAGTTCACCATTGACATCGACTAACCGCATGCTTCTAATGCCTGCGTATAAGCGACACGGTCTTGCTATTTTACCAGTCAACTCTATGCAGAAGCTTGCACCACGCAAGGTGATCCAATGATCCGAGCATTTCTAGACGTACTACCGAAGATAGCGACCCAGCCACGCGCAATTGCAGCTTATATATGCGTCCTTGCCGCGTGGCTTCTATTGGCGACACAGCACGCTCGATCTGAAACGTTCTTAAAAACATTAGACGCCATACCTCAAGCTCAGCGTGCTGAGTTCTGTCGGCGTGCCAAGTACAGCTACGACGAATTAGCAGCCCTTCCTGCAAAAGACCGGCTGAGTCTGCTCACGCGTCGATATTTCCTAATTGCATATATTACCACCATCATTGGTATTATATTACTCCTCGCCTCCGCAGTATCATCAATTTCAAACTTCACGAGTTCACTTCAGAGTATCGACTCTGCCAGAATAGTTCTTCAACAAAAACTCGACGACGAGCGCTCGCGGGGTCAGGAATTTGCGCGCGGCGTCGAACGTGTAGTCGGAAATGCGGAGGCGACTTCGCGGTACGCTCCGAACAAGGAGATTCAAACCCTTGCCGCAGACTTGAATGGCCTTCTTGCACGATTTGACGCGCACTTCGGCAAACCACAGGACAACCGGGTGGACTTGATACTAAACTTGGCTAGAGCAACAGCAGCGAATGCACTCGGGAGATACGACGAAGCCCTGGGACTAATCACCGAGCAAGATGCCATCGAAGCGGCACAGAAGGCCTCCACTGCCGTAGAAGGAGCTGTGGACGCCTGGAGAATCAGAGCCGCCGCTTTTTGGGGGAAAAGGCAATGGCGAAATGTAATTGCCTGTAATAAGCGAATCCATGACTTGCGGCCTGACGACGTTTTTGCACTCACACAAACCGTAGACTGCCTGCTTATGCTCGGCTCAGTGAATGAAGCATTGACCATGATAGATCAGTTGGTTCCGATACTTACCGGAGCGGTTGATTCACAGGGTAATCGAGCGCGTTGGCATCTTGCGCGCATTCTAAATGCTCGGGGCATGGCGAACTACCTACTCGGCAAGTTCTCCGACGCGATCGCCGATTTCACCGATGCCGCCGGCGTTTATTCCCATTCGCTCGAAGACAACTATAAGTCACTTTTTACCGAAGGGTTGGCCATTTCCTTAACCGGCCGTGGTATTGCATACGGGAGATTGGGCAAGCTTAGCGAAGCACTGGCGGACCAGAACCAAGCGGTCGCGATCTACACTCGTTTGGGCGATCAAAAGAGCTGGGCAACAGACCCAAACAGCCTCGCCACGGCATTTAACAATCGTTCAACTGTATATTTACGGATGGGTAAGCTGTCAGAGGCTCTCAATGATATCAACGCGGCTATCGGAATTCGCACTCACTTGATTGAAGAAGAAAGACGCACCGAGTTAGTCGGTTATCTTGGGAATGCCTTGGTCAATCGCGCAAGTATCCACACGAACCAAGGCAGATTTCTTGAAGCAATAACGGATTGTGACCGTGCGGTCGAACTGTTTAACCGATCTGTCAAAGAGGAAGGGCAAGACGAAGTCGCGTACGACCTTGTCGTGGCCTTGGCTGGCCGTGCACTTGCATACGTTCGCCTGGGAAGGTTGCCTGAAGCCAATCAAGATACGGATCAGGCTCTGGACATCTTTATACACTTGGGGCATCAAGCGAGCCAAGCAGACATCGCGGATTCACTTGCGAGTGCATTTGCAACTTGCGGTACTGCTTATGGAGACTTGAAGAATTGGCCAAGCGCAGTGACCTGTTACACTAAGGCCATCACCGTTTACAGCTACTTGGTCGATACACATGGACTAAACCGTTTTCCGGAAAAGTTATCCGGATGTCTCATTCTCAGAGGGGCTTCCCTCCTGCAGTTGCCCAATCCACAGCGGGATGCATCTCTCGCTGACGCGAACCGTGTGCTTGAAATCAATGCAAGCCCATTTTTTATTAGCACCGCTCAACACCTCTTAGCGGAGATAAAAAACACGGTCCCGTGAGGTCTACCTCTGTTTTCGGCCAAGAACGGCATCCGATAATCGTACCGAGTCTTAACTATGGCCTAGAAGAACATTTCAGCCTTCCCCCTCACGATGAACCACATTAGCGAAATCCGCAGAGCCACTTCCCCGGAAGCTCCCGAACCACGACGATTTGGTCGCCAGCGTCTTCCTCGGGCGCGGAGACCCCGTCCTTGGCAGCAAACGGGCCAGTTACCTTGCTGATTTGGCCCTCCACTTCCCTCTTTTCTTCCGGGCTGGTTATGCTAGCTTTCCGCCCATGAACCCAAAGACAAGCTACCTCACACTGGCGTTTGTTTTCGCATCGGCTGTCGCGACCAGTCTTTTCGCGCAGACACCCAAAGTCGACTTCCCTCAAGCCAGCCCAACCGCCACTCTGAAACAACACATCGGTCTCACGGACATCGAAATCACGTATTCACGTCCCAGCGTGAAGGGACGCGTCATTTTTGGCGGCATCGTCCCCTACGGCGAGGTCTGGCGCACCGGCGCGAACGCCTCCACCAAGATTTCCTTCTCGACCGACGTGAAGCTCAACGGCAATGCCGTTCCCGCAGGCAAGTACGCGTTGTTCACCATCCCCGGCCAGGACGAGTGGACCATCATCATCTCCAAGGACACGGCTGGCTTCGGAGCGTTCGCCTACAAACAAGAGAACGATCTCGTGCGGTTCAAGGTCACTCCCATGAATCTTGCCGACACGAAGATTGAGACGTTCGCAATCGAGTTCAACCGTATACGCGACGAATCAGCTCTTCTCGAACTGGTTTGGGAAACGATCGTTGTCCCGATCCGGCTCGAAGTTGACGTTGTCAGCAAAGTCGTGCCGCAAGTCGAGGCCGCCATGGCGTCGACCGATAAGAAGCAGCCGCAGTTCTATTTTCAGGCCGCCACGTTCTACTTCAACCATGATCTGGACCTGAAAAAGGCTCTCGCATGGCTGAATACGGGCCTCGAAGACAAACCCCGGATCGCCTACGAATTGCTCAACCTGAAGGCGAAGATCCTCGCGAAACAGGGCGACAAAGATGGCGCGATTGCCGCCGCTAAAGAGTCCACCGACTTGGCAATCAAAGCCGAGGGCCCGAGCAGTTCGTTCGTGAAAATGAATCAGGACCTGATCTCCAGTCTCAAGTGATCGGCCCCTGGCTTTCATCGAAACAAAACCTCAATCCGAGTTGACCCAACAGATGGGAGACAAGATATGAACCAGTTCAAATCCACACTTCTTATCGCCGCCGTTGTCCTCAGTGCCTCACCCCTCATGGCCCAGCAAAAACGTATGAGCCCCCATGAGACAATCAGCACGGTCATCGATGGCAATCGGGTCACGATTGTCTACGGCCGTCCGTACATCAAGGACCCCCGGTCGGGCGAGGCCCGTAAAATCTGGGGCGGTCTCGTGCCTTACGGCAGAATCTGGCGAACCGGCGCTGACGAAGCCACGCTTCTCATCACGCAAAAGCCGATTGTTCTGGGAGACGTAACAATCCCGGCAGGCGCGTTCACCTTGTGGACGCTACCGAATGAAGACGGCACCGCCAAATTGGTCGTCAACAAGCAAGTCGGTCAATGGGGCGTCGCCCATGATCCGAAACAGGCGTATGACGAAGCCCTGGATGTCGGGCGGGTCGATCTGAAGAAGGAAGCTCTGGATAAACCAGTCGATCAATTCACCATCTCAATTGAGAAGAATCCGTCCGGCGGCGGTCTATTAAAGATGCAGTGGGAAAGCACGCAGTTCTCGGTGCCGCTCACAGTCAAGAAATAGCGGGCCGCGTAGTTCATCTCTGGTCGCTAACGTGGTCGTAATAGTCTCGGGGTGTTTTCAGACGAGCGAGTGTCGCGCATGAACGCAACAATTCTGTGTAAGAGGGCGGCTCTCGCCGTGGGTGTCTGGGCGCTGATCAGCCTTCCTACCGCCATTCGCGCCGCCGATCAACCGTCGGCGTCCGCAATCCTCCAGGACCTCCGCAGTTTTCACGAGATGGGTAGCGTGCTCTACGTCGCCGCGCATCCCGACGACGAAAACACCCGTCTCATCGCCTACCTTTCGCGCGGTCGCGGCTATCGCACCGGCTACCTTTCCCTGACCCGTGGCGATGGCGGTCAAAACCTCATCGGTCCCGAACTTGGCGAAGAACTGGGCGTGGTTCGCACCCAGGAGTTGCTCGCCGCCCGGCGAATCGACGGCGGCCAGCAGTTTTTTACGCGTGCCCTCGACTTCGGATTCTCGAAGGATTACCGCGAAACACTCCGCATTTGGGATCGCCAGCAAGTCCTCTCGGACGTTGTTCGCGTCATCCGCAAGTTCCGACCCGATGTCGTCATCACGCGTTTTTCCACCGAACCCGGCCAGACCCACGGCCACCATACCGCGTCGGCGATGCTCGCGCTGGAAGCCTTCAAGCTCGCCGGGGACACCAATGCGTTTCCCGAACAGTTGACCACCTTGAAGCCATGGCAACCGAAACGCATCCTCTGGAATGGTTTCCCCCGAGGATTCGGCCGCGCCATGGGAAGTAGTGAAACAAATGCGCCCGGTCTGCAGCTCGACATCGGTGGTTACAATCCGCTTCTTGGCGAATCCTACGGCGAGATTGCAGCTAGAAGCCGAACCATGCACAAGACTCAGGGCTTTGGCAGCGTCGGTTCGCGCGGGAATGCCAATGAAACCTTCCAACTCCTCGATGGCGCGCCCGCCATCAACGACATTCTCGATGGCGTCGATACAACCTGGGCCCGCGTCCCTGGCGGTGCCGAGATCGGTCGACTCACTGATGACGCCATCGCGAAGTTCAATCCACAAAATCCTGCCGCCAGTGTGCCGGCATTACTCACGATACGGACTCGTCTCGCGGCACTGCCCTCGGACAGCTTGATGACTGACAAACGTCAACAACTCGATCGCATCCTACAGTCCTGCCTTGGATTGTACGTCGAGACGACAATTCCGTTGGCCGAGGCGGTGCCGGGTGAAACGTTGAAGATGCGCCACTCCGCCATGGTACGCGCCGATTTCCCGGTGCACTGGACCGGCGTGCGTTATCCGTCATCAATCGGGGATGAACTCGCGGCCAACGTCGATCTGAAGCCCAACCAATCCGCCTTCCACGAATCGTCCCGCACGCTGCCAGCCACGACACTGTTGAGCCAACCCTATTGGTTGCGCCAAGAAGGGACCATCGGGATGTTCCGCGTCGATGATCCTTCGCTTATCGGGCGTCCCGAGAATCCGCCTGCCTTTCCGGTTGAGTATGTGTTTGAAATTGGCGGACAAACGTTGGTCATCCCCGGCGAACCCGAACAAGTCATCGGCGACCGGGTGAAAGGCGAGATTCGTCGCCGTCTGGAAGTGATCCCGCCCGTGTCCCTCAACTTTCCCGAAGATTTGGAACTGTTCGCCCCGGGAACTTCCCGGCCCGTGGTGGTCGAAGTCACCTCCGCTCGCGCCGGCGCCTCCGGCGTTCTCCGTCTGGAAACACCCGACGGCTGGAAAGCGACGCCGGCGACATATCCTTTCTCCCTGACCAACTACGGTGAGAACGCGCGTTTCACCTTCACTGTCACGGCCCCGACGAATTCCACCACCGTGAAAATCCTCGCCACTGCCGATATCGACGGCAAGAGCTACCACAATCGACACGTCGAGATTCATCATGATCATATCCCGTCACTCCTGCTCCAGCCGCCCGCGCGCTTGAAGGCGCTGAGCCTCGATCTCGCGATTCGCGGCCATCAAATCGGCTACCTGCCGGGCGCTGGCGATTCGGTCGCCGAGTGCCTGCAACGAATGGGCTATGCGGTCACACTTCTCACCAGCGCCGATCTGACTGCCGACCGCCTGCACAGCTTCGATGCGGTGGTGATCGGCATTCGCGCCTTCAATACCCGCACCGATCTTGTGCAAAACTTGCCCGGCCTCTTTGCGTACGTCGAAGCCGGCGGCAACGTCATCGTCCAATACAATACGTCCGATGGACTGCAAAATACGCGTCTCGCCCCGTACGACCTGAAACTCTCGCGCGATCGCGTAACCGATGAAACCGCGCCGATGACACTGCTCGTTCCCGATCACCCGGTCTTTACGACTCCCAACCGCATCGTGCCCTCCGATTTCGACGGCTGGGTGCAGGAACGCGGGCTTTATTTCGCCAGTGAATGGGACGACCACTTCACCCCGCTTCTCGCCTGCAACGATCCCGGGGAATCTCCCAAAAAGGGAAGCCTTTTGGTGGCACAGTACGGTAAAGGCTATTTCGTTTACACCGGGTTGGCTTGGTTCCGTCAGTTGCCCGAGGGCGTGCCCGGCGCCTACCGGCTGTTTGCCAACCTGATCTCACTGGGAAAATGAACCCACCGGACAACGTCAACGATCAGACGACCGGAGTGCCGTTGCTCCACACATGGCGCAGCGTCTACGTCTTCGTCCTCGCCTCCTTTGTCGTCTGGGTTGGCCTCCTCGTCGCGTTGACGGTTATCTTTTCATGAGCCCGCTCGATTTCGTGGTCTTGATCGGTAGCATGGTCGGAATCGCCATCTATGGCATGTGGCGCACGCGCGGCCACCGAGACCTCAGCGTCTATCTCAAAGGCGATCCGAACGTCCGATGGGTCGCCATCGGCATTTCGGTCATGGCCACCCAGGCGAGCGCCATCACCTTCATTTCCACTCCCGGCCAGGGTTTTCAGGACGGCTTGGGCTTCGTGCAAAACTACTTTGGGATGCCGCTGGCGTTGATCATCATCGCCGCGGTATTCCTACCGATGTACCGGCGATTGAATGTCTACACCGCCTACGAGTTTCTCGGTCACCGGTTTGATACGAAAACCCGGCTGCTCGGCGCGGCGCTCTTCCTCCTGCAACGCGGGCTTGCCGCTGGCATTACCATCTACGCGCCCGCCATCATCCTTTCCACCATGCTGGGCTGGCGGCTGGATCTCACCATCGTGTTGAGTGGGATGCTGGTCGTCATTTACACCGTGGCCGGCGGCAGCGAAGCGGTGACCCTCACCCAGAAATACCAGTTGGCCGTGATCTTTGGCGGAATGTTGACCGCCTTCGTCGTCCTGCTCATGAGGTTGCCGCCGGGGTTCTCGCTGACCGATGCTCTCACGGTCGCGGGCGGCTTCCAGAAACTTCAGGCGGTGGACTTTTCAGTTGACGTCAATCGCCGTTACACGTTCTGGTCCGGCTTGCTCGGCGGCCTCTTCCTGTCCCTCTCCTACTTCGGCACCGACCAATCCCAGGTGCAACGTTACATCTCGGGCGCCTCGTTGCGCGAAAGCCGGCTCGGCCTCATGTTCAATGCCGTATTCAAAATCCCCATGCAGTTCTTCATTCTACTGCTCGGCGTGCTGGTGTTTGTGTTCTATCAGTTCGAACGACCGCCCGTCTTCTTCAACGAGGCCGCCTGGCACTCGGGTGTCCAGCATGACCCGGGGAATCAATTGCATTCGCTCGAACAACGATTCGCCGCAAACCACGCGGAGAAAGAACGCCTGATCCACACGTGGCTCGACGCCAAGCACGCCGGCGACCACAAAGCCGAGGCGGAAGCTCACGCCCAGGCACAGGCGGCGCTGGATCGCAGCGACGCGTTGCGGGCCGAGGCAAAAACGACGCTGTTGGCCGTGAATCCCCGGGCGACAGCCAACGACGCGGATTATGTGTTCATCACCTTCGTGCTGGATCACTTGCCGCACGGAGTCATCGGTCTCCTGGTGGCAGCCTTCTTCGCCGCCGCCCTGTCGTCGAAAGCCGCCGAGCTCAACGCGCTCGGCTCGACTACCACTGTCGATTTCTATCGGCACATGGTCAAACGGGAGGCGACCGACGCGCACTACGTAGCCGCCTCGAAGTGGTTCACCCTTCTCTGGGGTCTGGTCGCGATCGGCTTTGCTCTGTTCGCGAACCTGGCGGAGAATCTCATCCAGGCCGTCAACATCGTGGGTTCGATTTTCTATGGCGTGGTGCTGGCCATGTTCCTCGTGGCGTTTTTCGTGCGGTGGGTCAACGGCACCGCGATCTTCTGGGCGGCACTGGCGGCCCAGACGCTGGTGTTCGTGCTCTATTTTTCGCTGAAAATCAGTTATCTCTGGTACAATTTTATTGGCTGCGCCGTCTGCGTATTGTTCAGCCTTCTGATTCAGGCGATAATCAGCTCCATGAAGCCGCCTCCAAAACCACTGCCCGCGACATGACCACGGCGCCTGTCATTTGCTTCGGCCAACAGCCGTGCGGGTTCTTCCCGCGACGCTTTCTGGTTGCGAAAATCCAGAGAGCCCGGCGATTGCAGTCGGAAATCGGCGGCGAGATCGTCTTCTTCTACCATGATAGCGACCACGATCCGCGCGAAACCAAGACCCTTCTCCGTCACCGTAAAACGGGCGAAGTGGCGCGGCTCAATTTCACCTTCGAGAACAAACTCCAGCGAAAATTCTCCCCACTCTACCTCAAACGCGTTCCCACCGATTGGCATGCCAAAACCATGCTCCAACTGCCCAATTACCTCGAGCGACAATACGTCGAGGTGTTCCAGAGAACGTCCGCCACGAACGCTGCTGATTTTTGTCTGGAGATGTATCGCCATCTGGGCCTGCTCGACGGCATCCGCATTGCTCGCTCGAGCGATCCGTCCTTCCGCCGCGCCGCGTGTGAGGTAGCCGAATACTTCGTGGATGTCCCTTACGGCGGCGAAACCGTGCGCGCCCGTTTCGGCGACGGTGTGTTACAACTACACGAAGGCGGGGATCGATTCACGACGCTGCCCGCGATGCCTTTCACCAAAGAGCAAATCAGCCCGGCGCGTGATACCCGGCTCCCCTGGATGCAATCCGTCCTGCATTGCACGCACTACGTCACCGGCGCCAGCGAGCAGGACTACCTCCGTCCGGAGGATGCGCCCGAGATTACTTACGTAAAGCGTGATACAATTGATCGTTCCGATGAAGCGTACACCGAAATCCTCACCT
>Ga0265338_10006460_pt1 | contig 14941 bp, 5 predicted proteins | sample 42126metaG_FD_193579 | JGI IMG/M metagenome (GOLD analysis project Ga0265338, IMG submission 193579) | Rhizosphere microbial communities from Carex aquatilis grown in University of Washington, Seatle, WA, United States - 4-21-26 metaG | ecosystem: Host-associated > Plants > Roots > Rhizosphere >... | reverse complement strand
GTAGTACCTTCGGTAACATTAAGCGATAAAACCGGGAATTTTGCAGCAGCTTTCAATCTCAGTGTTACAGATCTGGGTAATGGCAAACTACAAGCCATTATTCCAATGGCAACAATACCGGGGACAGGATATAAAATAGCGGTACAGGGTAACGGCAGTACGGTAACCGGTTCAGCATTCGAAATACCTGAATATAGTATCACAGCATCACCCGAAACTACCGATCAACCCTATACCCTCACAACAAAGAAAGGATATATTGAATTGCATTCGTTAATGCCGGTTACCATTGTTGTGTTCGATATCGTGGGAAACCGTGAGTATAGCGGAACTGAAATCAATAACGCCTTGATCCCATTGATGCCGGGTTTACATTTTTTAAAAATTACAGGAGGCAATACGGTAAAGAGTTATGAAAAAGTTATTGTGTATTGATGAAAGATACAAGCATTCAAAGAAAGATATACAAATTAAAAATGAAATCAAAGGCAAACATATAGATAGAACATTCGGCAACTAAGAAGTACAGTACCAGTTGTCGACCTGCGATCCGGTTATCAGGTCATCGCTCTGCCGGACATGAAAAGTCCCCCTGCTGGAACAGGAGGACCACATGTAATAATTAATTAATAATAAATTATAAATCAATTATTTTAATAATGCAGATACAAATACGTAAACCAATTGGAAATGGTTTCAAAATGATGCGTTTATTCTTCGCATTCATGTTTTGTATGCTGGCAACAGCTTTCGAAAGCTCGGCCGGCATAACATTGAATACCATAGTTCCCGACTTGTCGCATCCCATAAGTGTTGGATTCGACAGTCAACAACTTCAAATAGTGATAACCAACGACGGCACACAAGCTGAAACAGGTATAATCACTACGATCAACCAACCCGCAGGAATGTTTATCCAAGCGGGTAGTATCTCAGTAAGTATTGATAATGTAGCCTTGGCTGCATCACAATACATCGTTTCAGGTAATACGGTTACCATTATTCCTGCTTTAGCAGGCGGTTCGGTTGCACGGGTGTTTTATAATGCTCGGGCTAACTGTTCTGTTTTACCGACTGTACTCACTACCGGTGGAGCCATAGAGATAAAAGACAATATCTCGGTCACAACGAATACGTCCAACGAATCGACCACAACCAGTGGTTATAATGTAATCTATGCCGACTTACTATTGCAGACAGCTGCCGGAAGCCAAAGTACACAAGAAGTACTATGGAACTCAACCGTGGAACGGATAATCCCCGTTACCAATGGTACCGGTACGGGTACAACCGACAAGGTTACATTTTCGATTAGTTATGACGATGCTTCAATGGTAACACTGCTTGGTGGGCAAATTGCCAAAAAGGGTGTTGGCAACTGGCAGGCACTTCCTGCTCCAACCTACGATGCTTATATGCAAACCTACACCTTTAGCATAGGGGCAAGCGACTTTGCAGCTATTGGTCTGGGCACAAGCCTCAATGCCGACGAAGGTTTCGACTTTAAGGAAATTGTGCGTATCGACAAGAATAAACCTCATCATACCACAAATTATTTTGTCGGATGGGGCGATTCTACTTCAACCTGTAATCTAGGACGTAAAACAGCGATGGGAACCCTTTATTTTACCCAAAGCCCTGTTTATACTACAATGAGTACACGCATGACCTTTATAACCAAACCTACTCCTTGTAATAGAAACGGGCAAATAAAAGTTGTGTATACCAATAACGGTACAGCTCCTCTGCAAGCAGTTTTGGATATGCAGCTCTACGTTCAAATAACACCCGAAATATCAATTACATCCATTACGAGAAATGGCTTGGGGGTATCGTACAGTTCAAATGGGGGCAGTAACGCCATTATATTTGACCCGACAACGAATCCCGATCCCGATGGTGTAGGCACAGGACTTGAATCGCTCGACCATGGTTCGTTGTACGACGATTTGAAACCGGGTGATAGTTTGGTATATATTATTAATTATGTTTCGCCCGATTATTTTGCGTCTAAGCCTGATTTTTATAACTACCTCTATCCTTATGCCTATTATTATGACATTTCGGGTATCTATCGTTTTGCATACGATGTTCAGTATGACTATAATTTTACACCACAATTAACTGCGGTAAGCCCTCCCGATATTGTTGGCGGTCAGGCATCAAAGCTATTCACCCTCAGCCACAATTCAGAGTATACAAATTTTAATGTAACGCAAAAAAGTACGGTTGAAAACAATTATGTAGTGAAACTCACGGTTCCAAACGGTTTTATGTATGATACGTCAATTCCCGTAACGTCAGGATCTTCAGATGTTATTACGGCTAGTCAGGTTGGCGATGTTATTACTTTTACCGGTATAATGCAAGCGGGAACAATTTCCGTAGCTCTCAAAGAGAATTGTCCCAGTTTAAATGGTACACAAAATCTTACCTGGGATTTCTATAACAATTACAACAATGGTAGTTGTTCCGGATTAATACCCTACGGATCAACTACATCCAGTGTTGAGAGCCATAGCGGAATGTGCGGATCTATAGGTTCAACTACCGGAAGCTCATGCTTTACGATAGGTACAAATCCAACATTCTCGGTGCTTCGTACAACGCTTGGCTACAGCAAAGCTGCACATCCGGCAAACGTATGGTACGAATCGGAACTTAGCTCTGTGCCTAAGGTCACAACTGCCGAAAATCCCTTCTTACACAAAGCTCTGGTTAACGACAATGTTGAAATAACGCTTAACGATACCCTATTCGTTAATGGCTGTGCTCCCGATACCTTGGTGGCTATGGTGTATTACGATAATGCCTCCGATGTGTTCGACTTTACCAAAGTCGAATGTATTATCAATGGTGTTTCGCATACCATACCGTTTCCAACGGTCAGTGTTTCGGGAACAAGGGTGAGCTATCGTTTCGCTATTCTGCCTTCTATGGTTGGCGGATCGTTTACCAGCGGTTCTATTGTTATGAAAGCTACGGTAAAAGTGAGGGAAGATGCCGTGGGCGATTGTAATACCTCTGTCAATCTTAATTACTTCAGAGGTTATTTCTATGCTCGTTTAGGTAGTAGCAGTTATAATACCGATAGCTATGGTGACAATATAACCTTATATCGAAACTGTCCACTGAGCTATAATTATAATAATTACGAAATAAACGAATGTGGCAGGACTCTCGATTTTTATATTTATTCTCCCGGAGGAACCTCATGGGGTAATGAATTCCGTAGTGCAACCCATAATCGTGATATGACCATTAATCTCCCCTCCGGAGTTAATTATGTTGCCGGATCGTTAACGGTCTACTTCAATAGTCAGCCGCTTTCGGGTTTCACCGCCGTGCAAGTTGGTTCAGCCATAAACGTTTATGGTATATGGCCATTGCAGCGTGCCACCGACGATTCCTACTACCTTACCTATAATGTTGTTCCTACCTGCTCTGCTGTACAAAGCTATGCCGATGTTGACATTACTGCTACGATACAGGATTATTGTTCGCCAATTCCAAATACGGCAACCTATAATTCGGCTTTTTCGAGAGACTACGAAATTCAACCTGTTGCAAAGAAACTTAGTTTTGTTACCGAAGAAAACCAACCCGGTTACAGTAAATCGGTAAGCTGGCGTACCTATCTCGACAACCCCTATTACGTTGATGCTCCGAATACTTGGATAGCTCTTGAACCGAATGCTACCAATATAGCTAAGATTGTTTTCAAACGGGTTGTTGTTAACGGAACAGCTATCAATGCATCGCAATTTATTGCGTCGGGAGGCAAAACCTACGTTAATTTAGGTTCAATTATTGCCGGTTCTCACAATGTTATCGATATTCAAGGTCTATATAGCAACTGCGGTATGAATAATGTTGACACGGTGATGATAAGCGGTGGAACAAGTTGTAATGCCATTAATTCTTTTGCAAATACCTGCTCGGTTTTCACCGGACGCTTGACGCTTACCAATAAGGCTGCCGATATGCAAGCTAATATAGCTGAAGATATTCCGGACAAAATATACGATATGTGCGAACCAATTGCCTATACAGCCGTGATTTCAAGCTCATCGCTGGGTAATATGTATGACATGGGATTCTGGCTTTCTAAACCTGATAATGTGTTGATTGTTGACAATAAAGTCCATTATAAATATGATACATTTGAAGGGGATATAACTGATTCTTTAGATATAAGAAATAGTAGAATTTCAACCCAAATTTATCCAGTTGGAATTGAACCTGGTTTCCCCGGTCTTACAAACAAAAACATTACTGTAACCTTTAAGGCTATGGTAACTTGTCCGAAAGATAGTAACTTTTTTGATGTTGGAACGAGTCATTCTCGATTAATCATCAATGCCAAAGGCATTACGAATTGTGGAGATGAGAAGCATTATGCCCCTTCGTTTAAGTTCAACATGAAAGGTTTCGAAAAAATCGATAGCATCAAGGTTGCAACCTCGGGCATAGATTTTGCAACCCGCCATGGTAAAACGACGGTAAACATTACCGTATCGAACATTGCAAAAAGCTTTATTGACGATGTATGGGTTGAAACTTGGTTACCCAAGGGAGTTGCCTATGTGGCAAACAGCTCTACGTTGAGCGGTGTATCTCCTACAGTTACGGTTGACAGCGGTAAAACGCATCTTGTATGGATGTTGCCAAAGGCGCTTCACATGGCTGCAGGCGAAACCCTTCCATTCTCTATTCAAGTGCAAGATGTATCGGTTTGTCCTCCTAAGAACGACTGCATCATTACCTCATCGTACCTTCAACGGTCGTTTTCAGGTTGTGGCGATACTTGTGTTATTAAGGGTACAACCGATATGGACACCTTATGTCTAAAACCGGTGTATGTATCGTTATTGCCTCCCATTCAAGGTCGCGACACCGTATGTCAGGCAGAGCAAGCAGTTAACTATCAAGTTATGGCTATACCGTCGCTCAGTATCTCAACCTGGGGAATCACTCACGATAGCGATGCTTCGGTTATCCAAGTAAAGAGCGATACCTCGGCGTTATATTCGTTCAATAAAAATTCGATCGGTACGGTAAAAGTATGGTATTACGGAGCTGTTGACGGCTGTGCCGATACGGTATTCAAATATGTACAGATCAATCCGGTAACGAAAGCTTCGCTCGATATCAGTCCCAGTTCTTTGGATGGTACAGCTGCTCCTGTAACGGTAACCGGCGGATTACCGCTTGGTGGTGTATACAGTGGTCAGGGCATCACAACATCGCCTACCTTCGATCCCTCGGTAGCAGGTTACGGTATACATATCATCGATTATATCTATACCAATGCATATGGTTGTAAAGATACCGTGAGCGATACCATTGAAATATCGTGCAAACCGAAATTCACTATTGCAGCAAGCAATGCTTGTAACGGCGATACCATTACCGTAACCTTTAATACATCGACGATGAAATTCGATTGCGGGCTGGAAAGCTATGTAATCGTTATCAATACCGGAGGTTTGATACCTATTGAAGGTAGCGGATCGGTTGTTGGATCGATCAACGAACAGCAGGATGCTTTTGATATGCCTTACGGTGACAATTATGTTATAGCAAGCGATTTGTTCGGAACATTCTACGATGGCACAGGCAAACTCTATTCATTGAAAATGCTGGCTCCTCATGCAGGTAGCTATGCCATTACGTTTGTTGATGCGTTTATGGATGGTGGAGGGTTGTATCCCGAAACGGTAAATACATCCGTAACGGTTTACCCGAGTCCCTCGGTAACGATTAACGATATCGGATTCTGTAAAGATGAAATAGGATATTTGAAACCTCAAACTCCGGCAATCGGTACCTATCAATGGCAAAAACCTGATATGGTTACTCTTACTGCCGATTCTATATATGCCGATGTTCAGGGAATCTATGCTGTAACATATACCGATACTAATACTTGTAAAGCTATCGATACGGCATTTGTAACGCTATACGATCTTCCTACGGTTGAAGTTAAAGATACCGGTTTTTGTGTTGGCGGCTCGGTTAAAGTTGATGCTACTACCTCGGCTTCTGTTTCATATCTTTGGAATACAGGCGAAACAACAGCTTCGATCGTTGTAAGTACCCAAGGCATGGTTTCCGTTACGGTAACTAATGGAAACGGATGTACCGCAAGCGATTCTGCTTTTGTGCATGAACGAGCATTGCCTACGGTCGATCTTGGTGATCCTATTGCTTGTGCTGAAGAAGATTTTACCATTACTCCGGTAACATCCGAGGTCGGTCCTTTTGCATGGAATACCCCTGACGGCTTTGTTACGGCTTCGACCATAACAACCCAAAAAGCAGGAATGTATTCTATAACGGTCACCAATATGTATGGCTGTAAAGCATCCGATTCAACAACATTGAAAGTTCTTCCAAAACCCAAATTTACGGTTGTGGGCGATACTGTTTGTCAAGGTAGCACAGCACGTGTTCCAATCTTATCGACAGCCATTCAATTTAAATGCGGCTACGAAAGTTATGTGTATGCAATAACGATTCCACAAGGCTTAACGGTCGATTCGGTTTCGGGTGCTGAAACTTTCAATCAAAGCGATTTCGGCTACGTTGTTGACGATACCACGCTGTATGTATTTGCCGATTTATTCGGAACATTCTTCGACGGATCGGGAAATATCGGAACCATCTATTTTAAAACAGCCAATCCGGGTACATTCCCTGTCAATATTACAATGGCGTACTTCGATGGTGGTGGCATTATTGTTGATTCAATAAACAATGGAACAGTAACCGTTAATCCGAATCCAACGATTACAATCGATACCAAGACAATATGTAGTGGAAATTCTCATAGCTTTGTTGCGACATCGAGCGAAGCCGGACCCTATGTCTGGACATTACCCGATGGTTCTACAACAACGTCGGTCGATCTAACTTCCGATAAGGCAGGATTGTATCAGGTTTCTGTTACAAATAGTTTTGGCTGTTCGGCAAGCGATACCGCTCTGTTGAATGTTAATCCTATACCTACTGTTTCCGTTAACGATATATCCTTCTGTTCCGATACCAAAGATACTCTTAAAGCTTTGGTACAACCAAGCGATGTAACATTTGCATGGAATACCGGCGAAACAACCCAAAACATTGTTGTTTCAACTTCGGGAATGTTTACCGTTACCGTTACAAACAGTTACAATTGTATGGATACTGCTTCTGCTAAGGTTACTGTTTATGATGTACCAACTGTTTCGGTTAACGATACAAGTATTTGTAAAGGCTTTACCGCAACGCTTAACGCTAAAGGTCAAGGCACACCAAGTATAACCTATCTGTGGAGTACTACGGCTGCAACTCAATCGATTGATGTTACCACCGCCGGTTCTTATATCGTAACGGTGACCGATGGAAACGGTTGTAAAAATACCGATACTGCTGTTGTTACTATTTGGGAAAACCCAACAGTTACGGTTAATGATACAAGTATTTGTAAGGGCTTTACCGCAACGCTTAAGGCTAAAGGTCAAGGTACGCCAAGTATAACCTATTTGTGGAGTACAACGGCTGCAACCCAATCGATTGATGTTACCACCGCCGGTTCTTATATCGTAACGGTGACCGATGGAAACGGTTGTAAAAATGCTGATACTGCTGTTGTTACTATTTGGGAAAAACCAACGGTAACAGTCAACGATACAAGTATTTGTAAGGGCTTTACCGCAACACTTAAAGCTAAAGGTTTAGGTACACCTAGCATTAGCTATCTATGGAGCACAACGGCTGCAACCCAATCGATTGATGTTACCACTGCCGGTTCATATATCGTGACGGTGACCGATGGAAACGGTTGTAAAAATGCCGATACTGCTGTTGTTATTGTTTGGGCTGACCCAACGGTTTCTATTGCCGACGTTGCTGTGTGCAAAGGAACAAAAGCCACATTGGTTGCGAGTGCCCAAGGTACACCAACTATATTGTATCTATGGAGTTCCGCTGCTACAACCAATTCGATTGATGTTACCACCGCCGGTTCTTATACGGTAACGGTTACCGATGGAAATGGCTGTAAAAATTCCGATACCGCCGTTGTTACACTGTACGATCTACCGATAGTTCACGATACAACAATTACTATTTGTTTTGCTAAAACAGCTAGCTTGGATCCGGGAGTATACAATCATTACCTTTGGGATAATGCAAGTACAATACGAACCAGAGGCGTAACCGCTGAAGGAACATACACGGTGACGGTAACAAATGTGAACTCAAACAATTGTTCTGCTTCTGCTGTAGCAACCTTCGATGTTCGCTCTAAGCCAACGGTCAGTTTAAAAGATACAATTCTTTGTAAAAGTTACGACAAAGGAACAGAAACATTGGCGTTGGATGCTGATATTTATAATCAATATTCTTCATACAAATGGAGTACTGGTGCCACAACACATGCAATCACTATATCCGTTGGGAATGCTGCTTATATAGTTACGATAACATCAGGAAACGGTTGTAAAACAATCGATACCTCGCTTGTTACTGAAAAATGGTTCTGGTATGGCGATATGAATAATAGTATAAAATCAACGACATCTAATAATCAATCTCCAGCAGATTGGTCGGCAGATGCTGATATTGCTAAGAACATCCTTATTCATCAAGGTATTTTGCCAAACTTAGCAAATATTAACATTACTATAGTACCAAACATACCTGCATCAACAGGCTTTACATTAAGTTCAGATCAAAGTCAAAATTATAAATCGGTTTTACTTTCTCCGTGCTTTGAAACACAAATGGATGTAGATAATGTTTTAGGTTTAAATAAAGGTGATTATGATCTGATTACTAGATACGCATTTACCCATACACCATGGCCTATTCTAAGTCAGTTAAAATCGGACTTGGATAATCCTATTCCGGTTTCTGTTACTTTTGCTAACGGTGCGTTACAGTTTAATGCTATTAACCCGGTCTATTATTTCGCTATTAATTCTATTACCGGAGTTGACGAACTTGGAGAATTGAACGATGTGTCTAATTCGGTCGACAATCAATCCTTTTCCGATAGTACGAATAAAACGTATAGCTGGTTTAGCGATGTAAAAGCTCCCTTTGATAATGGTACATTTATGAACATTCCTGTTTACGGATCGATCGACGACATCGTGAGCATGAATGTTGAATGTAATCATCAATTCTATACGTTAACGGTTTCAATTGCGAAACCTCCAAAAGGTGCCGGTGTTCATGGACTACCTGCAGTACATCTGTATCCTAATCCTGCAACATCCAGCATTACGATTGAATCATCATCAGTAATTACAGCTTACGAGATTGTAAATATTCTTGGTGTAACGGTTCTAAACGGAAGATCTGCACAAAATTCGGTACAGATAGATGTCAAAGGACTCCTTAATCAAACCTATGTTGTGGTTGTTACCACAGCCGACGGATTGAAAAAACAAATTCAATTCATCAAACAATAACCATTCTTCATAAGAAAGGCCATATTCAATATGGTATGGCCTTTCTTTTTATTATCTGTGTAAATCAGTGTTCTATTATCAGTGCAATCAGTGGATAAAAAAATAAAGCGTATGAATAAATATATCCTCCTTTCATTAATCACAATCCTAATACAAGCATCAACCTATGCCCAATATTCAATATCGGCAGGCAATGATGTCACCATTAGTAAAGGATCGTCAACACAACTGAATGCAGAAATAGCACCAGCCTTCGTCGATTCGAGTTGTAACAAGTCGGAAGTTGGAAAACCATTGCAACCGGTTCCTACGTCCTGTTCGGATTGTAGTAATACGGCCACAAACGATGGTGAATGGATTAATGCAAATAGTGGCACTAAATGGTTCATCCCACAATCAATTAAAAATGTACATATCAACCTCAATGGTGGAACGGTGATCGTAGCCGCCAATAATGCAACTATAGCCATTAATTATAATTCAGGAACCTGCATAGTATATGGAACGGCATTGCTTCAAAGTCTCAATATCAATTCCGGTTCGAATATGTTTGTCAATTATGGCAACCTTACTATCACCAATTTTACCAGTCAGGCTGTATTCGAAAATCATGGAATTGCAACTTTTAACGGAACGATAAATTGTAATCAAGGTTCATTTATAAACGATAATACAATACTTGCAAACAACTCATTTACAATATCATCATCTACCATTGTATCAAACAACGGATCAACAACAATAAAAGGAATATTGCAAATCAATTCAGGAGCTCAATTACTGAATACCTGCAACATTATAACCAATGTACTCAATAATAACGGTACTATACTAAATACCGGAACCATTAGCTATACGGGCGGCTCAATTAAATTTGCACCGATAGTTGAATGGTCACCATCAACAGGGTTATCGGCAGTGTCAATACTCAATCCTACAGCAAACCCAATAACCTCAACACTCTATACGGTTAATCTCAAACAAAACAATACAATTATAGCAACCGATCAGGTTATGGTTACGGTCGAACAAAATACCGTTACCAATAAAACCCTGTCTTTATGCTTAGGATCTTCTGCTACATTAACAGCAGCTAATGCAGCTTCTTGGAAATGGAATACCGGTGCTACATCACAATCGATTACCATCAATCCCACTATTTCAAGTACCTTTAGTGTTACCGCAACTTCGAGTGGAAATATATCAATCGAAAATACTGCGGTTACCATTTATGAATTACCTACAATTGCACTCGTCAATACTACTGTTTGTCCTCATACGGCTGTTGATTTTATTCCAGGCAGTTTTACGTCATATCTATGGAGCGATGGTAGTACCAACAATCATCTTCAGACACAAACTCCGGGAAATTATTCGGTCACCGTGGTCGATCTTCATGGATGTTCGGCTTCGAAAACCGTGTCTTTAAGCAATTACGATGCTCCCGCTCAAAAGAATGCTTCAACAAATCTTTGTTTCGATTCGGGTCTGATGTTAGATGCCGATTCGTTCAATGCGTATCTTTGGGATAACGGTTCAACAACCCAAACAAGGCAAATCACCAACCCCGGCGTTTATGTTGTAACGGTTACCGAAACAAATACATCGGGATGTTCAACACAATCGATTCTTAGCTTTACCGCAAACAAAAATCCGGTTATAGCTTTACAGAATGCTATAGTATGTCCGGGAATGAGTTTCGATTTTATGCCCGGCAGCTTTGCGTCATATCTATGGAGCGATGGTAGCAGCAACAATCATCTTCAGGTACAAACTCCGGGAAATTATTTGGTCACCGTGGTCGATCTGCATGGTTGTTCAGCTTCGAAAACCGTGTCTTTAAGCAATTACGATGCTCCCGCTCAAAAGAATGCTTCAACAAATCTTTGTTTCGATACCAGTCTGATGTTAGATGCCGGTTCGTTCAATGCTTATCTTTGGGATAACGGTTCAATAACCCAAACAAGGCTAATAACCAATGAAAACATATATGTTGTATCGGTTACCGAAATCAATCAAAACGGATGTAGCACACAATCGGTACTCAGCTTTTCAACACACAAGAATCCGGTAGTCGATATTAAAAACATTCAGTTATGTAAGAGTTACGATTTGGGAAAAGAATCGATTGTTGTCAATGCCGACCCGCTAGCCCTCTATGCATCGTATGTATGGAATACCGGTTCGAATCAATCGTCAATACAAATAACTGCAGCAGGAAATTATTCAGTAACGGTTACATCAGCGGCAAACTGTTCGGGCAGTAAAACCATAACGGTAACAGAAAACTTCTTCTGGTATGGCGATATGAACCAAAGTATGAACGGATTGGTTAACCCAACGCAAACAATAACACAATGGTCGGCAGACGCAGATATTGCAAAATCAATTTTAATTTCCTTAGGAATACTTCCAAACTCGGGCAATGCAACCATTACCATTACACCCGATGTAATAAACAATAGATATATTCTAAAAAATACAACAATCTTCGGCACAACCACAACATACTTATCGAGTTGTTTCGAAACACAATTGGATGTCGATCTTATACCAGGTCCATCGGCTGGCGACTGGGACACGATTAGAAAATATTTCTTTTCAAAAACAAACAATCCGGCTTATCAATGGCCGATATTAAGTACATTTTAAGAATACTAAATCCTTGCAATTTTAGAAAATTAAACATCTAATTAAGATAACATTGATTTAGTTTTTGGTTGAACAGACTTTAACCACAAAGGAACACAAAGGTATTTCACAAAGTCGCTCAAAGAGTTTTTAGTTTTTAATTAAAATAGAACCATGATATCTCAAAATAAAATATTCGTTGACTTTCATTTAGATAAAAGAAGTGGGATTTGTTTTATTAGAAACGGAGGTAGAAGACTGAATTATCTTCAAGTCAAAATATTAAATTTCTTGTACAAACCTTTTAAACGTAGCCATTTCTCAAGAAATGCTTTAAAAAGAACAACACATAGCTATGAAGAAACGAAAATTGAGTTCATTAACGATACATAAACTAAGACTAACATGTAACTCGTATCGAAACCGGTAAAATGAATCTACAAAAATTTCCGATCAGCAACCGAAAACATAGTTCGGAGTTTGATTTATGAAATGCCTTCAGAGAAATTTCCGATGGCAATCGCTGTACGACGATCGGGGTCGGCTTTCACTAAATGCCCACCGACTTAAAGGCGATTGGGATCGACTTTCGAGAAATGCCTTCCGACTATTTTCCGATGGCAATCGCTGTACGACGATCGGGGTCGGCTTTCACTAAATGCCCACCGACTTAAAGGCGATTGGGATTGACTTTCGAGAAATGCCTTCCGACTATTTTCCGATGGCAATTGCTGTATGACGATCGGGGTCGGCTTTCACTAAATGCCCACAGACTTAAAGGCGATTGGAATCGACTTTCGAGAAATGCCCTTCGACTTAAGAGCAAGCGGGATCGGCTTTCACAAAATGATTTCCGGATTAACAGCGATCGGGATCGGCTTTTGTGAAATTCCTTCCAGCAATTATTCGATGGGGATCAGGAAATGGTAAAGCAGTCAAGCTATTGTTGAAATGAATAGTTACAAAGGAATTTTAGCATCACTTGATTGGAAAAAGAATCAATTAATACAATAAAATTAGAAATATAAACAGAAACAATTAAAATAAATTTACATGAAAAAAACTTGGATCGCGGTTCTTCATCTTAAATATAGGAACCCAACAAACATTTACCAATTAGCAGGTAAAGTATATGCTAATATGAGTGCAAACATAACAATGTTTGGCAATCAAGAAACAACGCTCACTGAGTTGAAGAAACAAAATGATGAATTACTCAAACGTATAAGCTCAAACGATGGAACTGAAAATGCACAACTTGATATCGATACACAAACAGATACAGTGTTTGACCTATTAAAAGATTTAATTTATACGGTAAACAAAATAGCTAAAGGCAATAAATCGATTATAGTATTCTCGGGTTTCGATTATAACGACGAACCTGCAGAACATGCTATTCCTGATAAACCTATTATTAGAAAGGCTGTAGACGGTAAAACCAAATGTAGTATTAAACTTTTTGTTGAAGCTCAAATCAATGCCGATCGGTATCGTGTTGAAACAACAACTACACCTCTTGATCCTACGAGTTGGAAAGAAGCCTTGGAAGCATCACGTAATAATCTTGAACTGAAAGATCAAACGTATGCTAAAGAAGTGCATTTGCGTGTTTTAGCCGGCAATACTCACGGTTGGAGTATTCCAAGCGATACGGTGGTATTTGTGCCACGATGAATATTAATGGTGAATGGTAAATGGTGAATTATGAATGGCAGATCAACTTGAAATTTCTGATGTTTTGGGTTTCGCCATTCGTAATTTTTAATTCGTAATTCGTAATTATTATGGTGAATGAGGTTAGCCTTTCTCTAATATATATATTCTGAATTTGTTTTGATATTGAACAATGTAATAAACTAATAAGCATGAAATTTAACATTTTACTCTTGGTATTAGTCTTTCCCCAATTAATTATTGGACAGACTACAATTGAAAATATCATTCTAAATCAGAATGAGAACTATATAAAAGTAGTTTCAAAATCATCAAGCGGTCTTACACTTGAAATTAGTATTGGCAATTTCAACAAAATTCCCGTTTCAATAGAAGGAAAAAAATTTTATATGACTTCATTAATAAATGAAAGTTTTATTAAAGAAAAAGGGAATCCCGAATTACCTAAAATCGTTAGAAGTATTATTATACCTAGTAACTCTAATATTAAAGATAGTATTATTAAAAGTGAATATATTGATATTGATCTTCCGATAATTCCTTCAAAAGGAATTTTATCAAGAATTGTAAATCCTGATGATATACCTTACACTTTTTCTTCATCATATTTGAATAATGAGTTCATTCCAAAAAATAGAATTGAGTTTGGAGAACCTTATTTAATAAGAAATGTAAGAGGTAATGCAATAACAATATTCCCATTCGCATACAATCCGGTTAGTAAAAAACTGAGGATTTATACAAAACTCGTTATTACTATTTCATTTTGTGGATTAAATTTAAAAAACGCAATAAATCGTGTATCAACTGAGAATAACAAATATTTCGAATCTATTTTTAAAAACCAATTTCTTAATTATGATAGTGAAACTATATTAAAAAGGACCTCTGCCATAGACGATGAAACCGGCAGAATGCTGATAATTGCATCTGATCCATTTATGAGGGCTATGCAACCATTTGTAAAACATAAAAACAATAGAGGTTTGCCTACTCAGATAGTAAGAATGTCAGAAGTAGGTTCTACAGCTGAAAATGTTTATTCTTATATAAAAGCAAATTATGACAATGATAATTCTTTAACTTTTGTATTGTTAGTTGGAGATAATGCACAAATACCAACAAAAATAGTTAGTTCAGGAGGTTCTGACCCTTCTTTTTCTTTATTATCA
>Ga0265338_10006459_pt1 | contig 14942 bp, 15 predicted proteins | sample 42126metaG_FD_193579 | JGI IMG/M metagenome (GOLD analysis project Ga0265338, IMG submission 193579) | Rhizosphere microbial communities from Carex aquatilis grown in University of Washington, Seatle, WA, United States - 4-21-26 metaG | ecosystem: Host-associated > Plants > Roots > Rhizosphere... | reverse complement strand
TGCAAACGCGACAAGACCATACCGGGAGACTCTGCCGTAGGTTGGTTTCAAGCCATACACGCCGCACAACCCCGCCGGCTGACGTATCGATCCGCCGGTGTCGCTTCCCAACGCCGTTGTTGCCATCCCCGCGGCCACTGCGACCGCCGATCCCCCGCTCGATCCGCCGGGCACGCGCGATTCATCGATAGGGTTCCTGACCGGACCGAAAGCGGAGTTTTCGGTCGAAGAGCCCATCGCAAACTCGTCCATATTCGTTTTGCCGATGATAATCGCATCGGCCGCATGCAGTTTTTCTATGACGGTCGCATCGTAGATCGCTTCGTAGTTTTCCAGAATTTTCGACCCGCAAGTCGTTTTCCGCCCCTTGATGCAGAGAACATCTTTCGCGGCCACAATCATTCCTGCGAGCGGTCCGGCTTTTCCGTCGCGCAGTTTCACATCGACGGCATGGGCCCGTTCGAGAGCTTCTTCTTCAAATACAGAGAGAAAAGCGTTGAGGTTCTTCTTGGCAGAGATAACGGAAAGGTGTTCTCTAACGCGCGCTTCGCATGACTCGTCCCCGTGTGCCAGGCGGCCTCGGTATGAATCGAACGGATCCCTGACATTCACTCGTGCAATTCCTTTTTGCAATACTTCTCTCCTCGAAATTATTTGGGAAGAGAAGGTGGAGGTGGAGGGTCGGAAGGCTTTTGCGGCGTGTCTTGCTTTGTAATTTCAGATTGGACATCGCGCATGGCTTTTCGAAACTCTGCGATCCCTTTACCCAGGCTCTTCGCGAAATCCGGAATCTTCTTCGGTCCAAAAAAGATCATGATGACAACCACAATAAGCAGAAGCTCGCCAAATCCTATGTTCTCGAACATTGTTGCTCTCCTTCACACGGTACGACGCCGTGCACGAATACTCTCATTCATGTTCCCAGTTATCTTTGGACGGCCTTGCCCGACTTCAGCGCAGAGACCGTGTCCTCCTTGCATGCCGCCTCTTCGACCTCTCAACTCAGCACCAGACTCTCGATCATGGACTGAAAGATCTTCCTTCCATCGGCCGAGCCCAACGCTTCTTCCATCGCCCGCTCCGGATGAGGCATCATCCCCATCACGTTCCCTTGCTTATTCATGATCCCGGCAATATTGTTCAGGGACCCGTTTGGGTTCGATTCATTATCAACGCTGCCGGAACTGCTGCAATAGCGGAAGAGAATTTGATCTCCGTCACTGAGAGACGCGATCGTGTCACTGTCCGCAAAGTAATTCCCTTCTCCATGCGCAACCGGGATCTTCAGCGTTTCATCCAAGGCGCACTCCGAAGTGAATCGCGACGAAGCGTTTTCCACTCTCAAATGAACAAACTTACAGACAAACTTCAATGCGCTGTTGCGAAGCATGGCCCCCGGCAACAACCCTGCTTCGAGAAGAACCTGGAACCCGTTACAGATGCCGATGACGGTTCCCCCGTTCTCTGCAAATCGAACGACTTCCTTCATCACGGGAGAAAACCTTGCGATCGCTCCGGTGCGAAGATAATCTCCATAGGCAAAGCCTCCCGGGAGAATAATGACATCGGCATCGCCGAGCGATGTCTCTTTATGCCAGATATAATGCGCCTCTTGGTGCATGATCCGACGCGCCGCCTCGTATGCATCGTGATCGCAGTTCGAACCGGGGAACACAACAATGCCGAACTTCGTCTTCGCCATCAACTCGCTCCGTCTTACACTTTTTTGACGATGAATGAATAATCTTCCATCACAGGATTCGCGAGGAGTTTCTTACAGACCTGTTCCGTCACTCGCTCCGCTTCTTCTTGAGTCGGAGACTCCAGCGAGAACTCGATATGCTTTCCGATCCGCAGCCCCTGAACGGTCGTGATCCCGAGAGAATGGACAGCCTGCTCGACAGCTTTGCCCTGCGGGTCTAAAATTGATTTTCGCAGCGTAATGGTAACGTTCGAATGAAACACGGCAACTCCTAGATATCGTAACTCGTTGCTTCTTCTGCCTGCTCTTCTTCAACTTTTTCGTCCACGAAGCCGAGAAGCTTCCGCATCACAAAGTAGAGATAACGGAATATCCCGAATAACAAAAAGACAACGAAGATGTAAAACAATCCTCTCCCGCGGGAGAAAATGAGAATGAACCCGGCGGCAACGAACGAGATCACTTTAACCGGGTGTTTCCTGAATTCTTTCTTCGAGAATCGTGGAAGGGTGTCGTACTTCACCTTGCTCACCATCAACAGCGAGAGAATCACCACCAGCGGCGCCAGAGCGTCAGCTGCCAGGCCTCTCAGCCCGAACACCTCATCGCGGAAGTTGAGCACAAACGCGACGACAGTAATGGCACTTGCCGGAATGGGCAGTCCCGAGAAGTATTCCTTATCGAAGCCCACAAGTTGAACGTTGAACCGGGCGAGACGGATTCCGCCGAAAATGAGGAGCAAGGAACTGATGATGAGACCGAAGCCCTCGAGCTGGCTCAGTTGAAGTTTGTAGACCAAATAAGCCGGAGCCGCTCCGAACGTTACAATGTCTGAGAGGGAATCGAATTCAACGCCGAACTCGCTCGAGGATTTTGTAATTCTCGCCATCACCCCGTCGAGAGAGTCAAACACCCCCCCGAGAATAATGAACCATGCGGCGACATCGATCTGTCCTTCGCCGGAGTTCACGATCGACAAAAAACCGCAGAACATATTAAGGACGGTAAAAAGGCTTGGAACAACCGCCCTGGTGATTTTCATAGTCTCATTTGATGCAGTTCGACAGCCGTTAGCGCACAACCGCCAGGACAGACTCTCCAGCCACAGTCTTTTGTCCGAGCGATATTTTAATATCGGAATTTTTCGGAACAAAAACATCCACGCGGGAACCAAATTTTATCATGCCAAATCTTGCCCCGGCTGTCACCCGGTCGCCAACTTTCGCGGTGCACACAATTCTTCGCGCTATGAACCCGGCGATCTGTTTAAAGAAGACTTTGAACTGCCCGTTGTCGATGCCAATGTGCGTCTGTTCGTTCTCGAGAGACGCCTTGTCCTCAAACGCGGCAAAGTATTTGCCCTTCACGTACTCGAAATATCCTACGGTGCCCGAAATGGGAATTCTATTGACGTGAACATTCAGGGGGGACATGAATATGCTGATTTGGATCGCATCGCCCTTGATATACTCACCCTCAACCACCTCTTTGACCGCAACCACTGTTCCGTCCGCGGGAGAGATCACCCCTCGTTTCGTCTCGGGCGTGTGGCGTTCCGGATCCCGGAAAAAATTCAGAGCAAAGAGGAATATTCCCAGGGCCAGGATAACCAATGTGTATCTGAGCGTGGGATTCGGAAGAAAGAGGAGGGAACCTGCAACAACGACACAACATATTATCGCGATACTGAAGAAGACATCGTAACCATATTCCGTAATCAACCGGCAGACTCCAGTTCGTGCAAAAAGAACGCGACGCGTGATCGTGCCTTCAAAAATTCAAAAAAAAGTAGCAAAAAAAGGAGGCAAAGTCAAGGCGGCTGCACCGAGGCGGGATTCCCTCGAACCGAGAAGCCGGCAACTTTGCTCCCCGCCCGCCCTCCTCTTCGCCGCCGCAATGCATGAACATCGCGATGCGCTATCGCTGACCGGCGTAAATTTCTTCACCGCCGCTCCTTGCATATTTCCCCCAAAATCCGTACGTTAACTGATAGAGAGCGTCATCGAACGGATGAAAAGCATGAAGGAAAAATTCCCAAGGGTGGATGAACGTCGATCCACCAAGTTCTTGAACAGCAGAATTCAGATTCGGTTTCTCTAATCTCGTCCCGTCCAACCAACGGGACTTTTTTTTGATATCAGGTCGAGTGAAACTCGGAGAATTTCAGCATCTCATAGAAGAATGGCTCCCCCCCGCAACCGCCTGGAAGGGCGACAATGTCGGTCTTCAAATCGGGCGGAACGAAGCGGTTGTGCGGAACATTCTCGTCGCGCTGGATGTCACGTTAGAAGTTGGGATTGAGGCGGTAAGAAAAGATGCAAATCTCATCGTTACCCATCATCCCCTCTTCTTCCATCCTCTTCGTTCTTTGACATCGAAATCCCGGAATGGCGAAATCGCTCTCTATCTCGCCGAGCGGAAGATCAACCTCTATGCTGCGCATACAAACCTCGACCACGCCCGCGGAGGAGTCAGTTTTGCGATGGCGGCGGCTCTCGGGCTCCGGAACGTTCGTTCCCTCTCCCAACTGGACGGACACTTGGTAAAGATGACTGTCAACGTCCCGTCAAGCCATCTCGAAGCGGTGGCGAACGCAATGCACCAGGCCGGAGGCGGAAGGTTTTCCAACTACGAAGAAGTGAGCTTTCGTTCAGAGGGGATCGGGACGTTTAAAGGTACAGAAAGTTCCAGGCCGTTCATCGGATCGCCCGGTGTCCTGGAAAAGACTCCCGAAGTAAAACTTGAGATGCTTGTGGAGAGATGGAACGTAAGCAAAGTCCTGAAGGCCATGGTGTCACGTCACCCCTATGAGGAAATCGCGTACGATCTCGTTCCGCTCGAGAATAAATCCTCAGAGCACGGATTAGGAGCCATCGGAGAATGCCAGAAACCGATGACGCAGGAAAAGTTCTTGGCCGTGGTGAAAAGAACATTGAAGGTCCCATCTCTACGCTACACAGGAATGAATGGAAAGTCCGTTCACAAAGTCGCGGTGTGCGGCGGAGCGGGCTTTGATGCAGCCGAGGAAGCAATGCGGCAGGGAGCCGACGCATTCGTCACTGCCGACATTAAATACCACGGATTCCAGGAGGTACAAAGGGACCTCTTCTTGATTGACGCCGGACATTACGAAACTGAGCACCGCATTCTCCCTCTCCTGGCCTCAAAAATAAGAGAGATTGCAAAAACCCGGCATACTTCCTCAAAAGTTTTCATAACGCAAAAGAATACAAACCCAGTATCATATTATTAGCCACACATCGTTGTAAAGGAGTTCGCATTGGAAGAGACGCTTACCCTGTTATACCGGCTTCAAAAGGTGGATAGTTCTTTGGACGACCTTGAAGAAATGAAAGGTGATTTACCCGACGCAGTTGCTACACTGCAGACTGAAGTCAACCGCCTTCAGACTCTTATCAAAGGGCAGCAAGATATCGTGACGGCCTCCGTGATTGCACGGGACAAGGCCGACATTGATATCCTTGAATTCAAAGAGAAGCTTGAGAAGTATAAAAAGCAGCAATACGAAGTGCGCAGCAACAAGGAATACGACGCGCTTACAAAGGAAATTGACTTCGCAAACGAATCGATCAAAAGCCTTGAAACGCAATTCACAACATTAGAAACGGCGATGACGTCGGCGAAAGCCGAGATCGAAAAGGTTACGAAGCAGCTCGAAGAGCAAGATGCGGTTCTGAAGGAAAAACAGGCTGAGCTGGCCGAGGTTTCCAAGGCCAACGAAGACGAGGAGCTCGAACTCAGACATCGACGCGAGAAGATCGTCGTCCGCTTGAAACCCGATACCATCTCACGCTACGACCGCATCCGCAAAGCGCGGAACGGCAAGGCAGTTGTCGCGGTAAAGAGAGCCTCGTGCGGAGGATGCCACAACAAGATTCCCCCGCAGCGGCTGCTCGAGCTTCGGACGCAAAGCAAGATGTTCATGTGCGAACACTGCGGCAGAATTCTCGTCTCCGCGGAACTCGCTCAGGCGAGTGAAGCGGCTGCATGAGGATCATTGGCTTCACTGACGGAGCCTCGCGGGGTAATCCGGGTCCCGGAGGCATCGGCATCGTCCTCAAGGATGAGGCGGGGAAGATTCTTCTGGAAGCAAAGAGGTTCCTCGGTACAGTCACGAACAACGTCGCTGAGTACACGGCACTTCTCGAGTGTTTGAACCACGTGAAGGAACTGGGGGAAAAAAGCGGAGTGGCCTGCACGACCCTCGCCCTGCATTCTGACAGCGAGTTGATGGTGCGGCAAATGAACGGCGAATACAAAGTGAAAGACGCTGCGCTCAAGAAGCTCCACAGCCAAGCGCGCGATTTCGTGAGCTCATCGGCATTCAAATTTTCTCTGACCCATGTCCCGCGCGAGAAAAACCGCGAGGCAGACGCATTGGCGAATGAAAGCATCGACGATCATTTGCACGGCTGACCGCCGGATCGTCAGCCACAAAAGAATTTAATTCAATCATCTATATCACATGCTGACTCGTTCATATACTATTCGTGCATGCACTACTGAGCGTACGTCAGGCAATCGCCTTCATAACGCAGTACATTATTTAGGAGGAAAGTCCGAACTCCGTCCCGTCGTTTCGTTTCAAGGGACGACGGGAAGGGCACGGTGCTGGATAACATCCAGGAAGAGCAATCTTACGGAAAGTGTCACAGAAAATATACCGCCCCGTGTACTCTTTACGGATCACACTGGGTAAGGGTGAAATGGTGCGGGCTGCATTCAGCGGCCTTAATGTAAGAGCGCACCGCGGCGCCAGTGATGGCGCCGGCATGACAAACCCCACCGGGAGAAAGACCAAGCAAGTTCCGCTTCCCGTTCTCGTTTTTTGAGGACGGGAGAAGAGATGTCCACTCAACTTTGTTTCGGCAAAAACGGAATGGGTAGGTCGCTTCAGTTCGTTTGTAAAAACGATACGAGATAAATGGTTGCCTCCCCCTCCACTCTCAACACGTGGCGGGGAAGACAGAATTCGGCTTATCGACGTACCTCAGAAATAATGCACGAAGTTCGGCGTCACGTGTGATAAAGATGCTTTTTCAAATCAGGAATTGAATGCCGCTGCTGTGCCGGTCCATTCCGGCCAGTTCTGCGTTCAATCACTTGGAGGAGAAAAGCATTGACACCAATCAAAGAATACCGGTGGAACATCTCCGATCCGCCGGACCCTTCGATCGTCAAGAAACTGTCCGATGAGCTCTCGATTGCCCCTTCCCTCGCAACCATTCTTGTCAACCGCGGCATCGACGATTTCGAGAAGGCGCGGCGCTACTTCCGCCCTTCCGAGGAGCAGTTTCACGATCCCTTCCTCATGGAAGGAATGTACCAGGCCGTTGACCGGATACTTTCTGCGCGCTCAAAGGGTGAGAAGATATCGGTGTACGGAGACTACGACGTCGACGGCACCAACGGCGCCAGCATGCTCTACCTCTTCTTCAAAGAGCTCGGCTGCGACGTCTCGTATTACATCCCCGACAGAATCAAAGAAGGTTACGGCATCTCGCGAGCCGGCATCGATCATGCCAAAGGGATCGGAACCACCCTGCTCGTTTCCATCGACTGCGGCATCACCGCCGTCGACCAGGTAGAGTATGCCAGATCGCTCGGGATGGATGTGATCATCTGCGACCATCACGAGCCCAATGACCAGCTCCCGAAAGCGGTGGCTGTGCTCGACCCGCTCAAGGCAACCTGCGGCTATCCCTTCAAAAGCCTTTGCGGCACCGGGGTCGGGTTCAAACTTATTCAGGCCCTCGCCCGGACCGTCGGGACCGAGTCGACGGTCGGAAAATATCTTGACTACGTCGCGCTGGCGACGACCGCCGACATTGTCCCGTTGATCGACGAGAACCGCGTCTTCGTGAAGTTGGGACTTGAGATCATCACGAACCACCCGCGGCCGGGCATCAAGGCCCTTCTCGACAGCGCGGGGCTCAAATCCGAAGCGATGACGACGTCGCAAGTCGTCTTCGTCATGGCGCCCAGGATCAACGCCGTCGGCCGGCTCGGCGACGCGAAACGGGCCGTTGAACTCCTTGTCACCGACGATTACAATTCCGCCGTCGAATTTGCGCGCGTGCTGGAGCAGGAGAATATCAACCGGCGGAAAATCGACGAGGACGTTTTCATCCATGCGCAGGAGCTCGTTGAAGAGTTTCTCGATGTCGAGAGCGACGGCGCCATCATCCTGCATCAGGAACAATGGCACCCCGGCGTCGTCGGCATTGTCGCTTCACGGATGGTGGAAAAATATTATCGCCCCTCGATCATGATGACGACCGTGGACGGAGTTGCAAAAGGATCGGCCCGGAGCATCGCTGGATTCAATATTTATCAGGCGCTGAAAAGGTGCGAAGACAAACTTCTGCAGTTCGGCGGCCATAAGTATGCCGCAGGCCTCACGCTGGAGGTTGATCGGATCGAAGAATTCAAGGAAGCGTTTAATGCCGTTGTGAAGGAACTTCTCACGGCAGACTTGCTCACACCGGTTATCACGATCGACGCGGAGATTGACTTAGGGGAGCTCACTCCGAAATATACGCGGCTGTTGAAGCAATTCTCCCCCTTCGGTCCGAAGAACATGAGACCGACATTCGTCGCGCGCCGCGTTGAAGCAATGGGACCGGCGAGAATCGTCGGGAAGAATCATCTCCGGTTCAAGATCAGAAAGAACAACGTCACGCTCGATTGCATCGGATTCAATCTCGGTCACCTTCTGGAGCGCTTCAGCAACGGGAACAGGTATTTCGATATCGTTTTCTCTGTCGATGAGAGCGATTTTTCGGGGGTTCAGCTACCACAATTGAAAATAAAAGATCTCCGGCTGGCCGCTGCAGGCAACGGAGTCAACTAGCAGGCTTCCATTCGGAAACGCAAGGAGACACGATATGTCAGGTCATTCAAAATGGGCAACGATCAAGAGAAAGAAAGCAGTTACTGATTCGCGCCGCGGAAAGGTTTTCACGCAGATCATCAAGGAGATCACCATCGCCGCCAAATCCGGAGGGGGCGACCCGGCCGGCAATCCCCGCCTCCGCTTAGCCATCGATAAAGCCAAGTCCAGCAACATGCCAGCCGACAACATTAAGCGGGCGATCATGAAGGGAACGGGAGAACTGCCCGGCGTTTCGTACGAAGATGTCACCTATGAAGGCTACGGGCCCGGAGGAGTCGCGCTGATCATCGAATCGGTGACCGATAACAAGAACAGAACAGTCTCCGAGATACGCCACCTCCTTGAGAGAGGCGGGGGCAAACTTGGAGCGAGCGGTTCGGTGGCATGGATGTTCCATAAGAAAGGAACAATCCGAACACCGAAGGGGACCATGACCGAAGATGACATGTTGGCCATTGTTCTAGATGCCGGAGCAGACGACATACGGCAGGACGGGGACTCTTTCGAAATCACCACCATTCCGGAATCTTTCGAGGCAGTCAAGAAAGCTATCGAAGACAAACAAATTCCGATCGAGGAAGCCGAGATCCATAAGGTTCCTGAAAATACGGTGAAGGTGGAAGGCCCGGAAGCCGAGAGAGTATTGAAACTGATGGAGGCCCTCGAAGAACACGATGACACGCAAAACGTTTACGCAAATTTCGACATCGACGAAAAGGTGTTGGCTGGATTTGCTTCCTGATACTTTTCAAATCCAATGATCATACTAGGAGTCGACCCGGGAACGTTGATTACGGGCTATGGTGTCATCAGGTCCGACGGCGCGACCTTGAAGATGCTCGAAGTCGGTGTTATCAGGAACACCGCGAAAGAAATGATGCCGATACGGCTGCGACATATATACTCCGGCCTCTGTCAGATTATCGAGAAGTTCCATCCTGATGAACTCGCGATCGAAACTGCCTTCTACAGCAAGAACGCCCAGTCTGCTCTCAAGATCGGCCAGGCGCGCGGCGTGTTGATCCTCGCCGGCGTCAATGCGGAAATCCCCATTACAGAGTACTCGCCCCGCGAGATAAAAAAATCTGTCGTCGGAAGCGGCGCCGCATCCAAAGAGCAAGTCCAGTTCATGATGAAAACGCTTCTGAAGCTTGCCGCCACGCCAAAGTTCTTCGACGCTACGGACGCTCTGGCAGTCGCCGTTTGCCATTCCCATCGGATCAACAGGCCGAGGGCGGGATATAAGAGCTGGAAAACGTTCGCCGAGGCAAACCCGGAGAGAGTTGTGAAGAGATAGGGAGGATGTTGGATGAGAGATGGAAAATGGAAGATGGATGATGGGAAAATTAGGAATGATGGAGGATTGGCGGGTTTGAAAAAGGGTTAGTTGTCTTTGAAATTGAATCTTAATTTATGATTAGTCACCTCAAAGGAATTCTGGATCACAAATCTCCAACCGAGATTGTTGTGGACGTGAACGGGGTTGGATACGCGGTCAGCATCCCCCTCTCAACGTTTGAAAAACTGGGAGAAGTCGGCTCCCCCGTCACGGTCCTCACCCACCTGCATGTTCGCGAGGATGCTCATCAGCTCTTCGGCTTCGCGACGCAGGCAGAACGGGAGCTGTTTCGTTTGCTTCTGTCGGTCTCGGGAATTGGTCCGAAGATCGCCCAGGGAATTCTTTCAGGGGCACAGCCGAAGGAATTGCAGAATCTCATAGCTCAGGGAAACGTCGCAGCACTTACCTCTATTCCCGGAATAGGTAGAAAAACCGCCGAGCGGCTGATCGTTGAACTCAGGGACAAAATGGCGAAGATCGACTCCGGCGAGACACATGGGAGCGCATCCGGGGGCAACGCCGCCATTCATGCTGAGGCCCTGATGGCGCTGGTCTCCCTCGGATATAATCGCGCCGCTGCCGAGAAAGCAATCCGATCAGCCCTCAACGAATTGGGGGGAAAAGAAATTACGATTCAGGAATTGTTGAAACAAGCTTTGAAATCTGCCGGTCGGTAGAGTCCACCCCCTCCTCACTGCATCTCCCGTTCGAAAAGCACAATTGCTGTCAGCCTCCCCCCACGTGAATCACATCATCACCAAACTTCCCGCGCAATTTGTCGACCGCGTCGAGCATCTGAGACCGCCTTCCCCCTTCGGGGAAAAGATCCAGCTCAGCATCTTCTCTGCTGCTGAAATTTGTGAGGCGCACGCCGAGAAGCCTGATCCGCTTCTTGCCGGTATACGCCTTGCGCAAGAGAGTGCAAACGGATTCGAAGACAATAACATCATCGTCCGTTGCGGGGATGCTCACAGCTCGCGTAAGGGTTCGGAAATCGGAATAGCGGAGTTTCAGCGTCACAGTGCGCGTCTTCCAGCGATACGACCGGAGACTCGAACAAACGTCTTCCACGAGGGAATGGAGAATTTTTGTAAGCCGGGGAATGTCGCCGCTGTCTTCTGAAAACGTCTCCTCCCTGCTGATGCTCTTCCGCTCCCACTCAATGGTCAAAACATCAGGGCCTTTGCCGTTGGCGATGCTGAAGAAATGACTCCCTGCTTCGCCGAGCAACTCCGTGAGCTGCTGCAATGACGAGCGCTGCAGATCGCCGACCGTCTGAAATCCTCTTCCGCGAAGGAGTGGAGCAGTCTTCGTCCCCACTCCCGGCAGAACGTCGATGGGCAGGGACGCAAGGAACTTCTGCTCGTCTCCGTGAGGTACGACACAGATCCCCGAAGGCTTCACCGTTCCCGCGGCGATCTTTGCGACATACTTGTTGCTCGCCAGAGCGATAGTGCACGGGAGCGTGAACTCATCCCAGACAAGTTGCTTCAGCCGCTTCATCAAACCGGGGAGATCGTTATTGTAGAGCGCTTCACAGCCCGTAAAATCGAAGTACATCTCATCGATCGAAGCCCGTTCAACGTTCGGAGTGAAATCAAGCATTCTTTTGTAGAGACGGTCGGAGTATTCACCGTACTCGTGATGACTCCCCCTAACGACAATGAGAGAAGGACAAAGCCTGAGTGCCTGGCCTGTCGGCATAGCAGACCGAACTCCGAATTTCCTTGCCTCATAGGAAGCGGAAGCGATCACACCCCTCCCGTCCGGGCTCCCGCCGACCGCGACCGGTTTCCCGATCAGTGCCTTGTTCTTGATCCGCTCTACGGACACGAAAAAGCAGTCGAGATCCAAGTGAGCAATAAATCTCTTCTGAGCTGTCATCACAGTGAAAGTACTGGAAACTTTCCCAGCGTTCAAGGGATTTGTAGTGCCCACAATTGTCCGACGCGCTTTGGCTTGAACGTTCTTCACTCTTGCAATTGCGATGGCATTATGATACTTTTTATTCGACAAAAGAGACACGAAGTGAAACTCTCGTTCCCCCGCAACTTTCCTGCTGAACTCCGTCTCATCGAAGAATCGGACGCCGATAAGCTATTCGCCCTCGTCGACGGCAACCGACAGCACCTTCGTCAATGGCTTCCCTGGCTGGATGGCAACGCGTCGCTGGCAGAGACAATCTCGTTCATACGATCCGCCCGCGAGCAGCATTTTCACAACAGGGGATTCCAGGCAGGGATTTGGTATAATAATGAACTCGCTGGGATCATTGGCTATCATCCGATAGACTGGCAGAACAGGATTGCAATGATCGGCTACTGGCTCGGAGAGAGTTTCCAGGGGAAGGGAATCATGACCGCGGCCTCCCGCGTTCTTGTGCACTATGCGTTCAGCGAGTATCAGTTAAACCGCGTTGAGATCAGGTGTGCTGTCGGCAATGCAAGAAGCAGAGCCATCCCGGAGCGTTTGGGCTTCGTTCAGGAAGGGATGATCGAAGACGGCGAATGGCTGTATGACCACTACGTTGATCTCATTGTCTACAGAATGCTCGCCCGAGAATGGACCATTGATCGCTGAGCCGCGGGGGCGTTAATCCCCTATCAGCTGGATCAATCGCATGGATAGTCAGATGCGTTGAATTCTGTGCCATTGCAAGCCGAACCAATCCCCTTCATGAACGGGAGATTGTCCCGTTGGAGAGGATGACGCACATCGCCACTGCGTCATTCCCCCCCAAGAACTCCGGGGTCTCCGCAATGAATTGCCTTCTCAAGTCCGCTCACTATCAATTGCCTTGCTCACCGGCAATAATTCAGCTATATTGGCCCTGAGATGCACACAGTCCGAATACCATGCTGCTGAAGAACTGCTTCTACGTTGCCTGCCACGATGGAACGGCACTCACGGAAGTCGACATCAAGATCGAGAAGAACCGAATCAACGAGATTGGTAAGGGCCTTTCGCAGCCCCATCCTGCAGATACGGTTCTCGATTGTTCCTCCTGCGTCGTGATCCCCGGGCTCGTCAACACCCATCATCATTTTTATCAGACTCTCACGCGCAATTTGCCCCAGGTTCAAGATGCAGAGCTCTTTGAATGGCTGAAATATCTCTACGAAATCTGGAAAAAGATCGACGAAGAGGCAGTCTACTACTCTTCGCTTATTGCCATGGGTGAGTTGTTGAAAACGGGCTGCACCTTGTCCACAGATCACCATTACCTCTATCCCGATAATTTCGGCGGCGATCTCATGGGGATCCAGTTCGCCGCAGCCGACAAGCTTGGCATGCGATTCTCGCCTTCGCGCGGATCGATGTCTCTCAGTAAAAAAAACGGCGGACTTCCGCCGGATTCGGTCGTGCAGGATGAGAAGAAGATACTGAACGATAGCCTACGGGTGATCGAACGTTACCATGACCCCTCTGCCGATTCGATGAAGAAGATCGTTCTCGCCCCATGCTCTCCTTTCTCGGTAACTCCGGAGAGCATGAAAGACACAGCCCGTCTTGCGCGCGAACACAAAGTACGGCTCCATACTCACCTTGCCGAGACGAGAGATGAGCAAGACTTCTGCCAGGCGAAATTCCACAAGAATCCCCTTCGCCTGATGGAGGATGTCGGGTTCGTCGGTGAAGATGTGTTTTTCGCACATGGAGTATTTTTCAACGACAGCGAGTTGGAAACGCTCGCAGAAACGAAGACGGCCATCGCACACTGCCCTTCTTCAAACATGAGGCTCGGCTCGGGGATTGCCAGAGTCCGCGAAATGCTGGATCGCGGGATACGCGTCGGCATAGGCGTCGACGGTTCAGCATCAAACGACACGTCGGACATGCTCGGCGAGCTGCGCAACGCTCTCCTCCTCCAGAGGGCCAAATACGGCGCTTCGGCGTTGACTGCGCGCGAAGCAATTACCCTGGGGACAACAAACGGAGCGGCAATGCTCAATTTTCCCGATGCGGGTATGATCAGGAATGGCGCCCTGGCCGATCTCGCGGTTTTTGACATGAATAAATTGGAATACACCGGCAGCCTCGCGGATCCTCTCGCCGCATTGCTCTTCGCGGGCAACAGCCATCAGACAAAATACACCATTGTGAACGGAAGGCTCGCTGTCAACAACAGCCGACTGGTTGGCGAGGACGAAGAGCTGATAATCTCCAAAGGCAATGCGATAGCGAAGAAGCTACTTGCCGCTTGAAATTGAACAATTCACATTACTGAATTTCAACTACGCCATGCTTGCAGCAGACATCCATTGGTATTTTCCCGCAACGGCCAAAGAGGCTGTGAAATTGATCAGGAGGAACGGCAACATCCTCCACGCAGGCGGAACGAAGATACTGGAGCCGCAACCCCGCAGCAGCGTGAAGGGGTTAGTCGATATTGCCTCCCTTGGCTTGGACTACATAAAATTGAAGGGAAAAACGGTTCATATCGGATCGGGTTCTACCTTTGCGGATGTAGTGGAATTCTCGCGAAAGCACGACAGACTCACCGCGCTCGGTCATTCGATTTCCCACGGTGCGTCTACTCCGCTGAGAAACAGGATCACAATCGGCGGTTCAATCAAGGATTTTCCGATTTGGAGCAGCATCTACGCGCCCCTTCTTGCCCTCGATGCCCAGATTGTCATCGCGGGCGGGCGATCCGGGGTCTTTCCGCTGGAAAAATATGCAAGCGGTCCGTTGATCAAATCGAAGCATCTTATTGTAGAACTCCGGGTGACGGAACGGAAGGATGTGGTCTGCACCTCATCGACTTTTCACGTTCTCCGGTTTGAATATCCACTCTTTTGCCTCTCGGCTGCTCTGACGATGAAACGGAATACCATTCAAGCCGCGCGCATTTTCATCACCGGTGTAAAGAAACGGTACGCACGCCTTGATGCAATTGAGAAGTTCCTCGTAGGAAAATCGCTCTCCGACGAGACCATCGAAGAAGCCGCCCGGCGTGCAGCATTTGCATTTGTACCCGATTA
>Ga0265338_10006458_pt1 | contig 14943 bp, 2 predicted proteins | sample 42126metaG_FD_193579 | JGI IMG/M metagenome (GOLD analysis project Ga0265338, IMG submission 193579) | Rhizosphere microbial communities from Carex aquatilis grown in University of Washington, Seatle, WA, United States - 4-21-26 metaG | ecosystem: Host-associated > Plants > Roots > Rhizosphere >... | reverse complement strand
CTGAATGAAATGGTGATGAATTTCAATGGCGGAACGATCAATGGACAGAGCGGGGTGGCGAAGCTTGTCAACTCCACGTTGAACCTCGCGCCTGGCGCGACGAGCCCCGCCTCGTTTATCTTGACAGGATCGGGAAGCACGATGACCGGCGACGTAAAGGCAGGGCAGTCGGTTTGGTTGCGGGGCGATGCAAACGGGGGCTACACGACTATCACCGTCGCCAACGGTTTCAACAACGCGGGCACAATGCGCATAGAGTCGGCGGACGGCGGGTTCTCGAGCGTCTTCGTTGTCAATAATGGAATTCTCACCAACGACACGACCGGCGTTTTCAACGTCAACATCGGCGCCGGCGGAGGCCGCGGCATCACGGCGAGCCTCCTCAACAGGGGCGCCTTCAACGTCAACGACGGGTTTGCGTTGAGCAAGAACAACGCGACCTATGAGAATGACGGCGCATTTTACGTGGCCACCGGCCAGCAATTGACCGTTAATGGAACACTTCCGGTTTTCACGCAGAAGGCTGGCGCTCTGACGCTCGACGGCGGTTATGAGCAGTTGGGCGGGACATTTAATTTTCTGGGCGGACAGATTAACGGCCAGACGGCTCAACCACATCTGGTCGATGTGGCGCTGACCCTGGGGGCGGCGGCCAATGGGCCTGCTTCGTTTATTTTGACCGGGCCGGCCAGCACGTTGACGGGCGACATCAAGGCCGGCCAAACCGTGTGGATGCGCGGCGACGGCGTCGGCGGTTATACGACGATGACGCTGACAAATGGATTTTCCAACGCCGGCACGTTGCGGTTGGAGTCGGCTGACGGCGGCTACACGTCGCAATTGATAATCGCGGGCGGAACATTGACCAACGCGCCAGGCGGCGTCTTCAACATCAACGTTGGCCAGGGCGGCGGCCGTTACGTGCAGGCAAACGTCCTCAACTCCGGCGTCATCAATGTCAACGACAGCAGCCCGATTGGCAAGAACGGCGGCGGGATCATCAACCAGGGCGCGGTCAATATCCCCGGCAGCCAGACCCTGACCGCGTGGGGCCAGTATTCCCAACTCAGCGGCGTGACGACGATCAACGGCGTGTTGTCCGCGACGAACACGATCCTGAACCAGGGCGGCGCGTTCACCGGCGGCGGAACCATCGCGGGCAATTATCAGCAAACCGCGAGCGGCAGTTTGAACGTGACGCTTGACAGCGCCGCGCCGGCGCATCTCACCGTGTCGGGTAACGCGAGCATTGCCGGCAAGCTTCGCGTGACGCTGGCGAACGGATTTACGCCGACGAATGGAAGTTCATTCACTGTGTTCAGCGGCTCCACGGTCAGCGGGGCGTTCGGCGCGCTGGAATTGCCGCCGCTGGCGGGCGGCGCGCTGTGGCAGGTCGGGTATTTGCCAGGCGCGGTTGTTTTGAGTGTTCCCGCGACGGCGCCAACCAATAACACGCTGACGATTTCCGGCGTCGTAACCAACACGCAGGGCGCGCCGATCTCCGGGGCGACCGTTTACGCATTTGTCGATTCGACGATCCAGACAAATCTGATTGTCAACGGCAGTTTTGAGCAGCCTGCCGTTTCCGGCAACTACCTCGTCGTCTACGGCGGCGACACCAACACCATTCCGGGCTGGTCTGTGTTTGGCGCGGACATTGCGATTCACAGTGTGTTTCTGGGGCCCGCGGAGGATGGGGCGCAGTATTTCGATCCCAGCGGGGTGAACGGCGGCGGGGTGTCGCAGACCTATTCCACGGTCGCAGGGAAGGCCTACAACCTTGTCTTCTACAACGGCGCGTATTCCATCCATAACGTGATCAGCCTGGGCGTGACCAACAACGGCGTCGCTTATTCATTCGCGGAGGCCACATCCGGGCCGGGCCTGCATTGGACGCAGGAAGTGATCCCGTTCACCGCGGCGGGAACTTCCACGACGGTGACGTTCTTCAATTTGCAGGGATTCAGTTACAACGGCGACGATGATTTTGTTGACAATGTGCAGGTCTTGCCGGCGAACGCCGGCGAGGTGATTCCCGCCGTGACGGACGCCGCCGGCCATTACCAGATCGCCGTGTCCGATGCGCAGTGGCAGGTGAATGTCGCCGGCCTTGCGGCGCTGGGCTACGCGGACACCGAGCAGCAGACGGTGGCGATGAACGGCGCCAGCCAGACCGCGAATTTTGGCGCGGCGCCCTTCGCCGGCCAATACTATAACGTCGCGTTGCAGAGTAGTCCGAGCGGCGCGGGAATCATCAACGGCGCCGGGGCGTACCCGTCGGGCGCGAACGTCAGCGTCAACGCGGCGGCCAACAACAATGCGCCCTGGATATTCAGCGGTTGGAGCGTGAACGGCGTGACCGTCAGCACGGATCCCAACTACACCTTCACCATCGGCAACGACCTCACGCTGGTCGCCAATTTCACCCTGCCAACGTACCCGTTGGCGGCCTCAAACAACCCCGCCGGAGCGGGCTCGATCAGCGGAGCCGGGCCTTACACATGGGGAACCAGCGCGGCGCTGACGGCCACGCCGGTGTTCGGCTATGCTTTCACCAGTTGGACGGACACGAACGGCGTTTCGTTGGGGACGTCGCGCACGCTTCACTTGACAGTGCAGAGCAACACCACCGTCGTGGCGGATTACGCCGCGACAAACCTGGCCCACGTTGTCGCCGCGGCCGCCTCGCCTGCCAATCTCGCGACGATTGGCGGAGCCGGGACCTATTCCAACGGCCAGACCGCCACACTCACCGCCCCTGCGGTCGTCACCAACGGTCTGACCTACTTCACGTTTTCCCAATTTACCGTCAACGGACGCTTCCTAAGCTCCAGCTCCGCGTATCCCTGGACGTTTGCGACGACGGACGAGACCAACTGGAGCGTGACGGCGTATTACAACGCGCATAGCGTGCTGCCGCTGGTCGCCGCAGTTTACGGGAACTACAGCAGCCCCGTGGGCGCGACGACAAATTTCGTCTTGACCGTGCGTTTTGACCGGTCGATGCTCGCCAATCCGGCGCCGGCGATTCTCTTGACAAACACGTCCGGCGGCGCGCAGCCGGCGGCGCCGGGCGTTGGGACGTGGTCGACAAACACTGTCGCCAACGACACCTACACCTTGCCCGCGGTCTCGTTTAGCCAGGGCATGGATGGGACGATTGCGGCCATCGTGTCCGGCGGAGCGGATTTGAATGGCGACGCCGTGGCGACGACGAATGTTCTGACGTTTGCCGTCGATGCCACACCGCCGGGGATTAGCTCTGTCGCCGTCGCGCCGGGCGCGCTGGCCGCGGTGATCACATGGAACACGACTGAGCCGGCGACGTCGCAGGTCGATTCCGGCGCGACCAGCGTTTACGGAGCGTCGTCGCAGTTCAATGGTTCGCTGACAACCGTTCATTCGGTCACCGTCACGGGGCTGTCTCCATCGAGCGGCTACCATTTCCGCGTGAGATCGCAGGACCAGGCCGGCAACCTGGCGCTCTCCCCGGACAGCGCGTTCACGACGCTGCCCGCGCCGGACCTGCAAGTCTCCAGCGTTTCCATTTCGCCGAATTTGACCTCCGGGACGACGGCGACTGTCTCGTGGACGGTGACGAACACCGGCAGCGGCGCGACGTTCAGCTATTGGTACGACCAGGTGACCGTCAGCAACTCGGCCACGGGCCAGCTTTATTACAACGCCTCCGTTTACTACGACCCGAACGGCGCCGGGAGCATTCCGGGAGGCGGCGCGCGCGCACGCCAGGTTTCCTTCCACCTGCCGGATGGAACCAACGGGACCGGGCCGCTTGCGGTTTTGGTGACAGCGAATGTTTACGGCAACCAATACGAAATCAATTACGCCAACAACAGCGCCTCGGCGGCGTCCAGCGCCACGCTGGGCCTTTACGCGGATTTGCAGGTGACCAATCTGGCGGTTAGCCCGGCCTCGCTGCAATCCGGCGCGGCGGTGACTGTAACTTGGCAGGACACCAATTCCGGCTCGGGCGCCGTCACCGGCTCTTTCCAGGATTTTGTAATCGTCAGCAACCTGACCACAGGCGCGCTGCTGGCCAGCGGCAATGTGGAGTACGACGCGCCGTCGCTCGGACCGATTGCGGCGGGGCAGGGCGCCGCGCGTCAATTCGCGTTCCAGTTGCCAAACGGGCCCGCCGGCGTGGGAAACATGGTAATCACCGTAACCGCGAATAGTTCCGCAAGCGTGTTTGAATACAATTTGGCCGGAACCGCGGCGACCAACAATTCCGCGACGCTGGCGGCCTCTTCGGCCCTCGCGGCGTATCCCGATATGCTGGCCACCAACGTGAATATCGGCGTCGGATCCTTTAGTTCCGGCGGGACGGTCCTGGTGGGATGGACGGACGTGAACCAGGGCAACGCTAATGTCACGAACGCATGGACGGACACTGTGTATCTCTCGAGCGACGGCACGACGAACACCAGCCAGTCGATTGGATCATTTACCGTGACCAACGCTCTCGGCGCAGGCGACGGGTTGTTTGTCACGCGAGTGATGACGCTTCCCGCCTTTGTGACAGGCGACTACTGGATCGTCGTCAAAGCAAACTCCGCCAACAACATTTTCGAGCTGAACCCGTCCAACAACGCGGCTGTGTCAGCGCAGTCGATCCACGTCGCCTCCACGCTCACGTTTACGCTTAACAGGACGACCTTCGCGAAGGACGCCATCAACCCGGCGGCGCTCGGAACGATCACGCGCAGCGGTTCAACCGCATCGGGCCTGACGGTTAATCTGTCCAGCAGCGATTCCGGCGCGGTGACCGTTCCTGGGACCGTCGCAATGCTGCCGGGGCAATCGTCGGTCTTGTTCGCGCTGGGCGCCGTCAACGACAGCGTCGTGCGCGGGACCCGGCAGGCGGCCGTCACGGCGGCGGCGGCGGGATTCACCAGCGTCAGCAACACGGTGACTGTGCTTGACAGCACGGCCCCGGCGATCACGGTGGCCATCAGCACAAATGAGATTGGCGAAAGCCAGACCAACGGCATCGTGTGCTCCGTCTCGCGCAACACCGGAACCGGCTCGCCCGTCAGCGTCAGCATCGTCACGGATTTGACGCGCCTGCTGATTCCAACCAACGTCGTCATCCCAGCCGGGGCGGCCTCGGCGCCGTTCACGATTTATCCAATCGACGATCAGTTGCCCAAGCAATCGGCGACGGTGAGCGTCACGCCGTTTGCGCCCGGCTACGTGGGCAATCCCGGCTCTCTCACCATTCTCGATGACGACGCGCCGATGTTGGGCCTTAGCTTTCGCGACAGCATCGTTTCCAAGGGCGCAGTCAATCCCGCGACCGTCGCGACGTTGTCGATGAACCTTGCGCTGACGCAGGCGGTGACAGTTGTGCTCTCCACGCCCAGCCCCGCGGTCACCGTCCCGAGCTCGCTGACCGTCGCGTCGAACCAGACGAACATCACGTTCCCGATCAATGTCGTTCATGACAATTTGGTGACCGGCACGCGCCTGGCCGTGATCAGCGCGAGATTTCTGGACGTCAACACCGGCGCTCCGCTCCCGGCCGGCGCGACCAATTCCGTTTACGTGACCGACAACAACGGCCCCGCGCTGACTTTGACAATCGCCGCGGGCCTGATCCCGGAGACCGGTTCCACCACGGCGACGGTTACCCGCAACACGCCGGCGACCAACGACCTCGTCGTCGCGCTGATCAGCAGCGTCACCAACGCGGCCACCGTGCCGCCGACGGTCACGATTCCAAACGGCTCAACCAGCGCCACGTTCACCGTCAGCGGCTTTAACCCCGGCTATCCGACCGGCACGCGCCGGGTGGACATCGTCGCCCAGGCGGCGAATTTCGGCTCGGGCGTGGCGTCGTTGAACGTGAGCGACGTCAACATACCCGACCTTGTCGTGGGCGGCTTTTCGATGCCGGCCTCGGGCTTCATTGGGTCGAACGTGACTGTCAATTATTCCGTCGCCAACACGGGCATCGCCGCCGCAACCGGCTCATGGATTGACAATGTGTTTTACAGCCTTTCGGCGGACGGCTCCAACCCGCAGCAGATCGGTCAGATTGTCCATAACGGCGGCCTGGGCATTGGCCAGAAGTACACCAATTCCGTCACCTTCACTCTGCCGTTCCAGCCGGGCCCGTGCTACATCATCGCCATGACCGATGCCGCGGGCATCGTCGACGAGGCCGATTACTACAACAACACGTCGGTCTCCACCAACTCCATTAATATTTCCTCGTTTTACACGGCGACGGTCGAGGCGGACATTCACCAGGCGGCGACGCCGACGGCCATTCCGATGCACGGACGCGCGTATCTGGCGTGGGATTCCTCGAAGCCCATGCCGTTCGCGCCTGTCAGCATCCGCGTGCTCACAAAAGGCACACGCCGCATCTTCAACGTGCAGGCGGACACCAACGGCAATTTCACATACACGTTCCAGCCGATTCCCGGCGAGGCGGGCCAATACCAGATCGGGGCGGATTATCCCCTGGTGACGGAGGACACCGTGCAGGACACGTTCGATCTTTACGGGATGCGCGTGGCCGACCAGCAATTCTCGTTGACGTTGTCGCCGTCGACCAACGTCATGGGCGCAAGCTCGCTGATGAACCTGGGCGACCAGCCGCTGACCGGCATTTTCGCAAACGCGTATGGGTTGCCCTCGGGCGTGTCGCTGGACGTCCTGGTGACCAACCAGCTCGCCGGCGGGCAATCGGCGCCGCTGGTGTATTCGTTGACAACCGGCGCGTTTTCGCAGCCGATTTCCGCGCGCGGCTACATCCAGGTCAGCAGCGACCAGGGCGCCCTGGCGTATCTGGACTTCTATTTGACGTTATCGCCGCCGGAGCCGGTGTTGTCGGCCGCCCCGTCCAGCCTTCAGGCCAACATGCTCATCGGCCAGCAGACATACGTGGAGCTGGACATTCAAAACCTCGGCGGCGCGCCCACCGGGCCGATCCAGTTGCAGATGCCCTCGGCGCCGTGGCTTTCGGCTCTCAACTCGACCAACCTGCCTTCGCTTAACCCGGGCGCCAGCAACCGCGTCACCTTCGCGTTGACGCCCGATGTGAATCTGCCGCTGCAAATTTACCAGGGCATGTTCTTTGTCGGCTGCGCCAACAGCAGTGTCACCGTGCCGTTCTCCTTCCGCGCCATTTCCTCCGCCATCGGCGCCATGCAGGCGACCGTGCAGGACGAATATACGTATTACGCCTCCGGCGCGCCCGACGTGACAAACGCGTTCGTGACCGTTTTTGACCCCTACACCGGCGTGATTGTCGCCACCAACGGGACCGGCGCCACGGGGGTCGCGCTCATCACAAACATTCCGCAAGGGACTTACAACATGCAGGTGACCGCCCCTCAGCATGAATCGTGGTCAGGCTCCGTCGTCATCAAACCGGGGGCCACGGCGCAATTGACGCCGTTCCTTAGCCGGCAGACTGTCACCTATAATTGGACCGTCGTGCCGACCACCATACAGGATCAATACCAGATCGTCCTGCAATCCGATTTTGAAACGGAGGTGCCCATCCCGGTTGTCACCATCGACAACACGAACATCATGCCGCTGATGGTCGAAGACGAACCGACCGAGGTGGACGTTCAGTTAAGCAATCACGGGCTGATCGCGGCGCAGCAGGTCAACATCGACACGCCGCAGGATGATCCGGATTACGTGTACCAGCCGCTGGTGGATTACATGGAGGAAATTCCCGCGATGAGCACGATCGTGGTGCCGATGATCATCAGTTGGCGCCCCGACTCGCCGACCCTCGCGTACCTGCACTCCCTTGAGGCCGCCACCAACACGGTCCAGTACGGCACGCCATCCCAGGCGGATTTTCTCAAATTCGATTGCGCGCCTCTCCCGGACATCGCCGTCAAGTGGGGAATATACTGCGGCAACGATTTTCATTGGCACACCATCCCCAACGAATTGGTGATCACGCCCGTTGAGAAGGACTGCTTCGGCTCCCTTATCGGGCCGTTCAAGGACGCGCTGAAGGAAAAGGGGACCACGTTTGTGACAGACCAATTGCAGAAGGCGGGGCTCGGCGGTTTGATCCCGAACGCGCCTGTCAACCAAATCTCGCCGAGCGGCGGTTTTGACATCGGCAAACTGGGCGAGAACGCCTGCACCGTTATCGGCGCGCTGTCCGGCTGCCCGCCGCTGGCCAATCATCCCTGCTTGACCACCGTGCTCCAGATGGGATGCGGCTTCTTTAGCGCCCTCAGCTCCGGCAACCCTCTCAACGCCATCACGCCCGCTCTCAAATTTGGCAATTGCTGGTGCCCGGACAGCCTGCCGCAACTGCCGCAGATCAACATCCCAAAATCGACCTCGCCGCCCCCGGCGCACACCGATTGCCCGCTTTGCATTTCCAGCGGGCCGAACGCCGGCGGCGATTTCGGGTACGCGGGCGGCCCGGGTTGCTGGTTGTGCGACCTGCCTCCCATCGGCTGGTCCATCGGCATTCCGTGCAGCAAGCCGGGAACGACCTATTCAACCACCAGCGGCATCCTTGGAATCCATCCACCGGCGCAGAAGACCGACAATGGCCCCACGACCAGCGGCGGCGACATTTGCGCGCACGTGAAAATCGAGATCGACCAGCAGGTGACCCTCACGCGCAGCGCATTCAAGGGCACGCTTACTGTTGACAACAACGATCCGTCCAACGCGCTGACCTCATTCCTCGTCACGCTCGCCATCACCGATGACGCGGGCAATTCCGCCAACCAGCTTTTCGGAATTCAAACGAACAACCTCTCCGGCATCTCCGCCGTGGACGGCACGGGCTCGCTCGGCGCCGGTACGTCCGGTACGGCGCAATTCATCTTTACGCCGGCGCGCGGCGCCGCGCCGCAAACGGTGACCCATTACCAGATCAGCGGCACGATTTCCTACGCGCAGGGCGGCGAGACGGTGCAGAATCCGCTGCTGCCGCAGGACATTTACGTCTATCCCGACCCTTCGCTTGACTTGGATTACTTCCTGGAGCGCGATGTCATCGCCGACGATCCCAACCAGCCGGGCACGATCACCCCGCAGCCGTTCTACCTCGGGTTGATGGTCCACAACAGCGGTTACGGCAAGGCCTACAACTTCACCGTGACATCGGCCCAGCCGAAAATCGTCGAGAATTCCAAGGGCCTGCTCATCAATTTCCAGATCACTGGAACCGCAGTCGGCACAAACCAAACGACGCCTTCACTGACGGCGAACATGGGGGAAATCGACCCCCAGCAAACGACCGTGGCGACCTGGCAAATGGCATGCACCCTGGCCGGCAAATTCATCGATTACACGGCGACCTTCCAGCATGTCAACGAACTGGGCAACCCGCAGACCTCGCTGATTGATTCGCTGAACATCCACGAAATGATCCACGTGTTCAATGACGTCCGGGCCGGCGCCGACGGCGTTCCGGATTTCCTCGTCAACGACGTTCCGGATCCCGGCCATTTGCCTGACACCGTTTACCTGAGCGACGGCTCGACCAATTCCGTCGCGGTCATCACCGGCGGAGCCACTGACGGGCCGATCAGCTCCAACCATCTGTCGGCCGTGTTGACGGCGCCGATGACCGCTGGATGGAATTACGTCGTCGTGCCCGATCCCGGCCCCGGCTACCGCCTTTTCAAAGCCGTGCGTTCCGACGGCGTGGACATGAAAGCGCCCTACAACGTTTGGACGACGCCACTAAGCTTCCCGGCGTCGCAAACCGGCGCCGTCCACGAGAATCTTGCGCATTTGATTGACTATAATGGCACGGGTTCCTACACGCTCTACTATCATACGACGAACACGATTGCGCCCACGATTGTTCAGTTTACAGGCCCGTCGCCATTTGTGCAGGGCGGCCCCATTTCCTTCGCCCAAATCACGTTCTCGGAGGCCGTGGACCTTGCGACGTTTGATTACCACTCGTTGAACCTCTCGCTCAACGGCGGCGCCAATCTCATCACATCCAACGTCACAGTGACGCTCGTGTCCGGCTCCACCTACGCCATCAACGGCCTTTACGCGCTCACCGGCGCCGCGGGCAATTACCAGCTCACCTTCACCGGCGCGTCGGTCCAGGATTCCGGCGGCAACAACATCGCCGGCGCCAACACCGCTTCCGTCTCGTGGGCCAACGGCAATGCGCCGGTCGTCGTGCAAAGCCTGGACGCCGTTTCGCCAGCCATGCGCAACTCGCCTGTCTCCTCGCTCAATGTGACGTTCGACAAGGCGATCAACGCTTCGACGTTCGATTATCACGACCTGACGCTGACGCAGAACGGCACAAATCTTTCGACGACTTCACTGACCGTCACGCCGGTGACTTCGTCCACGTTCCAAATTGGCGGGCTGGCGGCGTTGACAGGCGGCGACGGCGTTTACCTCCTCACCGTGAGCGCGGCGGGCGTGGCCGACAGCGGCGGCGCGCCGGGGCAGGGGAGTGTCTCGACGTCCTGGACGGTTATCACCACGGGCCCGTCCATCGTGGCGACGCAATATGTGCAGTCGCCGCGCAATATTGTCCTGCAGTCGCTCGACGTCACCTTCTCGCATGCCATTGATCCTTCGACGTTCGATTATCACGACATCACGCTGACGCACGACGGCGGGCCGAACATCATTACGCCCGTTGTCACTGTCAAACAAATCAGTCCCACGGTCTGCGAAATCGCCAACTTCAATTGGGTTTCCGGCTACGACGGCGCTTACGTGATGACCATCAACGCCACGGGCGTCAGCGACCTCGCCGGCAACGCCGGAACCGGCGCGGCGGTCGTGAGCTGGCAGATGAGCACGCTGATTCCTGTGTCGCCAACCAATTTCATGATCACGCCCGACACAGGCGTTTACACCAACGACGCCATCACGGCGTCCAACAATGTGACCATCAGCGGCCTTGCTTTCGGCACGAACGTCACCGTGAACATCGTCGACGAGACGGCGAACCATGACTACGGCCTCCTGCCGCTTTCGGGCGGACTCTTCAGCCTGCCCGCCACGCTCGCCAGCGGCAAACATGAGTTCGACATCCGCGCGGTCGACGCCGCCGGGAACACATCCGCCGACCGGTTCTTTGACGTTTTTGTTGACAATACGACGCTCACGGCCTCGCTCGACGCCATCGCGCCCAATCCGCGCACGACGCCGGTCACCAACATCAACGTGACCTTCAGCGAGCGGATCGACACCAATTCCCTGCGCTTGACAAATGTGAGCCTCACCCTCAACGGCTCCAACGCCCTCACGCCGACGCTGACCGCGCTCTCCAGCAACGTCTTCCAGATCGGCGGCCTGGACGCGCTGACGGCGGGCGTCGGCGCCTATCAATTGTCCGTCAATTTGAACGGCGTCTCCGGCGTTTCAGGAATCTCCGGTTCCGGGTTGGTCACCGAGTTTTGGGCGCGGACCATCAACGCGACGAACATCCCTGTGATCGCGGCGATCCTCAATCACACCGTCACGGTCGGTTCGACCCTGCGCATCGCCACGCAAGTGACCGATCCCGCCGTCCCGCCGCTGATCTTGACCTATTCGCTGCTGTCCGGCGCGCCGCAAGGGGCGGCGATTGACCCGAACACGGGCGTGTTCCAATGGACGCCCAATGCCAGCCAGGCGGGCACGAGCAACTACATCACGATCAAAGTGGTTGACAACGGCTTCCCGCAGCAGGGCGCGACGCAGAGTTTCGCGGTCATCGTGCAAAAGAATTTGCAGTTGACGATTGGGTCGGCGACGGTCTTCGGCGGCGCTTCCAGCAACATTGCCATCGGCCTGAGCGCCGAAACCGCGCTCACGAACCTCACGTTCACCCTCAACGTGCCCACGAATCTGTTCAGCAGTTTGTCCCTCCAGGCTAATTCCCCGCAGCTCGCGCTCGCCTCGCTGGCGCCGACGCCCACAAACACGCTCCAGGTCAGCCTCGGCGCCGTCGCCGGCCAGACCTTTGGCGCGAGCCCGCAAATGGCGCTCCTGAGTTTCAGCGCTTCCAACCAGTCCGCGTTTGTGCCTCTGGTTCCGCAGTCCCTGCAATGGGGCGTCGCCGACGGCTCTTCGCTCAAATTCAGCGCGCAGCCCGGGCGCATTGTGATCGTGGGAACGCAGCCGCTTGTCGAGGCGCTGGTGGCGACGAACCACAAACGGAGCCTCAGCTTTTACGGAACTCCCGGCGACGCGTATGTCGTGCAATCATCGACGGACCTGGTGACTTGGATCGATTCTTTCCGCGTTCCGATGACAAACATCAGCGCCACGTTCACCAATCTCACGCCGGCCAACGGCACGGCCTATTATCGCGCGCACCAGTTTGTGACGGTTGCGCCGATTGCCGACGTGCTCAATCACGGCCAGCAGGTTGTCCTTTATGGCGCGCCCGGCGACGCCTACGAAGTCGACTACACTTCGAGCATCGGCGGCCCGTGGATCGTGCTCGAGCGGTTGCCGATGACCAACGCGTTCCAATTCGTCAACGGGTTGGCGGCCGCCAATCGTTCGGTGTTCTACAGGTTCAACCAACTCAAGGCCGATCCGCCGGCCCTTCAGGCGACGCTATCCGGCGGCGTTCGCGGCTTGGTGGCGTTTGGATTGGCCGGCAGCAACTACATCCTGCAATATGCCACCAACTTCGGCGGCGGCCCCGCCTCCTGGCATTCGTTGACCAACTACTCGTTGTCCAACTCCTTCCAGAGTTTTGGCGTCACAAACGCCGTTCCCTCCGTGTTCTACAGAATTGAACGCCATTGACGCGCGGCGTAGAGTGGCCCGCATGCATTGCGTGGTCACAGCCGGGCCGACCTACGAGGAACTGGACGATGTCCGGCGGTTGACGAATTTCTCGACCGGCCGCCTCGGCTCCGAGTTGGCGCGTTTCCTCGAGTCGCAAGGCCACGGCGTTCAACTGCTTCTCGGCTACTACGCAACATGGCGCAACGAGGTCGATTCCAAAAGAACCCAGATTTTCACGACGACCGCCGACCTGCGCGACAGGTTGCGCGCGTTAAACGGAAAAGGCGTCGGCGCGATTTTCCACGCCGCCGCCGTGAACGATTTTGGCTTCGGCAAAATCTGGAGCCGGTTCGGCGACGGCCCGCTTGAAGAAGTCAAATCCGCCAAGATACCGACTCGCGGAGGCTCGCTTCTCGCGGAATTGGTTCCGACGTCGAAAATCATCGGCGGCCTGCGCGAGTGGTTTCCCGATGCCGTGCTCGTTGGCTGGAAGTACGAGCTGGTTGGCGACCGCGCATCGGTTACCGCTCAAGCCGCGCGGCAGCTCGCCGAATGCCGGACCAACGCGTGCGTCGCCAACGGCGCCGCCTACGGCGAAGGCTTCGGCGTGGTCACGGGCGCCGGCGCATGCGCCCACGCCAAGACGCGCGAGGACTTGTTCGCGGCGTTGGGAGCCATCTTGCATTGATATGATGACAATCCGGCCAGCAACTTCGGCGGACGCAGACAGGATCGCCGACTTCAACATCGCCCTTGCGCATGACACGGAGAACATCACGCTGCATCCGCCAACCGTTCGCGACGGCGTGCGCGCCGTATTGGAAGACCCTGCCAAAGGCTTCTATTTCGTCGCCGAGATCGACGGTCAAGTCGTCGGGCAGGTGATGGTTACCTACGAATGGAGCGACTGGCGAAACGGCAATATTTGGTGGCTGCAGAGCGTTTTCGTCGCGGCGCCCTATCGCGGCCGTGGCGTGTTCAAATCCCTCTTCGCGCATGTCCTTGCCGAGAGCCGCAAACGTCCCGAAGTCTGCGGCCTCCGCCTTTACATGGAAAACCACAATCACACCGCGCGCAAAGTCTACCAGACCCTGGGCATGCGCCAGAGCAACTACGTCGTCTTCGAGTCGCAAATGGGCAATGCTGCGCCACAACAGCGCGGAGTTAGGGAATGACGGCAGTCATTCCCAGTTTCTTCGCCAATTCAGATTGGCGGATGTCAAATGTGCAGAATTCGCCGGCTCCTATGAGGCTCGCGGCTGCGACGTGCAACACGTCCAACGTGCGGCATCCAATCGCGGGAGTGTGATGAGCCGCCAGCGCCTCGGCGGCCGCTAGAACTTGGCCCCATGCCTCGTTGCGATTCGCCAAAAACCCGGCTGCAATGTCGTTCTCAATCTCGTGCCATGCCGACTGCGTCTCAGCCGGCGTTAGTCATTGCTGAAAAACTGCCAGGCTCAGGGCGTTGCGAAGCTCAAGACGATGGAAGGCGGTGAACGGCAATGGAGTTGGGTTGGCTTGGCGCCACGCATCGGCTTTCGGAGAATGTGCGTCAGCCGAGTAAAGCGAAAACAGCAGGCTGGTATCCGCGTAGATCCTCACCACCGTTCTTCCGAGCGAGCAACAAGAACCATGTTAGGCAGAACCTTGTCCCCGAAAATCCGGCGACGACGGCCGCCATAATCGGGAAGCGACGCGACACCTGCGCCAGTTGACACCTGGGCATCCGGGCGTTCGCCCGCTTGCTTGTCCAAATTGTCCAGTAGCCATCGCGCGACCTCCCATTGCTCTTGAGGCGCCAATTGCTGCAAAGCAGTCTCGATTTCATGGACCTTGCTCACGACGAAACCTTAAATGAATCGCCGCCCGCACGCGAGGTAATTTCCTAAGCCCCTGAGCGCCTTCTTTTCCGGCCCACGCCCCGCGCAACCTTGTTCGACCCCTGGTGTTGAAGTACACTGCAAAACCATGGCGGCCCAGGATGACCCGGATGCGGCGTTGATGCTTCGCGTAAAACGCGGGGATCTCGACGCTTTTGAGGCCCTGGTTGACAAATACAAGCAGCCCATTGTCAACCTCATGTTCCGCATGGTCCATGATCTGGAGGAGGCGGAAGATCTCGCCCAGAACGTGTTTGTGCGCGTCTACCAATCCGCGCCGCGGTACGAGGTCTCAGCCAAGTTCTCCACCTGGCTCTTCACGATTGCCCGC
>Ga0265338_10006455_pt1 | contig 14948 bp, 11 predicted proteins | sample 42126metaG_FD_193579 | JGI IMG/M metagenome (GOLD analysis project Ga0265338, IMG submission 193579) | Rhizosphere microbial communities from Carex aquatilis grown in University of Washington, Seatle, WA, United States - 4-21-26 metaG | ecosystem: Host-associated > Plants > Roots > Rhizosphere... | reverse complement strand
CCGGCCTGGTCCGTGGCTGCTGCGGTGGCAGTGGCGCTGGTGGTCGGCGTGTGGGGCGGCGTGGCGTCTGCTCCGCGGCATACGGATACCTCCAAGGCCGAACTTCAATTCCTCGCGTCGGGCACTCTGGCGGGCAGCTACCTGCAGATGGGGTCGAAGGAGACACGATGAAAAGAACGCTGACAGCCCTGGCAACATTGGCGCTGCTGGTGACGGCGCTTTCTTTCGGCGTCGCGAACTGGTGCGTTCGCCGGTCGGCCGCGAGTGAAACGGTGGTGGACCTGAACGACACCGCGTGGTTGAAGCGCGAACTGAAGTTGACCGACGCGCAGGGCGCCGACATCGAGAAGCTGGACAAGGAATTTCGTCAGAAGGTCGAGCATTGCTGTGAAACACACTGCGGCGCGCGGTTCACCTTGAGCGAGGAATTGGCAAAACCGCAGGTTGATCTCGCCAAGGCTGCCGCGTGCGTCGACCGCATGAGCGCCGCCCAGGCCGAATCGGAACACGCCACTCTCGACCACATCCTGCGCGTGCGCGCCGTGTTGTCGCCGGAACAACAGCGGCAGTACGCGGCGCTGGTCAGCAAACAAGTTTGCACCGCCTGCCCGCTCGGGCTGCATCACCCAATGCCATGAAACTGACCCTTGCCGCCCTGATCGTCGCGGGTTGGTGCGTGGGGGTCCGCGCGCAAACCAACAACTCGCTGGATGCGTGGATCGGGACGGCGCTGGCGGACAACCCTGAAATTGCCACGGCCCACAGGAAATGGGACGCGGCACTGGCGAAGGTTCCGCAGGCACGCGCGTGGGATGATCCGTCGGTCGGCGTGGACGCCTGGCGCAAGAGCGCGGGGGCCGCGTCAGCGAGCCAGACGGGGTTGATGGTCTCCCAGTCGATTCCGTGGTTTGGGAAAAGCGACCTGCGGGGCCGCGTTGAATCGGGCGCGGCGAAACAGGCGGAGATGGATTGGCGGATGAAGACGTTGGACGTCGTCGCGATGGTGAAGCAGGCGTACTACGACCTCTGGCAGGCGCAGCGTGAGTTGGAAATCAATCAACGCAACCAGGAACTGATGGGGCAGTTCGTGGAAGTGGCGCGCACGCGTTATGAAACGGGAAAGGCGTCGCAGTCCGATCTCATTCGCGCGCAGAACGAATTGGCCAGGCTCTCGGAGGATCGCATCGACCGCGTACGTGCGCAGCAGCAGGCGCTGGCGGAGTTTAACCGACTGCTGCACCGTGAGCCGGGCGCATCGGTGGAGATTGGCCCTGAGGTGACCGCCCCCGTGTTGGAACTGGGCGTGACGCTGGAGCAGTTGCAAGCCGCCGCCGACGAGCGGCCCGAGGTGCTGGGTATGCGGGAAGGCGGGGTGCGCAGCGCCGAGGCGGCCTTGGCGTTGGCGAAGAAAAGCTACGATCCGGATTTCCAGTTTCGGGTTGAGGGATGGCAGTACGAAGGCAAGGGCGGCATTCAAGAGTATGACATGGGAGTCTCGATCAATTTTCCGTGGCTGAACCGGGGCAAGTACCGGGCCGCCGTGGACGAGGCGCGCGCCAACCTTGATGCCAGCCGCGACGAATTGGACGCGATCCATACCCGCACGGCCGCCGAGGTGAAGAAACTCTACGACGGCATTCACACCATGCACCATCACTACGACTTGTACACGGGCAAATTGATTCCCCAGCAGCAACTGGCCGTCGAGGCGGCGCGGGCCGCCTATGAGACCGGCACCGGCGGGTTTTTGGACGTGCTGGATGCGCGGCGCATGTTGTTCGACCTGGAAATGCAAAATCTCCACCACGCCGCGGAATTTCAACGGTTGCTGGCGTCGCTGGAGCGAATGGTGGGAGGCCGGTTGCCCACGGCGCCGGCGGAGGTGAAACGATGAACCGCGGGATTCGCATCGCGACTATTGCCTGTGCGCTTGCCGGGAGTGTCGTTTTGATCTCCTGCGGACGGAAAGACGCGTCGACGATGGGCGCCGCAAACAATGCACAAGCCACCGCAAAGTATCACTGCCCGATGCATCCATCGGTTGTGTCCGACAAGCCCGGCAACTGCCCGATTTGCAGCATGAAACTCGTGCCCATCGGCCAGACGGAGCCGGCGGCAAAGAAAACGATGTACCACTCGACCATGAATTCAACCGAGGTCAGTGACAAGCCCGGCAAGGACTCGATGGGAATGGACATGGTGCCGTTCGAGGCAGGGGGGGCGTCCGAAAAGACGTCTACGGGTTTGGCGGCGGTGTCGGTTACGAGCGAAGCGCGGCAACGAATGGGGTTGACGACGGGCGTCGTGGAAAAGCGCGCGCTGTCCCGTGAAGTGCGCACGTCGGCCAAAATCCTGTCGGATGAGACCCGACTCTATCGGGTCACCGCCAAGGTTGAGGGCTGGGTGGACAAACTGTACACGGCTACGACCGGGCAGTTTGTGAAACAGGGTGATCCCTTGCTGACCGTGTACAGTCCCGACCTGGTGTCGGCGCAGAATGAATATCTTACCGCCGTGCGTTCGGGCTCGACGAATTTGGCGGCTTCGGCGCGACGACGGTTGTCGCTCTGGGACATCAGCGACGACCAGATCGACCGGCTGGAGAAAACTGGTGGAGCGGAGAAGATGCTCACGCTCTATGCGCCGGCGAGCGGCTGGATCATCGAGCGCATGGTGTTGCCCGGCCAGAAGATTATGCCGGGCGAACCGCTGTTGGCCATTGCGGATTTATCGAGCGTGTGGGGGGATGCTGATATCTACCAGTCCGATCTACCGTATGTGAAAGTTGGCATGCCCGTCGAGCTGACGCTGCCGTACTGGCCCGGCAAAAAATTCTCGGGCAAGGTCACGTTCGTTTCCCCGACGCTCGACGTCGAGAGCCGGACGTTGAAAGCGCGCCTGGAAATCCCGAACCCGGAGGCGTTGTTGAAACCGGGTATGTTCGCGGCGGCGCAACTGTACTACGAATTGGGCGAAGGCCTCGCCATTCCCGAAGCGGCGGTGATGCGCACCGCCCAGCAGACCTACGCGTTTCGCGACGCGGGCGATGGCCGCCTCGTGCCGATGCCGATCGTGGTGGGAGAACGCAGCAATGGCTATTACCAACTCGTCTCGGGGCTGAACGAGGGGGACAAGGTGGTCGTGTCCGCCAATTTCCTCGTGGACTCCGAGTCGTCGATGAAAGCTGCATTGGAATCGATGGCGGGTGGAGCGACCCCACACTGAGTGGGCGGCCACCATGATTAAACGTATCATCCAGGCCAGTGCCCACAATCGTCTGCTGGTCATCCTGTTGGTGGCGGCGGCGGTGGCGTACTCGTTCTACACGATGAAGCACATCCGGCTGGATGCGATCCCCGATCTCAGCGACACGCAGGTGATCGTGTTCACGAAATGGGACCGGAGCCCGGACATCGTGGAGGACCAGGTCACCTATCCGATCATTTCCGCGCTGCTGGGCGCGCCGCGGGTGAAAGCGATCCGTGGGGCGAGCGACTTCGGGTTTTCGTATGTGTATGTGATTTTCGAGGACGGCACGGACCTGTATTGGGCACGCAGCCGGGTGAATGAGTATCTCTCGAAGATCACCGGCCAATTGCCGGCCGGGGTGACGCCCGAACTCGGTCCTGACGCGACGGGCGTGGGGTGGGTGTATCAGTACGCGCTGGTGGACAAGTCAGGCAAACACAACCTCGCCGACTTGCGCAGCTATCAGGATTGGGTATTGCGCTATGCGCTGCAGAGCGTGCCCGGCGTCGCGGAAGTGGCCGGACTCGGCGGATTCCAGAAACAATACCAGGTGACCGTCGATCCCGTGCGCCTTCAAGCCTACGGCGTAGGCATCATGGAGATCGCGGACGCGATCAAGCGCAGCAACAACGAGGTCGGCGGCCGTCTCATCGAGTGGAACGGCAAGGAATTCATGGTGCGCGGGCGCGGCTACGTCAAATCCACGACGGACCTGGGTCAGGTGGTCGTCAAGACGACGAAGGAAGGCACACCGGTATTGTTACGCGACGTGGCCGAAATCGCGTTGGGACCGCAGATTCGCCGGGGCATCGCGGATCTCAATGGCGAAGGCGACGTGGTGGGCGGTGTAGTGGTGATGCGTCATGGCGAAAACGCGCTCAATGTTATCAGGTCCGTGAAGGCGAAGCTGGCCGAAATGAAGTCGTCGTTGCCGGAGGGGGTCGAGGTGGTCGCGACCTACGATCGTGCCGGATTGATCCAGAAATCCGTCGACAACTTGAAGGACGACCTGATCATGGAAATGATCATCGTCAGTTTCGTGATCCTATTCTTCCTCTGGCATATCCCGTCGGCCATCGTGCCGATCATCACGATCCCAATCTCGGTCGCGCTTGCATTCATCCCGATGTATTTCATGGGGATCACTTCCAACATCATGAGCCTCGCGGGCATCGCGATTTCCATCGGCGTGCTGGTGGACGGGGCGATTGTCGAGGTCGAGAACGCTTACAAACGGCTCGAACGCTGGCAGGAAGAAGGACGACAAGGCGACTTCCACAAGATTCGACTCGAAGCGCTCATGGAGGTCGGGCCCTCGGTCTTTTTTTCGCTGCTGGTCATTGCGGTGGCGTTTTTGCCGGTATTTACGCTGATCGACCAGGAAGGGCGATTGTTCAAACCGCTGGCGATCACGAAGACGCTCGCCATGGCCATCGCGGCGTTGTTGGCGATCACGCTCGATCCAGCTGTTCGCATGTTGTTCACGCGGATGGAACCGTTTCGCGTTGGCCCACGCTGGTTCGCGAAGGTGCTCAACGGCGTCCTCGTCGGGAAGTATTACCCTGAGGAAAAACATCCCGTCAGCCGCGTGTTGTTCTGGCTGTACGAAAAACCCTGCCGCCTGGTCTTGCGTCATCCCAAGGCGACCATCGCACTCGCCGCGCTGATTGTGGCGACGACGGTGCCCGTGTACTTCCAATTGGGGCACGAATTCATGCCGCCGCTGAACGAAGGTTCGATTCTCTACATGCCGACGACATTTCCCGGCATATCCGTGACCGAGGCGCAACGGCTCATGCAGATTCAGGATCGAATCCTCAAACAATTCCCGGAGGTTGTCTCCGTCCACGGTAAAGCGGGCCGGGCCGACACCTCGACCGATCCCGCGCCGTTCTCGATGATGGAAACCGTCGTCCAACTCAAACCGATGTCCGAATGGCGCGCCCAACCACGATTCTTCTCGTCATGGCCGCGCCCGCTCCGGGCGCTGCTCGGTCGCATCTGGCCGTTGCACATCTCGCAGGACGACCTCGTCAACGAAATGGACCGAGCCCTGCAGATCCCCGGCAGCGTCAACGCCTGGACGATGCCCATCAAGAACCGCATCGACATGCTCGCCACGGGAATCCGCACACCCGTCGGTATCAAAGTCTTCGGCGCGAACCTCGACGAGATCCAGCGGCTCGGCGAAAGCATCGAGGCCATCGTCCGCCAGGTGCCGGGCACGCGCAGCATCTTCGCCGAACGCGCCGCCGGCGGTTATTTCGTGGACATCACGCCGAACCGCGAAGCCCTCGCGCGTTACGGCCTGACGATTGAAGACGTCCAGAACGTCGTCATGACCGCCATCGGCGGCGAGACGGTCTCGACCACCATCGAAGGCCGCGAGCGTTACTCGATCAATCTCCGATACCCGCGCGATTTGCGCGGCGACCTCGACCAACTCGAGCGCGTACTGGTCATGGCCCCGCTGGGCCGTCAGGTCCCGCTCAAGGAAGTGGCCGACGTCTCGCTCGTCAATGGTCCGGCCATGATTCGCGACGAGAACGGCATGTTGGCAGGTTACGTGTACGTGGACATCTCAGGTCGCGACGTCGGCAGTTACGTGGAAGACGCGAAACGGGCGGTAGCCGCCCAGTTGAAATTGCCGACGGGTTATTCGATTGTCTGGAGCGGCCAATACGAGAACATGTTGCGCGTGCGCGAGCGGTTGAAAATCGTGCTGCCCGTGACCATCGCCCTAATCTTCGTCCTGCTCTATGCGAACACGAAATCGGCGTTCAAGGCGCTGGTGGTGATGCTGGCCGTGCCGTTCTCGCTGGTCGGCGCGGTTTGGCTGCTGTGGCTGCTGAGTTACAATGTTTCCATCGCTGTGTGGGTGGGGATGATTGCGTTGATGGGACTCGACGCCGAGACGGGCGTGTTCATGCTGCTGTTTTTGGATTTGTCCTACGACGAGGCGAAACGCGCTGGGAAACTGCGCAACCAGTCCGAGTTGCACGAGGCCATCATTCACGGCGCGGTGAAACGCATCCGCCCGAAGATGATGACCGTCGGCGCGGCGGTGATGGGCCTGATGCCCATCATGTGGTCGGTCGGCAGCGGCGCGGACATGATGAAACGCATTGCCGCCCCAATGGTGGGCGGGTTGTTCACCTCTTTTCTGATGGAATTACTCGTATATCCGGCTATCTATTACCTGTGGAAATGGCACAAAGAAGTGAAACCGTCGATGGCCTCGAAAGTGGTCGCGGCGGGCTCGTCATGAGAATACTGGCATTGGTGCTCTGCGTGACCGTTCTCGTCTCCTGCAGCCGGTCGCCTCGTGTCTGTGCCGTGTGCGATCGCGCCGAATGCAAAGGCATGGCGTTCCGCGTTACGCTTCAGAATGGGAAAGTAGTTGAGACGTGTTGTCCGCGGTGTGCGCTCCATTATCTCGAGACCAACCACCAGCAGGCCCGCGCCATGGAAGCGACCGACTTCGCGACCGGTCACTGGGTGGACGCCACGCATGCGGTCTATGTGTCCGACAGCGACATGCATCCGTGTACCGAGATGAACACGTTACGCGACCCGCAAGGTTGTTGCATGATGAAGACGTACGACCGCTGCCTGCCAAGCCTCGTCGCGTTCGCCGCCAAGGACGACGCCTCCGCGTTCCAAAAGAACCACGGCGGCCAACTTGTCGCGTTTTCTGAAATCCCCCGGAAGTGACGGGACAGCTTTTGTCCTAAGGTGAAGTCCTAATTCGTTTTCGGTTTAATACCCAATTGTGATGTCACCGCCATGTTTGATACGCTGGTTTCGCAATATGGGTAGCGGACAATCTTTTGATAAAACGCAAGGCAGACTGCGCATAGTCTCGGGCGGGGCATTCAACCAGTACCAAGTGTTTGTGGACGGCGTGGAAATCAAAGGATCTTTTGGCAACGATGTGTTGAATAGCGTGGCCAAAGGCGGGCGGGAGAAGTTTGAGATTGTCCAGGCCCGATTTCATGAGCAGGCGGATCAACTTCCTCCGGGACTAACCGCGGACAAATTCTTCTTCTTGATGCGCAGTTTCGGCTGCGTGCCGGAACCGATATATCCTTCCGCACCGCCTCAAAGCCTGCCATCAGCCACAGCGACGAATCAACACGAGCTTCTGCAGTAGGAATTCTATAGGCTCCGGGCAAACTGTGCCTTGCGAAAACCGGTAAATCCTGTACTGTAGCGGCAATTCCCGGTCGAACCTGCCATCGTGGGATGGCTCGTGAAATGCCTTGTTTTCGGGGTAAGTGGTGAGGTTAGGTCGCAGATGAAACGTCAAACGCTCACGTATCCATTCGTCTGTCTTGTGATTGGTCTGGTGATGCTTGCCGGATGGTTGCCGGCGCGCGGACAAATCGTGATCGATGATTTCAGCCCGGCCCACCCGGTCAAGATCATGTACGTCGGCGATTCAGTCACCGATGATTGCGTGCATTCGAATGCCTGGCGGTTTTACCTTGAACAAATTTTGCGAACCAACAGCTTTCCTTTTGTGGCAGTGGGCCGCCAGGTGTCACCGCCATTCCCCGGCTTTACCAATCGGCTGTATGAAGCTTATTGCGGCGCCGTCATCGCCAAGCCCGGCGTGACCGAGACCGCGTTCGTCCATGGCTACGCCGGCACGAATGTGTATCTGGATAATTGCATTGCGGACGCCCTGGCCAATCCGGCCGGGTCGGGGACGAACACGCCGGATCTATTTTGCGTGTACATCGGCATCAATGATATCGGCCGCGGGCGCAACCCCTACACCGTAGCGACCAACGACATGCCAGGCTTCCTGAACCTCCTGTTCTCCAATGCACCGAATGCAAGCGTGATTCTCGTCAAGACCAGCACATTCCGGGGCACCCCGGCGCACACCAACCAATACACTTCCTTCGTGACCAATGTTTTCAAGTATGGCGCGGCGTTGCAAGGCATGGTCAACCAGCATCGCGCCCAAGGGCAAAAGGTGTTCCTCGCGGATATGTATTCCGCCCTCAACACGAACACCATGTTCGATGCCGACCGCGAGCATCCCAATCCGACCGGCCTGGCTGCGGTCGCCCAGGAATTTGGGACGCGCATCGAGGCGATCACCGTCCGGACCAACCGGCTGATGACCACGCTCATCTACGGCGGATCGGACTGGAAATATTCCGACACCGGCCAGGATCTCGGGACCAGCTGGACGCAGTTGAATTACGACGACAGCGGCTGGAGTCACGGCATTGCTCGGCTGGGTTACGGGGACGCCCTCGGTGCTATCGTCGCCACGCCGGTCAGTTTTGGTCCCAACGCCAACAACAAATACATCACCACCTACTTCCACCATCCGTTTATCGTGCCGGCCGACGCGGGGATCAGCAATTTGGATTTCCGTCTCACGTGCGTGGACGGTGCGGTAGTCTGGCTGAACGGGCAGGAAGTGTTCCGCACCAACCTGCACGCAGCCGGCTCGGTCGTTTTTAGCGATCTGGCCTTGTCCAACGTCACCGGCGACATCTCCTACAAGTTTTACCCGAAGAACGTGATTGTGCCTCGTCTGACGCCGGGGACAAACCTCCTCGCGGTGGAAATCCACAAGCGATCTGTCACCAATTCGACACTCGGCTTCGACCTGGAACTTCTCGGGAGTGGTGCCCGCTATCCGAAACCGCCGCTTTCCATTGCCCGGTCGGACAGCAATGTCCTACTCACTTGGCCGGTCACGAACACCGCCGGCTACTCGCTCTATTCGACCACTGATCTTGGCAACGGCGGAGGGTGGGCGCCATTACCGGCGCCGCTGGAAACCAACGCCGGGCAAATCATCGTCACGGTCCCGGCGGAGACCAACGCGATGTTCTTCCGTTTGCAAGGTCCATAGAACCCAGCTCATCAAGAGGCAACGGGATAATTCATCGTGTTGTAGGCACAGTTTCCTGGGTGGGCTGGCGCCGACAACTTGTCGAGTTGAAGCTGGCTGTTGCGTCAAAACGTCAGGCGTGAGCCTCTTCACATCCAACCGGCTGGAGTCGGCTTTCCATTGCCGCGCAAGTGGTTGTGCCAGTTGTGCGAGACATGGCACCGCCACTGCTGGATTATAGGTACAGTTGTCGCTATGCGGACGGCGTTGCGGCAAGCAAAACTGAGATATACGTTTCAATGGATACCTGGCAGCAACTCGCTGAGTCGGACGCGGTGCGCCGGCAGCAGGTCGCGTTTGCGTGTGCGACCGGGCTGCCGCTGACATTGCTGCCCGCGAGCGAAGTGGCCGGGGCGCAAGTGCCGTCAGCGTTATGCGTGAACGGATGCCTGGGTGCCCGCGGCTGCCAACTCTGTCAGGGCTCGCTGCTGTCCGCGGAACACGACGCTTCCCACACGGGCCGCTGGACCCAATTCGACTGTCCTGCCGGGCTGAGCAAGGTGCTGATGCCGGTGATGATTGGCGGACGGCACGTGGGGAGTTTGTTGGCAGGCCCGTTTCACGTGGTCCCGCTGAAGGGATTGCGACAACGCCGGTTGACGAGGCAGTTGAAAGCGAGCGGACTCGGATCGCGGGCGGACATCGCGAAGGCGAGTTGGAACAGCAGCCCGACGGTTACGCGCGAGAAACTTCGGGCGATCGAGACGCTGCTGGAAATGTTCGCGCAATACCTGGCGGAGTGCGGCCAACGCCTATTGCTGCACGAGGCCGGGCGGCAATCGCCATTATTGCAGAAGATCGAGGCGCAGTTGACCGAGCCCTCCGATCGGGCGTTGACCGTACGCGAACTGGCCGAGCGATTGCATATCAGCCCGTGTTATTTCTGCAAACTTTTCCGGAAACAGACGGGATTGACGTTTACCGCCTATCGCACACAAGTGCGCGTCGAAGCCGCGAAACAACTGCTGCTGGACCCCGCCCGTCGAGTGAGTGAAGCGGCCTACGAGTCCGGGTTCGATTCCATTCCGTATTTCAACCGTGCCTTCCGCCGCCATGTAGGTTGCTCGCCGTCGGAATTCCGGGCGCGGCAAGCCAGGGCAATTCGAGGTAAGGAATTGCCAAACCGGGCGTAGCGCGGCGGCCCCCCAACGTGCTTAAGTAATCGGTGTTGTGAGAGACATGACGCCGATGAAACGAGATTGGGCTTTTACTGGTCTTCCAGTTAGCGACGCGTGGCGAAGTTCCATGCGACGACGGGTGTCGTACTCTTCAATTTCTTCCAACTCCCGGCACAGTCGCTGGGCATACGATTATTCAGTATCGGGGGCAACGGAGAGCTTCACCCCACAACCGTTGTCCCTGTTTTCTTTTCCCAGATTCTCACGGGTGGGCCGATCGGGCGCCCGTCCCGGATTGATTTCGAGTGGTCGCAGATGAATGGCGAGCCGGGGGCCGGCAGTGCGTAATCCGCACTGCCGGCCACCAAGCCAGACACCAGCATTGACGATCAGAGTGCAGATGTCAGGTCTGTCGGCGAAGCAGGTCGACGTACGCCCCTTCGATTAATTGATTGGAAGAGATGCCGAGCCGGGCCAGTAATTCGTCGGCAATTCCCATTCCTGTCTCGGTGGATTCGCCTTCTGTCAGCACGACCTCCAATTCGAGGAAATCCCCGAGCGCGTCAACCCTGTCCAGATGAATTCGCGTCCGTCCCACCATGAACAGCGTGCGGTGTTTGCGGACACGGCCCGCCTGGCCATACGCGAGAGACAACGCTTCGCGGAGCGTGTCGGGCGATGCGGTCGGCGAAATCACGTAGAAAGACTCTTTCGGTCCGGCGCTGTCGGGACGCCGATAGAAGATCAGTTCGCCGCTCATCTTGGAAAACGCGCGGAGTTTTAACCGGCCACTCGGACAATGAAAGAACGTGTCGTCCTGCAGGATTTCGGTTGGACCACTGTCGGCGATGGCTTGAACACGTGGCAATAGCGATTCCACGCTCTCGATGCGCGCCTTAATTTCAACATTTCTGGCCATGTGGAAAGATTATTCGAAGCCGAATGGGTTACAAACCGTCTGGGGGCAATTGTTTCTTTCGATACTCGTCGATGTAGATCGTCATCGGCTCGGGCATCACGTTGCGATAGAGGCCCATCTTGAAATAAAAGCGGCTGGGGTCCGGGTATCCGGTGACCGCGGTTTCAGGATTTGCCGTGACGCCTGTGAAATCGACCACCTGTTTATCGCCGAGCCAGGCTTTGATTCGCCCGGTCTTGTCCGCCGAAAATCGGATCTGGAATCTGAAATCGAGCCAGCGATTTCGAAACTCGCCCGACTCCTGATACAGCGTCGTTTGGGGTTTGCCGATGTTCTGGGTGATTTTCAGCACGCCGCCAATATAGCGAATCGCCAGCACCGGGCTGTCATCCGAGCACGGGCCGTCTTTGGGGCAATACTGTTTCCATTGGGCGATGACCAGTCGCGTCGGCACGATGAGAAAATTCGTCGGCATAAACATGCTGAAGGAAAACTCGTACGCTTCGTGTTCCTTCGACGTCAGTTTTTTGGCCTCCAACAATTCCGCGCGCTCGCTGTCACTGTTGCCGTTGATCCCGGCTTCAAACTTGTCGTTGGAGCGAACGGTTATTTTGGCCGCACCGTGACCGGCGCGAAAGATGTTCGTCTGCATCTCCACCGCGCCGGGAACAAATCGGTCAGTGTCCCACACCTGACTCAGGGTGGACGTTTCAAAACCGTCGTAAACATCCAGCAGCGGCCCGGTCGCAGGAGCGTCGGCAGCGCGGGAAATGACGGTGGACAAGAATAGAAGACCGGCAACCAATTTGAGAATGGATTGTAATTTCACCATGATTTGGCTTTCATTTGTTCGATTGTACTATCACCGCAGTCCTCTAATTGTCATCATCCGTCTTGCCCTTTCCGTGGGTGAAGACGAAGGCAGCGTGAGTGGGCGGGGGAACGGGGGAATCGTCGCCGCGGACGGCTTGCCAGATGACTTTGTTCAGGAGTAGATCATCGACGGCGTCCTCCTTCGAGAAATCCATAGTGCGCGAGGCCTTTTCGCCCCAGGTGGTCTTGACGTTTTTTTGTTCCAGATCGATGCGGGCGGGGAGCACGGTGTAGGGAGCTAGATCGGGCGCAGCTTGGAACGCGGCAAACATGGGCGTGGCCGCGGCATCGAACTGCGACATCGGTTTAAGACCGAGAATCAACTCGATCGTACGCAGCATGCTGCTGGTGGAGTACATAGTGGAATCGACCGTGTGGCGTTTGATGTACGGGCTGATGGCGAACGCCAGTGTGCGATGCGCGTCGACGTGGTCAGCCCCGTTCTGCGCGTCGTCCTCGACGACGAAGATGGCGGTCTGCGGCCAGAACTTCGAATGGCTGATGCCCTCGACGATGCGTCCCAGGGCGAGATCGTGTTCGGCGACGTAAGCGCTCGGAGTCCGCTTGCCCAACCTCGCACCTTGGGTGTGATCGTTGGGTAATCGAATCACCTGCAAACGCGGCATATCACCCTCGTCCTCGAATCGTTTCAGTTCGCTGAGGAAACGGTCGGCGCGTTTCGCGTCCAGATAATTCAGGTCGAAACCGCGATAGTGTTCGTCGATATGACCGCGCAAGGCTTTCACGCGCGGGACCATCGGATCGTCGTTGGTTTTTCCATTGGCGACGAATTCGCCGTAACTGCGATAGCTGACGCCGGCCTCGGCAGCGCGGTCCCAGAGATAACCACCGGCGGGCGTGGCCATGGGGAAGATTCCTTCGCTGGGGTAGGCGTACTTGCCGCTCTCATTGTGGCCGTGGGGGATCTCGACCCGCCAGATCTTTTCCACGAAATCGGTGGCGTACGCGCCCATGGTCCACTCGTGCCCGTCGGGGCTGACTTCGGCTTCGGCGTAGAAATTGTCGAGCAGGACGAAGTCGCGGGCCAAATGATGGTGGTTGGGCGAAACCTCTTCTGGAAACAGGCAGAGGTTGGTGTCGCCGTTGCCTTCCTTCATGTCGCCCAAGACTTGATCGTAGGTGCGGTTCTCCTTGATGATATAGAAGACGTATTTGATGGGGCTCGGTTCGCCCGGCGTCTGGGGAATCGGGTTGTCATCGGGACGGGCGGCGGTGACCGAGGTGTCTGCCTTGAGCGGACTGCAACGGTAGGCGGCGGTGGTTTCAACTGCGAGTTGGTTGTCAAATTCGTCGCGCGAACGGGGCAAATCGATCACACTCAAGGTGCCCTTGAGAAGTTGGGCGGTGAACTGCGAGAGTGTTTCCTCGCGGGTCTTTCGGCCGGGCGCCGGGCCGCCGGGATTGGCCCTGGGGATCATGCCTTTGCCGTTGCTGACCAGCAGGCGTTTGCCGTCGGGTGTCACGCGGACGGAAGTCGGATACCATCCGACGGGGATGAACCCGAGCGAATGGCTGTGACCGGGCTGGCTCACGTCGAACACGGCGAGATTGTTGTTGTCGGCGTTGGCGACGAAGAGGGTCTTCTCGTCGGGTGTGAGCGCCAGGCTGTTCGGAGTCGAGCCCGAGGGTGCGTTCGGGTAGAGCGCGGCGTTGAGCGTTTCCAGGGTCTTGCCGGTTTCCGTGTCGATTACAGTGACCGTGTTTCGGTTCGCGTTGGCGACGAAGAGCGTCCTACCGTTGGCGGTCAGGATCATTTCGTTGGGATGTTCCTGCGTGGGCCAGCGCGCGATGACTTTTCGTGATTTCAAATCGACCACGGCGACTTCGGCATTGCCCCACAGGCTCACGTAAAGCCGTTGCCGCCGGTTGTCAACGCGGCAGGCGTAGGGAAACACGCCATAGTGATTGAGTTCGAGATCGACCGAATGCGCCGGCTTGGTGACGGCTTCGAAGGAGTTGGTCAACGAGTCGGGCGTCAACGGGATGTTGACCACAGTATTGGTCTGCAAATCCACGAGCGAAACGCTTTGGCCGTACAGGTTGGCCACGTACAAATGTTTTGTATCGGAACTGATTGCCAATCCGCACGCGATCCAGACGTTATTGGTAGCTCGCAGGTGAATATCGTGCAGGTCCGAGAGCCGGCCGTCCTTGAACTGAAACTCGTGGATGACTTCTTCACTGGCGCCGCTGCAGAATAGATGGGAACCGTCGCGGGAGAATTCGATGCCGTAGAAGGCTTCGTGAATCGGCGCGTTGGTAACGATCTTTTCCGTCTTCAGATCGAAGATTGTAATGACATGCTGGGTGTAACCCGCGTGCAGGATCGCGGCGAAACGACCATGGGGATCGACAGCGATGTTGATGGGGAAATCGCCCATTTCGATTTGCTGACCCGTCGGGCGGAGCGACCATTGGTTCGGCAACAGCACCGAGCCATCGGGCCGCTGGCCAGGAAGTGAGACGGGTGGTTTGCCGTCGACTGCCACGGAGCAGGCCGAACTCGCGAGGAGAACGGAAAAACTCAGGGCTAAAGCGCGCATGGGTTTCATTCAGTTACCATAGCCGTCGGCCTTGGCGGGCCACGCGGCGATGAACAGCAACGTACCGAGAATGGAGATAATCAACAAGCCGCGAAACGCCGCGTCCCAGCCATAGTATTGGACCAGCGCACCCATACCCCAACCGGAAAGCACCGTGCTCGCGTACCCGAAGATGCTGGTCAAACCGATGGCGGTGGCGGCGGCGCGTTTGGTGGCGAGATTGGCGCAAGCGATGGCCAGGAGGCATTGCGGGCCGTAGACAAAGAAACCGATGGCGCACAGCAGACTCGTGGTTAAGAGCCGCG
>Ga0265338_10006454_pt1 | contig 14948 bp, 16 predicted proteins | sample 42126metaG_FD_193579 | JGI IMG/M metagenome (GOLD analysis project Ga0265338, IMG submission 193579) | Rhizosphere microbial communities from Carex aquatilis grown in University of Washington, Seatle, WA, United States - 4-21-26 metaG | ecosystem: Host-associated > Plants > Roots > Rhizosphere... | reverse complement strand
TTCTGAGTTTAATAAAGTATCTAATTTATTCTCTCTAAAACTTTTTGCAATGTTTAAACCGATAGCATAACTTACTTTATCTTCTTCTGTTGTAAGTTTAACTTTGTTTTTGTGCGAACATGATGCAAGTACTGTAAGAGTTGCTATTCCGACTAATATCTTTTTCATTTTATTTTTGTAAATTAAGTTAATTGAAAATTCCATGCAAAAATAGCATAATTTGTTGTACTTGGATATATTTTTCCAAAAAGTTACAACCTAATAACTGTTAAGTTATAATGTACGATTAGACCGTTGCCTTTTAATTATGATAAATTTAATAATTGCGATTGATTCTTTCTCGATTTCCTTACCTTAACTACTTTTGGAACCGGAACAAAATTATCAATAAACGCAGGTACTAAATTTGTCAGTTTAAATCGCAGTATATCGAAGTATAATTCTTTACATTCGATTAATCCTTGTTGTTTTAGTACTACAAGTAATGGTTTTAGTTTTAAATATTTAATATGTAAGCGACATCGTATTTCTTGAGCAATCGGGTCTAATTCGTTTGATCCGAATTCAGAACTTGATGGGTTTAGATAATAATCTATTGTCAAATCAAACAATTCTGATGTTGGATTCAATGCATTTCGTTTTAATGCTTCGGCGTAATATGCTTTTAAAAAACGGTATTGTAAATTAATGTCTGTTGCTTTAGCCATGATATTCTCCTTTCTTAATAGTTATTCTTTTCTTGTGCATTAATGCTACTTTTAATTTCTGTAATATTCTGTTTCACTTTTATTATTTGTTACTCAGGATACAATTCTTTGAAATTATTTTTAGCGATTTATCCCCTATATGGATATGTTATTCTTTTTTGTTTTTGTAAACTTAATTAATATATTATATCTAATGTACAAAAATACTCATATTCTTCATTTTTTTGTTAAATTTAAAACTATCTTTTTTATAGTTTTAAATTTTGATACTATTTTTTGAAATTTTGATATTAATTCATTAGTTATTATTCATTAATTGTAATCAATAATGATAACACTTACAGTTTATTATTATTGATCTTTTCACTCTTTTTTTTTCTTAAATAACAATAATTTCTAAATGCTAAAATATATATTATTTTTATAATTAGTGGTTTTTATGCAAATAAAAATGCAAGAAAAACCTCCGGTTTTTTACTTTAACCTTATATCTGCTTTAAAACCATTATAATATAAGCTTTTTTTGAGTTATAATTGTATTATTAATAGGTAATAATTATTTGAGATTTCGATTTATTTAGTTTCTTACACTATTCAGTTTCACATTCAAATATCTTTAAATGAATAAATTGAAGGTGAATTTTAAATAATAGTGGATCTAAAAATTTCGATTAAGTTCTAATAAACATAGCAAAACAGTAATAGAAATAAAATAATTTTATTGAACTTGTAAGCCTGATTGTGGTCACTACTATGTGATCAATATCATACTAACTTTAAAAGGTAGATTATAATCACTGAACCCTAGATCGAATTCTAATTTAGATATTCCTTAATTCTAGTAATGTAAGTGTTTTTAAGTAGATACTATTTATCCTTTAATAGCCCATCGTAATTTTGCAGAACGAGCCCGGGGATTAGAATTACATTCTTCAACCGAAGGTCTAATAGGGTCGGGAGCTATATCGTTGTATATACCGAGACGATACAATTCTTTAAACGATTTTTTTACACGGCGGTCTTCACCTGAATGAAATGTTAGTATTGCTACCTTTCCGCCTTTAGCTAGTGCATCTGGAAGTTTATCGAGTAATTCCTGCAATACACCAAACTCGTTATTTACTTCTATTCGCAATGCTTGAAAACAGCGTTGACACGTTTTCTTCTTTTCGTCAGAAGTACTTTTGTTCGGTAGTTTTTCTATTGTTTCAACAATAATTTCTTGTAATTGTTGTGTTGTTGCAATAACAATACCTTCCGATATTTTTGTTTTAATAGCTTTAGCAATGGGAACGGAATTGGGTTCATCAGCATTTTCCATTAAAATAGCTTCCAAATATTCTTGCGAAATAGTTTTTAATAGTGCAGCAGCAGATTTCCCTTTTTTCGGATTTAGTCGTAAGTCTAATGGTCCATCAACTTTAAATGAAAAACCTCTTTCTGGATTATCAATTTGCATTGACGATACACCCAAGTCGGCTAAAATAAAATCTAGTGGTCCCGATTCTGAAATAATGAGATCAATTCCTGCAAAATTCATTTTTTTTATACACAATATATCGTCACCAAAACCTAATGCATTTAACCGTTCTTTTGTTCGAGGCAATTCAAAAGGATCAACATCGGTTGCATACAACATTCCCTTGGTTTGTAAACATTTAAGTATTTCCAAACTATGTCCACCATAGCCAAGTGTAGCATCCAAACCTATTTGTCCGGATTGAATGTTTAGAAATTTCATTATTTCGTTAACACAAATAGGACGGTGCATACCTGCAGGAGTTCGTCCTTGTTCCATAATCTTAGCAACATCACCGGCATACATATCAGGATGTAATTCTTTATATTTCTCTTTATACGATTTGGGGTGTGTACCATTATAACGAGGCCTACGGGCGTGTTGCGGATTTTGACTTTCCATTTTTGTGAATCGTTTTAAAGATAGACGATATATTTTGTACAAAGGTAGTATAAAATATATCAGGCAGTAATACATCTTCAAAAAGTACGATATATTAGAATGCTCAAGATATTTTATAGCGATAATTTACATAGTTGATAGATATAACGGTAAGAATAGTCAAAACAATTGATAGTGGAGAATTATCTTGTAAATGAAACTGAAAGTATTTAAAAAGGTTAACGTCTATTTTGGAAAGTGTTACGATTTAAAATATATGGAGTTGAAATATTCGTAAAATGAGGATACTTTAATAATCATAAATTATATGATTTATCGGTTTTCAAACCGAATTTATTTGACTCTTATTAGAAATTATAAAATCATTTAACATTACATGCAAGTTTTAATAATACTTATAATATTACAATCATGAATACACCAAATAAATTCGAATTCGAACCGCTTCCATATTCATATGATGCACTTGAGCCATATATTGATGCACTGACAATGGAAATTCATTATAGCAAACATCATAGAGCGTATTACGACAATTTCATCAATGCCATTAAAGGTACTGATATGGAATCAATGACTATCTTGGATATTTTCAAAAATATAAGTAAATTTCCGGTAGTAGTAAGAAATAACAGTGGAGGATACTATAACCATACCTTCTTTTGGGAAAGTATGAAAGCCCAAGGTGGTGGTGTTCCAACAGGAAAATTATCGGAAGCTATAGACAAAACATTTACCTCTTTTGAAGAGTTTAAAAAACAATTTTCCGACGCCGGTAAAACACGATTTGGTAGTGGCTGGGCATGGTTATGTCTAGGTGAAAAAGGCGATTTATGTATTTGTTCATCGCCCAATCAAGATAATCCTTTTATGGATGTTGTTGATAAAAAAGGTACACCTCTTCTTGCTTTGGATGTATGGGAACATGCCTACTATTTAAAATACCAAAACAAAAGAGCCGATTATATCGATGCTTTTTGGAATGTTGTAAACTGGAACATAGTGTCGGAACGTTTTGATAAAGCATTACTATAATAAATAGTAATAGCTATAAAACCAGAAAAATAGAATAATATATTCCAATTACCTTTTATTTTCCTGTGTTTAATTAAATTATGATGTTTTAGAAGAAAAGAAATCTTTATCAAGGGTTCTTTTCTTCTATTATTTTCACAGCCTGTAGTTCATGTGGGGCGATTAAATTGAACCAATTCGTGGTTGTGGATAGTGCATACAATTAGAAAAGGACTGAATGTTGTGAAAATTCATGATTTATCTCTACCGATTCATTCCGCAATAAATTTATCTATCAATTATTACATTCATTGTATTATATAATTGGTCAAAAAAAACGCCATCAATTTCTTGATAGCGTTTTTTCTTTAATTATAAATTTGTTATTAATAATTAATCATTATTCCATTTACATTCGTCGCGATAGATACCAATTATAGAAAGACCTTTTGTCCAATAGGGGACATTTGCATCTTCTTTCAGTTCATTCCAATAGTTTGGAGTTACAACTCTTCCGAATTTGTTATATAATGTTTTTCCGTAAATTGCAATAACAGGATTGAAAACCACATCGGTAACGCCAACAGTAAATAAGGTTGGTTCATCTTCGGCTTTCTTTACGTTTTCCATAACTTTCACGTCAAGTTTATTGAACGAAAGTAAATCTTTAAGAAATGTAACTCTATCTTTGTTAGCTTTATCTTCAACAATGGTGCAACGAACTCCGTCTATCTCGCTAATAATATGTTTTCCGTTTGTAATAGCCATATCTATATCTTATAAAATTATATTCCGAAACAAACTTTTAATATCGACTCATATATTGGACTTGCTAATCCAATAACCAACATACCAACTAAACAGATAATAATACCTGCTTTCGACATAGCATCCGATTTAAATGCTTCCATTGGCGTTTCACTTTTATTTATAAACATTGCTTTTACCGGCATCAAATAATAATATAATGAAATGATGGTGTTTAATAAAGCAATTAGAACGATCCAATAAAATCCTTTTTCTGCTGCAGCTGTAAATAAGAAGAATTTACCAAAGAAACCAGCTACCGGTGGAATACCAGCAAGTGAGAATAATGCAATTGTTAATGCCCAGCTTAATTTTGGATTTGTAGCATACATGCCATTATATTCGTCCATTGTTTCTCTTCCTGTTGTTGCTGAAATAACCGAAACAACGCCAAAGGCTGCAAGGTTAGAGAATATGTAAACTAAGATATAATAAACAACGGTTGCCATACCCATTGCTGTTCCGGAAAGGATACCTAAAACAATAAATCCGGCTTGAGCTATTGAAGAGAAAGCCAAGAATCGTTTCATGTTTTTTTGTCGTAGTGCAAAGAGATTACCAATGGTCATTGTCATCACTGCAATTACCCAAATAATATCTTGCCACATTGGAAGCAACACTTTAAATACCGTAAACAATATTATGGTGAAGATAAACACTGCTGCTCCTTTTGAGATAACCGATAAGTATGACGTAATACTAATAGGAGCACCTTCGTATACATCGGCAGTCCATAAGTGGAATGGAACCAACGACATTTTGAAACCCATACCGGCAAAGTAGAAAATAAATGCTAGAATTTGTAATGCATTTGTTTGTGAAATCATTGGAGTAATGTCTTTAAAATAAACTGAACCTGTTGTTCCGTATATCATAGACAAACCATATAATAATATTCCTGATGATAGGGCAGAAGAAAGAATCAACTTGATACCTGCTTCGGCCGATTTGTTTTTATAACGATCGAAAGCTGTTAAAGCTGCCAAGGGAATGGTTGCTGTTTCCAAACCAATATAGAACATTAGAAAATCGCCCGAAGAAATCATATAGAACATTCCAACCAATGTACTTAATAGTACAATGTAGAACTCACTTACTTTCCCTTTTTGGTTTTCTTGATTAAGCCAGAACGACGATTGTATAAGTATTATTAAAACACCGAGATTCAATACATTTTTCATTGTATTGATTAATGCACTGGTGTTGTACGATCCACCGAATATCGAACCTTCGGCAAGCGGAAGAAATCCAATGATAGTATGTATCGCAAACAATGTAATGGCTAAAGGGGTGATTATTCCTTTTTGATCTTTATCGGTAAATATTTCAGCAATCAATACAATAAGTACTATTCCTATAAGTACCAGTTCTTGACGCATTAAAAGAAAATTTTCGAAATTCATAGTATCACAATTTATTTATTACTATCATTTATTATTATTGGGCTATAACGCTCAGTTTTGCAACTATAGGTGTTAAGCTGTCTTGAATCATATTCGATAACCAGAATGGAGCCAGACCTACTGCAAAGATTGCTATTAATAAGGTTAACAACGAAACTTTTTCGTACCAGGTAGCATCTTTCAATTCTTCAAAATGGGCATTCTTTATCGGACCTAATAAGAGCAAACCTACAACTCGAAGAATGTATACCGCAGTAACAACAATAGCTGTTGTAGCTATAATGGTACAAACTCTATGGAACGTATCTACATTTTGGAATGAGCCAACAAATATTGTCATTTCTGCAACGAACCCACTTAAACCGGGAAGTCCTAAAGAAGCCATCCCTGCAATAACATAAATAACAGCCAAGAAAGGAATAACTTTCATCAAACCACCCATTTCGTGAATATTACGGGTATGAGTACGTCCGTATATCATTCCGATTAATGCAAAGAAAAGAGCTGTCATCAAACCGTGCGATATCATTTGAAGAATAGCACCATCCATTGCTGTTTTGTTTATCATTAATAATGCAAAGATTACCATACCGCAATGCGATACCGAAGAATAAGCATTAATATATTTTAAATCTTTTTGCCAGATAGCTCCAAAAGCACCATATACTACACTTGTTGTTGTAAATATTAAGAATATCCAACCCATTTGAACCGCAGCATCGGGCAATAGATACATTGCAACACGTAGTATACCGTAACCTCCAAGTTTCATTAACACACCGGCATGTAACATCGATACCGCTGTTGGTGCCGAAGCATGACCATCGGGCGACCAGGTATGGAATGGGAATAGAGCTCCAAGTACTCCAAATCCTACGAAGAGGAATGGGAAGAAGAATTTTTGTGTAGCTACAGGTATATGAACTTTAGCTATTTCCAAAATATTAAAAGTTAATTGACCGCCGTTTGGTGCCGAGTTAAAATAGATGCCAAGTAAACCAAGAACGAGTAGGGCAGAGCCACCCATCAACATAAGTGTAAGCTTCATTGCCGAGTATTCTTTTGGTCCTGTTCCCCATAATCCGATTAATAAATACATTGGTATAACCGCTATCTCATAGAATAAAAACATGGTGAAAAGATCGATCGAAATAAAGAAACCAAATACTCCCGACGATAAGAAGATAAGCGAAATAAAGAATTCACGTGGTAATTCTTTAGTCATCCACGAAGCAAATACTCCTGCAAACACAACAATTGATGTTAACATTATCATAGCAACAGCAATACCATCAACTCCTACCGTGTAATGAATATTAAGACTTTGATACCATAAATGCGATTTTACAAATACCATTTCAGCTATATTTCCGGCTCTTCTTTCGGCTAAATATTTGAAAAGTAAATGAAATGCCATTATTAACTGAATTCCCATGCCAACAGCCGATACCACTCGGGTGCCTTTTAAACCTTTGGTACATAGAATACCAATGATTGTTAAAAACGGTACTAAAACAAATAAACTTAAAATATCCATACTGTCTATAATTTAATTCTTTATAATCTTGGTTTATCTAGCCCACAATAACATAAATACTACAGCAAGTAATACTGCTCCCGATACAAATACAAAACCATATTTTTGTAATTGACCCGATTGTAATCCTTTTATTGAATTTGATGTAAATACGGTAACCGAAGCAATACCATTCATTGTTGCATCAATAACATGACGGTCGAACCACGCAATTGGTCTTGAAACCATGCCAAACATGATTTTCTTTGTAACAAACAAATAAACTTCGTCCATATAAAATTTGTGGTAAGCAGCTGTATAGAAACCTCCTAATGCTTTCGATACTCTATCGGCGATCGGACTTTCTTTATAATACATTACAAAAGCCAAACCTATTCCGCAGAATGCAAATAAGGTAACAGGAATTGCAATATTCCATTGGAAAACAGTTTCAAATGCTTTACCATCGGAAGTTACTAAATCGTGGAATGGAATATAACCTGCTAAAGCAGCCATAGTAGCCAAAATCATTAAGGTATTGTCATTACGAGTGGTGATTCATGTGGTTCGTGATGGTAATGTTGTTTTTTACCAAAGAATACACTGAAATATAAACGTGACATATAGAATGCTGTTAATCCGGCAACAAACACAGCAACAAAGAATATTAATTTATTGTGATCGTAAGCTGCAACTAAGATTTCGTCTTTACTAAAGAAACCTGAAAGACCGGGGAAACCGCAGATAGCCAACCACGCAATCGTAAAGGTGATAAAAGTAATAGGCATATATTTTTTCAAACCACCCATATCTTCCATACTGTTACTATGAACGGCGTGGATAATAGAACCTGCTCCTAAGAATAATAAAGCTTTAAACATTGCATGGGTAAATAAATGGAACATTGAAGCCATGAATCCCAAACCATGTTCGCCACCGTAACCCGAAACTCCTAATGCCAACATCATATATCCGATTTGTGACATGGTAGAGTAGGCGAGTACCCTTTTAATATCGTGTTGTGTACAAGCTATGATTGCTGCAAATAACGAAGAAAAAGCACCAACATACATTACAACGGTCAATGCTCCATGAGCACTGGGAGCCATTGCAAATACCGGGAACATACGTGCAACAAGAAAGACACCGGCAACAACCATGGTCGCAGCATGAATTAACGCCGATACCGGTGTTGGTCCTTCCATTGCATCGGGTAACCATATATGTAATGGAAACATAGCCGATTTACCGGCACCACCCATAAAGATTAATATCAATGCCCAGCTAAGGAGCGATAGTCCCATAAATGTTGCTCCGGCAGGTAGCATAAATGCCGGTCCGTGAACATCGGTTAGCGATATAAAGTCGAACGTACCGGTAAAAAAAGATATCATTAATATACCGGTTAAGAAACCTAAGTCGGCAAAGCGTGTAACGATGAATGCTTTTTTGGAAGCAGCCACAGCCGAAGGTTTTTGATAATAGAATCCAATTAATAAATATGACGATACACCAACCAATTCCCAGAAAATATACATTTGGAAAAGGTTTGTAGCTACTACAAGACCTAACATTGAGAAGGTAAATAACGAAAGTGATGCAAAGAATCGTTGGAATCCTTTTTCTCCCTTCATATATCCTAAACTGTAGATATGAACCATAAACGAAACCGTTGTAACAACCACAAGCATCATTACTGAAATTGGGTCTAACAATACCCCTATATCAATATGAAGTTTGTCGGTCATCTGTAGCCATACAAAATTGAAGGCAGTTACTTTGCCGTAAACATCTTCAATAGGACCAACTTTAAAGAAATAAAGATAAGCTGTATAATACGAAAGTATAAAAGCTATACCCAAACCTATTGTGCCTAAAAGACCGGCAACAAATGGCTTCATTTTATGTCCTGCCAAACCAAGTACAACGAACATTGTAAATGGAATCAATAAAATGGCTAATGTGTATGTGTAATTCATAGTTCTTGTTTTTTTCTTATTCCGTAAATCGTAATTTGAAATTCGTAATTGATTTTTAGTTTTTCATTGTATTAACATTCTCAACATTGATCGAGTTGTAGCGGCGATAAAGGTTAATGATGATTGCTATGGCAACAGCAGCTTCGGCAGCAGCTATGGCAACAATAAATATCATAAACATATATCCTTGTAACATATGTGGAAACAAGTATTTGTTAAACACTACAAAGTTTATGCATACCGCGTTAAGAATTAACTCGATCGACATGAGGATCGTAATAAGATTTCTACGAACTAAAAATCCGTACACACCGATAAAGAACATCAAGGTGCTTACGATTAAAAAATGCTGCATTGGAATTCCTTCTATCATCTTTTCTAAGTATTATTTTTTTGCAATCATTATAGCTGCTACCATTGCTGCTAGCAACAAAATTGAGATAACCTCGAATGGGAGAACATATCCGTAGTTTCCGTAACTTAAAAGTTCCAACCCGAATTGGTGAACATCGGTCGAAATAGCCGGCGATTGTGTTTTGGTAAATGTCGTTTGATTAATTGCCAATAAACAAACCAAAGCACCAATAGCTGTTGCCAATCCGGTAAAGATTTTCTTTTTAAGTTCAAGGCTTTCGAATTTATGGTCGATATTATGAGTTAAAAGTATTGAGAATACAATAAGAACTACAATACCTCCGGCATATAACATTAATTGAACTGCACCTAGGAAGAATAAATTTAGTAAAAAGTATAAACCTGCTGTTGAAATCAATACAAACAATAGGTAGGTGGCTGCTCTTAGAATCTTTCTTGTTGTAACGCTAAGAATAGCACAAAGAAGGATTACTGCCGATAAAAGGTAAAACACTATAACATTCATGATCTATTCTTTTACATCTTTAGTTAATACTGAACCCGGTTTATTTAAAATCTTATTAAAGCTATTGCGATCGGTCGAAGCGTGTTCGAAATTCTGACCGAATGCCAATGCTTTCGATGGACAAGTCTTTACGCAAAGACCACAGAATGTACACATTCCCAAATGGTAAATATGTTTGTCTATTGCCTTCTTCTTTTTCTCATCGACGATTTCAAATTTCGAAATAATTTCTATCGAACCGTTAGGGCAATTCATTTCGCATATACCACATCCGGTGCAACGATGTTCGTTTTTATCGTTATGAGGCATGATTACTTCACCTTTAAAACGATCGAACATTACTAATGTATCGCGGTTGTCGGGATATTGTTGGGTTACAATTTCTTTGGGACTTCTGATGAAGTACTTACCGGTAACTTTCATCCCTGTTAACAAGGTTTTGATACCACCAAATAAATCGGAAAAATATTCTGCTATAGCATTCATGATTCTACTTTTCTTTTTTATATTATTAGAAATACCAGTGGTTTAACACACACAAGGCCATTATCAAGATATTTACCAAATTGATTGGTAATAAGAATTTCCACTCAAGCGTTAATAACTGGTCGATTCTTAAACGGGGGAATGTCCATTTAAACCACATCATCAAGAAGATAATGGTAAATGTTTTTCCAAAGAACCATACGATTGGAGGGAAGAAATCCATAACATGGTTAAATCCACCTAAACCTGGGATATGAAGAGGCATCCATCCACCAAAGAATACCGTCGAAGCAATAGAAGCCACAACAAACATATTCATAAATTCCGATAAGAAGAATAAAGCGAATTTAATACCCGAGTATTCGGTATGGAACCCAGCAGTTAATTCCGATTCAGCTTCAGCTAAGTCGAAGGGACCGCGGTTTGTTTCAGCAGTACTTGCAACCATAAAGATACAGAATGCAATAAATGCAGGAATATGTCCTCTAAAGATAAACCATGCTGTTTCTTGGCCTGCGATGATTTGAGAGAATTGCATTGTACCTGCCAATACAACTATTGTCATCAACGAAAGACCCACAGAAAGTTCGTAACTTACAATTTGAGCACCACTACGCATGGCACCGATCAACGAATATTTGTTATTGCTCGACCATCCTGCCAAAAGAATACCAAGTACTCCAAGCGATGATGTAGCCATCACGTATAATATTCCTATATCAAAATCGAGAGCATGCAATCCTTTAGCAAAGGGAATAGCTCCCATAGCAAGCATTGTGGCAATAATTACAATAAACGGTGCAACATTAAACAAGAACTGGTCGGCACTTTTAATGGTAATCAACTCTTTCATCAAAAGTTTGATAAAGTCGGCAATGGTTTGCAATAAACCCCAAGGACCAACTCTATTGGGACCGAGCCGGCATTGAAAGAATGCACATACTTTACGTTCCATATAAACTAAGAACAGACCGAGAACGGCAAAAAAGGTAATGAATACAATACCTACAATAGTCATCTCTATTGTGGTGGTTAACAAGCCTTCGCCAAATGAACCGGCAATACCTGCATGTATTTTAGATGTTAATTCTGAAAAATCGTATATAAACATATCTCGTGATTTTAACGGTCAATATCGGGTATTACTAAGTCGAGCGAAGACATGATGGCAACCAGATCGGCAATTTTTTCGCCTCTGCTCATATAATCGAGAGCCGAAAGGTTAGCAAAGTTTGGTGAACGGAATTTTATTCTATAAGGATTTTTCTCGCCACGACTTTCAACATACACACCAAATTCGCCACGACATGCTTCAACTCTTTGATAGTATTCGCCAACAGGCAATTTAATGATAGGTTTCATTTTAGCAGCAAAGTCGCCTTCAGGAATATTGTCTATCAGTTGTTCTATTATCGACATCGATTCCCTCATTTCGTCCATACGAACTTTATAGCGTGCTAAAGAATCGCCTTCTGTTCTAAGGATTTCGTTAAATGTCACTTTATCGTATGCACTATAAGGGTTTTTCTTTCTTACATCACAAGAAAAACCAGAGCCGCGACCCGAAGGACCGGTCATACCATAAGCAATAGCTTCTTCTTTGGTTATTAACCCGGTGTTTTTGGTTCTTTGTTGGAATATCACATTGCCCGACAATAGATCTTCATATTCGGGAAGTTTTGTTTTAAAGTAAGCCAAACATTCTTTAACTTTTTGTTGAAAAGTAGGTTTGATGTCGTACATCACACCACCGGGGCAATTGTAGCTTTGAATTAAGCGACCACCGCAGTTTTCTTCAAAAATATCGAGAATATGTTCTCTGTCGCGTAAGCCGTAGAAGAAGGTTGTAAGGGCACCTAAGTCCATTCCCATAACACACCACCATAATTGATGCGATGCTAAACGGCTCAACTCCGATATTATCGTTCTAATATATTTGGCACGCTCGGGCACTTCTACTTCAAGAGCACCTTCAACAAGAAGACAAACAGCTTCGTTGTTCATATGTGCCGACAAATAATCCAATCGGTCGGTAAGGTGTATTATTTGAGTATAGGTGTTGCGTTCAGCCATTTTTTCTATACCACGATGGATATAACCGCAATGAGGTTTCAAATCTTTTACAATTTCACCTCTTAGATTTACCACCAATCGCAATACCCCGTGTGTGGACGGATGTTGCGGTCCCATGTTGATGAGGTATTCCTCAACGGTATCTTTTTTTTCTGTAATATCAGCGTCAACCATTTTATATCTGTTCGTTTGAGGTGATTGCTTATTTAATAAGGTCTATAATGTTAACAGTGTCAACATAATCTTTACGTAACGGATATCCAACCCATTCGTCGTCGAGAAACAATCTTCTCATATCAGGATGATTGTTAAACCGTACGCCAAAGAGATCGAAAACTTCGCGTTCTTGAAGTTCCGCCGCAGGATACAAACTTGTTATTGAATCGAGTATTGGATTGATTCTATCGTCTGTCGATGTTTTTAGGCAAACAATATGTTTCAATTCGCTCGATTCCAAATGATATACAACGCCTAAACTCGGATTGAAATCAACACCTGTTAGGCTTACCAAGAAATCGAATGCAGTAGTAGCCGATTCTTTTAGTTTCTTAACCAATGTAAAAAAATCGTTTTGCGGTATTATAGCCACAACCATTTGTTTACTTTCGGTAAATGTTGCTCCGGGAGCACATGTTACGATAAAATCTTTTAAAGCTTCGTTTGTCATATCACCCTGCTATTACATAAATAATTTTAGTGGTTGACGATCTTTCATTACCGATTCGCCTTTAATCTTTTCTTGTAATTGCATCAATCCGTAAAGTAATGCTTCGGGGCGTGGAGGGCAACCCGGAATGTATACATCAACCGGAATTACCTGATCGGCTCCTCTGATTACCGAATACGAATTGTAATAAAACGGTCCGCCCGATACTGCACATGCACCCATCGCAATAACATATTTGGGATCGGCCATCTGGTCGTACAATCGTTTTAATACCGGAGCCATCTTATGAACTATTGTTCCGGCTACTATAATAACATCAGCTTGTCGTGGTGTGGCACGATACACTTCCATTCCAAAACGAGCAAAGTCGTGTCGTGGAGCACCTGCCGCCATCATTTCAATACCGCAACAACTTGTTGCAAACGTTAATGGCCATAACGAATTCTTTCGACCCCAGTTAACTAAATCGTCAACTGTTGCCATAATGATGTTGCTTTTACCCGATTTTGCATTGAGTTCGGCCATCATTTGGTCGATGTCTGTATATTCTTTTTCTATTCCCATTTTAATGCTTGTTTTTTCCATGCATATAATAGTCCTAAACCTAAAATTGCAAAGAAGATTAAGATTTCAACGAAAGCAACCATGCCTATTTCTTTCATTACTACTGCCCATGGAAACAAGAAAACCGATTCTACATCGAATATCAAAAACATTATTGCAAATAAATAGTAACCCACGTTAAATTGTATCCATGACAACCCGTACGTTGGGATACCACACTCGTAAGTTTCGTATTTTTGAAAGTTATCTGACTTGGGTGGAATGAAACTCGAGAATATTACGGCGAAGCCTACTAATATTAACCCGAGTAAAAAGAACAAAATTAAACCTGCTGAACTCATATTCAATGATTTATATTATTTTAAAACCCCTTGGTTTTTTTAATTGAGGCACAAATGTACTACAATTATTCAATCGACAAAAAAACGTTCAAGTATTTTTTTTCTTTCATTTACTTTTAGCCTATTAATCCTATAGGATTTGAGTATAGGTAAGTGTTTGATAAAGTTTGGTTTAAGTTGTTCCTATTTCTGTTAATAAAAAAAATAGGGTGCTATAAAGATTATTATTTGTAATGTTTAAAAATTAGAGTTGTCTATATTGGTTTCAAATTCGAACAATTTTATAGCTGGAACTTAGTTCATACCGTTTATTCTGTTTAGAACTTCAATGATATTGCTTATAGTTTTTTTATTGGGTAGAATTTGGATATACATTGTTGGAATATTTTTTAGAAAGATGGTTTGTATATAGGGGAGTTCGAGACGTTGCGTGCAACATCTCTACGAAAGGGCATACGTTTATTGAAAAGGTATTACGAAATATAATCAACCATTAACCCACATTGCAATTAAACGGAAGAGAAATATTGTTTTTCAATAGATTGACAATTTTCGAGTTCTGATTTGTGTACTACAGATTTTTTCTTTAC